>Ga0256827_10000595_pt1 | contig 22713 bp, 25 predicted proteins | sample CV84metaG_FD_185977 | JGI IMG/M metagenome (GOLD analysis project Ga0256827, IMG submission 185977) | Hydrothermal vent microbial communities from East Pacific Rise, Pacific Ocean - CV84 | ecosystem: Environmental > Aquatic > Marine > Hydrothermal vents | place: Pacific Ocean: East Pacific Rise... | reverse complement strand
GTTGCATCCCAAGCATCACGAGTAGAGCCTTTAGCTCATCCTCTGTGGGAGGGTTATCGAGATATTTAACCACCTCAGCATCTATACCTTTCTCATCTAGTAGAGCAAATGAGGCTCTTGATTTTGAACATCTTGGGTTGTGCCATATTTTTATGTTTTTCATTTTTTGCCTTTTTGTTGGAATCGGAGATTATATATAGAAGAGACTTAAATAGAGTAATAGTCCATGTTATTTAAGTAATATATGAACTAAACTACATATATAGTTAAATTAAAAGCAAAAAAAGGTTAAAATAACTATATATATGCACTATCCTACATAAAAGGAACTCTAATGAGAAGAGAAATCTTAGCCCAAATCATCAAAACACGAAGAAAACAACTCAAAATAACCCAAGTAGATTTGGCACTACTAAGTAATATTAGTACGCGTCAACTCTCAGATATTGAGACAGCACAAGCTAGTACTACCATTGATACCCTTGGTAAGATTTGTGAGACTTTGGGGCTGAGTATAGAGCTAAAGATAAAAGGGATTGAGTCATGATGGGTTATGTTTATGATAGGGATACTCTAGCAGGAGTGCTTGGATTTTCTGATGGAGTTTATATGTTTGTTTATGATGATAAATTTTTGAATAGTCGAGAGAATCGAGCCATTAGTTTGACGCTTCCAAAACGAAAAGAGCCTTTTATCTCTCCACATCTGCACCCTTTTTTTGCTAACCTCTTAGCCGAAGGAAATCTAAAAAAACTACAATGCAAAAAGCTAAAGATAGATGAAGATGATGAGTTTATGCGTCTGCTAAAAACAGCATCTGATGATACAATTGGAACAGTAACCATAAGAGAGAAATTATGAGATGTTTAGGATGTTTTGCTTTGAGCAAAGAGGTTTATTGCAAGAGATGTATAAAAAACTTATTTGAGAATCAAAAAATAAGCTCTATTTTGGACTTTGATAAAAAAGAGTTTCTCTCTAAAAGTGTGGAGCTTTCTCCTCGGATGTCTATTTCAGGAGTGCAAGATAAGATTTCATTGAAAATAGAAGATGGTAAACTTGTTCCTACAACCAAAGATGGAACTTATCTACTAAAACCTGTGCCATTGATGGAGTATGGGGAGCTAATAGAGGATGTAGCTAAAAATGAGCACTTTACCATGCAGTTGGCGAGTCAAATTTTTAAGTTGGAGACGGCTGTTAATGGGTTGATTGCTTTTTCTGATGGAGAGTTGGCGTATATTACCAAACGATTTGATAGAGTGGATGGGCTAAAAATACGACAAGAGGATTTTGCATCACTAGCACAACGAAGCGAACAGAGTCATGGCAAAAACTATAAATATGACTACTCTTATGAGGAGATAGGAGGATTGATTAAACAGTATCTTCCTGCCTATAGAGTCGAAATGGTTCACTACTTTAAATTGGTGCTTTTTAATTACTTGATAGGCAATGGTGATGCTCATCTCAAAAACTTTTCGGTATTTCAAAGAAGTACAGGTGATTATGGGTTGACTCCTGCTTATGATTTGCTCTCTAGCTCTACTCATCTGCCTAATGAGTCACGAACAGCATTGGAGCTTTTTGGGGAGTATGAGACTCAGAGTTTTGAAGCCAATGGGTTTTATGCTTATGATGATTTTATGGCGTTTGGGGAGAGATTGGGGTTGTCTTCTAAAATGGTTAAGAAGATTTTAAAAGAGTTTATAGGGTATGATAAAAAGGTTTTAAAACTGCTTGAAGTCTCTTTTTTGAGTTTAGAGTCAAAAGAGCGATATGAGGCTCTTTTTTTGGATAGATTGAGAGCTACTAATTATCAATTTTCAAAGTGAGACAAAATAAAAAAAGTTTTATATCGTGAAACTTTTGGAAGGTGTTGGAATAATATAATGAATCTAATTTTACTTGTATTGAGATGCAGAGATCTGGAAAAAACAAAAGAGTTCTATGAAAAATTGGGATTAAAGTTTGAAACAGATCATGATAAAAGAGGTGCTGTTTTCTACTCAGCCTATGTTGGGGATACTGTTTTGGAGCTTCATCTCTCTGATGAGTGGTATAGGATAAAAAGAAATACTTTGGCATTTTATCTGGATATAGAAGATATTTATATTTTTTTGGATGATGCTAATATTAAAATAGAGTATCGATATATGGATGAAGGTGTTGCAGTGGCAGTAGTATTTGATCCTGATGGTCGAAATTTGAGAATATATGGAGAGTAAAATGACGATATTTATACATGGTTTTGGAAGTTCAGGTTTTAGTGGAAAGGCAGATCTTTTGCGAGGTTATTTTAGGAGTATAGGAGAGCCGTATATAGCTCCTTCTCTTTCTCATATACCTAAATTGGCTATTGCTACATTGGATGAGTTGGTTGACTCTTATGATGATGTGACGTTGATCGGTTCGTCTTTAGGAGGATTTTATGCACTTTATCTAGCCGAGAGGTATAATTTGAGAGCTGTTTTGATAAATCCTTCTATAAATCCTGCTAAAACACTTCGACGAGTCATTGGATCGGCTGTTAATTATTATGATAATACTCCTATGGTTTGGAGTGAATCTTATCTACATATGTTAGAGGAGTATGAAGTGGATGAGACAAAATCTGATTATATGCTTTTGATTCAAAAGGGAGATGATCTTCTGGATTATAGAGAAGCTATCTCTAAAGTTCCTCATGCAATGATATTGGTAGAGGAGGGTGGAACACATCAGTTTGAAGGGATTGACCACTACTTTGAGACTATACGAGAGTTTCTCTTATAAATTATTTTATTGTTTAAAATGTTGAGAAAATCTGCTTGGTAGCTTCCAACGATTTCTAATCGAATGTGGGAAATATACTGTATGAAGTTAAGAAACTACCCATGAGAGTCAAAGCTAGGGAAATAATAGGGGAGAAATATTATGACTCTCATGCTGGTATTATAACAACAGAAAGTGTTAAAATTGTGACCTTATGAAAAAATAATAACTTATTAATCTAGTGGTAAATTTTAAATTTTAAATTAAGTTTTATAATGTTAGAATTAAACATACTTTAACCAATAAAGTTTTATTATATTAATTAAAGTGATATAAGGAGGAAATAGTGTATTACAGTAAACAAAATAGTATCAATAGCGACTACTACAATTCTTATAAAGATGAGTTGTATCAATATGGTAATGGGAAAAACTATCTGATGCTTATTTTAAAAATATTAGTAATTATTCTTCTTTTGGGGTTGTTATTTGTTGGGTATCTATTTATTTCAAATAAAAATAGTCTAATAAATATTCAAGGAGTCACCCCATCTGAAAATTTTGTGGCTGTAAAGTCGGATTTGAACCAAGAGGATATTGAGAGTATTGTCCATATTGTTATGGAGAAGATGAATCAAGAGAAGAGTGTCGAGGTCAATGATAATATATATAAAAAAGAGCTTTTGAAACAAGAGATAGATAGGCTTGATGAAAAAAGAGAAGATACTACTCTTCCAAAAGTAGATATAGGTGAGTTGGTCAAAAATAGACTCTCTTTAGAGGGTGAAAACCACTACAATAAAGTTGTAATCAATAGACCAAATGAAGAGAAGTATACTAATGATAGATTGACAGAACTCTCAAGTGAGATTAGTGGTGCGATTAATTATGACTCATCAGATATGTTTAGGTCGGATTATACTCAAGAGATCATGAAGGAGATTGCAACTCGTTCAAATGAGATGCGTATTATTATTGTAAAGAGAGGGGATACTCTCTCCAAAATTGCTTTTAGAGCTTATAATGACTATAATGCTTATATAAAAATATTCAAAGCTAATCCTGAAGTGATTAAAAATCCAAATCAGATATTTGTAGGGCAGAAACTTCGTATTCCTCTTTAGCTAGAGGAGAGAGTGCTATTATGCACTCTCCTCTTTCTCTTCTTTTTTATTCTCTTTTCTTTTATCTTTAATATCTTCGTAGAATTTATGCTCTTGTATCTTCTCTAGTCTCTGTCTCTCTGTCAATCTTAGCTTTTCTCTGATAGCTTTCATGACTTTTGGATCTTTTTTACACTTGATTATGGTATCTGGTTCATCATGATTATAGATGATTCTGATACCCTTCTCTTTTGCATCATATTGGACATTACGCATCTGAGAGTAGTAGTACTCATTACACTCTCCACCAGCACCTTTTTTAAAGGCAAATTTCTTCTTGATATCTCCTCTATGGGTAAAGAAATCAAACTTTGCTGCACCTTGACAGACAGAGAAGTATTCGCGGGAGAGGATAAGAAACTCTAGTTTTCTCTTGGTAACGATAGTCCATTTTTTTGGATCTTCTTGAAGTATAGGGTATCGAATAGCATTTTTTTCTGCTTCAACTGGAAATTCAAAGATTTGAGGTTTTGTATCGAACTCATCATCTTTGTTGGAGAATGTTTGAATATTATCTCCTTCAAATGTGATCTCTTTGTCGATAGCAGCTCTAACTTCCTCTTCAAAAGTTTTTAGGCGTTCAGCTACTATTTTGGGTAGATTAATGTAGCTCTCCCTTGCCCAATAAAAAAATGCCAAAGCTCCCAAGAGAACAAAAAATGAAAAAATAAGAGAAGTAACAGTTCCAATAGCTACTCCCAAAAGGGTAAAAAAGATTAGCCCTATAGAGATCCAAATAAATTGAGTTGGAAATTCGTTTGCCCAGAAAAATTCACGGAACACTATTCGATTATTTTGCCGAATAAGTTTACTGTCCGCCAACTGTTTTGTTATTGAACCTTTTTTTTTGTCAAATCTCTTCTTTGTATTATGTCCAACTATAAAAGCCACAACTATAGTGACAACTGCAAGGAAAATAACATTAAAAATAGTCATCTCTCTCCCCTTTTTTATAAAATTATAACAGAAAAGCGATTAATAAAACACTTATAATTAAAGTATAGAGTTTTTTTTAAAACTTTCTAAAGAATATAAATTTATAGCCGTGTTAAACTATTTTTCGATACAATGCCAAAAATTTTACTATCTATAGGGTGTTGTATAAATGAAAAATCTGATTATTGTTGAGTCCCCCGCAAAAGCAAGAACTATAAGTAATTTTCTTGGAAAAAACTATAAAGTTGTAGCGTCCAAGGGACATATCCGTGATTTACCAAAAAGTTCTTTTGGTATCACCGTTGATGAAAATGGTATTTTTATACCAAAATACTCAATTCCTAGAGATGTAAACCCTGTTGTTAAAGAGCTAAAAAAATTAGCAAAGAGTGCAGAGACTGTCTTTATCGCAACCGATGAAGATAGAGAGGGAGAGGCGATTGGGTATCATATTGCTATGGCGATCAAAAAAGAGCCAACTTCTCTCCCTCGAATTGTATTTCATGAGATCACTAAAACAGCAATTCAACATGCTCTTGAAAATCCACGAAGTATCGACATGGATTCCGTCAATGCCCAACAGGCAAGACGACTTCTTGACCGAATTGTGGGATATAAACTATCTCCACTTCTAGCAAGTAAGATTCAAAAAGGTCTTAGTGCAGGTAGAGTTCAAAGCTCCTCTTTGAAAATAGTAGTTGAGCGAGAACGAGAGATTAAAGCTTTTGTTCCTGAGGAGTATTGGACAATTGATGGTCTCTTTGAAAAAGATATAGACTCCTCTATTTATGAGTTTGATGGTCTAAAAATAGACAAATTGACTATAAAAAATGAGGAGATGGCTAATCGTATAGTTGAATCTGCAACAAATGAGAATTTTGTGGTTGAGTCGCTAGAGAAAAAAGAGAGAAAGAGCAAAACTCCACCTCCTTTTATGACCTCTACACTTCAACAGTCAGCCTCTACACAGTTGGGATTTTCTCCCAAAAAGACTATGATGGTAGCACAAAAGCTCTATGAGGGAGTCAAGACAGATAGAGGAAATATGGGGGTTATCACCTATATGAGAACAGATAGTCTCAATCTTGCAAAAGAGGCTGTCTCTCACGCTAGAGAGTATATTGAGGGTAACTTTGGTAAAGAGTATCTCCCCTCTAAAGCAAAATTTTATGCTAGTAAATCAAAAGGGGCTCAAGAGGCACATGAGGCTATTCGTCCTACTTTGGTAGAGTTTACGCCTCTGATTGCAAAAGATTATTTAGGCTCAGATGAGTTTAAACTATATCGGTTGATCTATAATCGTTTTCTTGCATGTCAAATGACAGAAGCCAAATTGGAGTCTCAAACACTACTTTTTAGAGGTGAAAAGAGTACTTTTAAAGCAAGTGGAAGAAAGCTTTTATTTGATGGTTTTTATAAAGTGACAGGTTATAGTGAAAAAGATAAGCTTCTTCCTGAGCTAAAAGTGGGACAAAAAGTTACACTTGATAATATAAAATCAGAACAACACTTTACTGAACCACCTGCTAGATATAACGAAGCGAGTCTAATCAAAAAATTGGAATCTTTGGGTATTGGTCGTCCAAGTACCTACGCTCCTACGATTACGATTTTGCAAACTAGAAAGTATATCGATATTCAAAAAAAGAGAATTCACCCTACAGAGGTGGCTTTTACTGTTATTGAGATGTTAGAGGAGCATTTTTCTGAGATAGTTGATAGCTCATTTACCTCAAATATGGAAGCACAGCTTGATGAGATAGATGATGGAAAGTTGGACTGGCAGAAGCTTTTGTCTGATTTTTATGAACCTTTTATGAAGAAGATCACAGAGGGTAAAGAGAAGATCAAGAGTAAAAAAATGGCTATTCCTACAGGAGAGATGTGTCCAAAGTGTGGTCATGAACTCCTCAGAAGAAAAGGTCGATATGGTGAGTTTATCGCTTGTGGTAATTTCCCAAAATGTAAATATACGACTGACCTAGAAGGAAATGCCCCTCCTGAGCCTGAAAAGACAGATATAGCTTGTGATAAGTGTGGAGAGTATATGGTAATCAAAGATAGCAAAAGAGGCAAATTTTATGCCTGTTCTGCCTATCCAAAATGTAAAAATGCGAAACCTCTTGTCCCACCAAAAGAGTTGGATATGCCTTGTCCAAAGTGTGGTTCTGTTATTCATGAGAAAAAAGGGAAAAGAGGTATTTTTTATGGCTGTTCAACATATCCAAAATGTAGATTTATCTCCAATGGAGAGCCTCAAAAGTGGAAGTGTCCAGAGTGTGAAGGAATGGTCGTTCATAAGATTTTAAAAACAGGTGAATTTTATGAGTGTATAGAGAAAAAATGTAAATTCAAAGAGAAAGTCCCTGCCGATAAATTAAAAGGAACTCCAAAAAAAGATGAAACAAAAAAAACTTAAAATAGGTCTACTTTCTGATAGCCATAGAAAAACAGAGTTACACCAAGAGGTTATCAATCATCTCTTGGCTTGTGGCGCAAACTATCTTCTTCATGCAGGGGATTTGGAGATAAAAGAGCATCTTGATATATTGGAAACTTCGGGAGTTCCATATATCTGTGTATATGGAAATAACGATACTCTACTCATTCCTCTATATGGGAAATACTATATATATAGAGAACCTCACTACTTTAAAATAGAAGAGCTTAAGTTTAAGATGATGCACTACCCTTATTATCTAAATGGTGATGTAGATGTTGTTATCTATGGGCATACACATAGATTTGAAGTATCGATGAATGGGGAGATCCTTTTTATCAATCCAGGTGAGGTTTGTGCAAGAGATACAGGTGTGGTGAGTTGTGTAATGTTGGAGATCTCTGATAGTGGTGGATATGAGGTTATACACTATTTTAGAGAAGAGTGCCACTCAGAGTGGCAAATAGATAGAGTGGAGTTTTAATTCACTTGTGCTTTTTGTATATTTTGTAAAAGAAAATCTTTGAGACTTATAAACTCTTTCTCTCCTATTATATCTAGTAGTCTGGATACATTAGCAGTAGAGGTTTTTAGCTCATTTCTTGCACGACTACTGGTCTTGACATGAATACCATTCTCCTCTAGGAAGTCGAGTAGATCTTTGACAGACATACCAATTCCTCTACCCAAATTTAAAGTTGATGCATTTATATTGTCCTCTAATAGTATTTTGTATATAGCGACTACATCATTTATGTGAATAAAATCTCTTATTGCTGTACCATTGTTAAAGATATTGAGTGTTTTATCATGGATATAAGCATCTGCAATCTTGGATATAATAGAGAAGTGATCATCTCCCCCATACATATTGAAAATCCTTGTAATAGTATAGTTAATTCTATTTTCGTTACAGAAACTAGCTATCATTTTCTCATTAGCAATTTTTAAAGAGGAGTGTAGACTCAGTGGGTTAAGTGGGTCTGACTCATTGCAATATTCATTGTTTCCATAAACAGCACTACTACTTGAGTAGATAATTTTATGTATATCTAAATTATTAATTTTGATATACTCCAAAACCATCGCTGTTGTCATGATTGAGCGATTGATATACTCACTAGGATGTGCTAGGTCATTTAACTTGGTTGAGACTTGAAAATTGTTGAAAACAATATTGATATTTTTGTAGTTAGATAAGTTTAAATTATCTAACTCTTGTTCTATCTCTTGAGATGATACAAGGTGTGAGTGTGTGATATTTTGTTTGAGTAGTTTAGATAAATTACTGTTTTTACCTATAATTACATTTATCATTTGATATTCCTTCGAGAATATAGTATAATATATTTTAACATTTTCCAACTAACTTTAGAAGATATTATTGAAAGCGTTAATTATATAGTTTTAAGACTATATTTATAATTAAGGAGTATATATTGTGTAGTATTTTAGGGTATTATAATACAAAACAGTCTTTCGCTGAGTTAGAAGAGTTAAATCACTCTCTATCTCATCGTGGACCTGATAACTCAACACTAAAAAAATATAAATTTAAAAATGAGAACCTATATTTGGCTCATAATAGATTGGCAATTCAGGATTTAGACCCTTCTGCCAATCAACCAATGGAGAGTGAACGATTCTCTATGGTCTTTAATGGAGAGATATATAATCATATGGAGCTTCGAGGGTTCTGTGGAGATATTTCGTGGTTAACTCATAGTGATACAGAGACTCTTTTGGCTCTTTTTAATAGATTTGGTGTAGAGGATACTCTTTCAAAGCTTATTGGTATGTTTGCTATTGCTCTCTTTGACAAGGTGGAACAGAGGCTCTATCTTATTCGTGATAGGGTAGGGATCAAGCCACTCTTCTGGACACACCAGATGGGTGAGTTTGCCTTTGCTAGTGAGCTAAAGGGGTTTGCTTCTCATCTAAAATCAAAAGAGAGTGATAAATCACTTATACAGTTTATGAGTTTTGGATATGCTCCTGCTTCCAATAGTTATTATGAAGATATTCATAAACTTGAAGCTGGGCATCTTTTGATCTTTGATGGGGCTGAGGTCAAAAAAAAGAGATACTGGACTCTATCTAATAACAAAATTGATATATCTTATGAAGAGGCATTGGAAGAGACTGAACGGTTGATTCGAAGCTCTATTAGCTATAGATTACTATCAGATGTTGAGGTGGGAAGCTTCCTAAGTGGCGGGATAGATAGCTCTCTTGTTAGTAGTATTATGCAACAGAGTGCTTCACAGCAGATTAAGACTTTTACAATAGGATTTGAGGACAAAAAGTATAATGAGGCCTCCTTTGCAAAAGATGTTGCCAACCATATAGGCAGTGATCACTATGAGTATATCTTTGGAGTAGATGATGTTATTGCTCTTATGGATGGTATGGATCACTACTATGATGAACCTTTTGGTGATGCCTCGGCTCTTCCCACTATGCTTCTATCCAAATTTACCAAAGATAGAGTAACTGTTGCATTGAGTGGAGATGGAGGGGATGAGCTATTTTTGGGCTATGATCGATACTTTTTTACCGATAAGTACTACAATATGTTTAGTAAAATGCCACAATTTTCACGAAATATACTATCTAAGGCAGGAAAACTATCCAACCAAGATAGACTAGAGAAGATCGCCTATCCTCTAAAAAATCTTACTAAAGAGAACCTATACTCTGTTATCTCCTCTTATGTTAAGCCTTGGGAGATGGAGTCTCTATTTAGCAAAGAGTTTGTTCGTCAAAGCTTTGATGAGTCAAGCTATATGGCATTTCAAGAGATAGAGGAGTTTAGCTCTAGTGATAGTTTTGAAAACTTCTCAAAAATAGATTTTCATAGGTATCTTCCTGATGATATATTGACCAAGGTTGATAGGGCTAGTATGCGATACTCCCTAGAGGCTAGAGTTCCACTTCTTGACCATAGGGTGGTAGAGTTTGCCTATGCACTCCCAACAGAGTTAAAACTAAAAAATGGTGCAAAATCGATACTCAAAGATATACTTTATAAACAAGTGCCAAGAGAGCTTATTGATAGACCAAAAATGGGATTTGGTGTACCTCTTAAGCACTGGTTTAGAGGAGAGATGAGAGAGATTTTACAAGATAAGATAGAGTCTTTGGATGATAGATTTAATAAAGTCTATCTGAGAAAACTCTTTGATGAACACCAAAAAGGTAAAAACTATGAGTATGTATTTTGGAATCTAATGAGGTTACCATGAGACAAAAACTTTCGATACTGGTCAATGACTTAGATACAGGTGGAGCAGAGAGGGTTGTCTCTATCTTATTAGATATGTTAAAAGATAGATATGATATTACACTTTTTATGATTCATGATATAGTATTTTATGATATTCCCAAAGAGGTAAAAGTAGTTATAGTTGGCAATGCAAATCTTCAAGATTCAGGTTTAATAAAGTTACTCAAACTCCCTATCTTGGGGTGGCAGTACAAAAAAGAGAACATAAGTTCTCCTATCTCTATCTCCTTTTTAAGTCGCTCTAACTATATCAATATCTTGGCTAAACTCTTTGGTATGAGAGGCAAGGTTATTATTAGTGAAAGAGCTATGCCTTCTCTTCAATATAGCAATAATATCCAAGGGAAAATCAACAAATTTCTTATCAGGCATCTCTTTAATAGAGCTGATTTGACTGTTGCAAACTCTCAGGGAAATGCCCTTGATCTCAAAAATAATTTTAGTATAAATAACACTATGGTGATCAATAATCTCTTTGATGTTAAAAAAATAGTAGCTCTCTCTAAAGAGGATGTAGCTCTTCATGATGGCTTCTCTTTTGTATCTATAGGTAGACTAGATGAGGGCAAAAACCATCAACTCCAAATCGAAGCGATGCAGAAGATAGATGCAAAGCTATATATTATAGGGGATGGTATCTTAAGAGAAAAATTGGAAGAGCAGATTGTAGATTTGTATTTGGAAGATAAGGTCTTTTTGTTAGGCAAACAGAAAAATCCATATAAGTATCTCTCAAAAGCAGATGTTTTTCTATTCTCTTCAAATAGAGAAGGGTTTCCCAATGTGTTAGCTGAGGCATTAGCATGTGGATTGCCTGTGATAAGTACAGACTGCAAGAGTGGACCAAGAGAGATTTTAGCCCCCTCTACGGATATGAATTTTCAACTTACAGAGGATGTAGAGTTGGCAGAGTATGGAATTTTGACAGCAACTAATAGTCTAAAGAGTATGACTATCGCTATGACATTGATGCAAGAAGATGATGATTTGAGAGAAGATTATGCCCGTAAATCTACACAAAGAGCGATGGATTTCGATAAAGATATAATTATTGATAAGTTTATAGAAATATTCTAGTATAATATTTTTATGAAAAAAGAGATATTTTTATGTGCCATCAATAATATATTGAGTGGTACTTGTAAAGAAGATTGTAAATTTTGTACCCAAAGTGTTCGGTATCATGCTGATATAGAACGATATAACTATAAATCTATTGATAATATTGTCAAGGAAGCAAAACAGGCCAAAGCTCATGGAGCTTTGGGTTACTGTCTTGTTACAGCAGGAAAAGGGCTTGATGATAAAAAGGTAGATTTTGTAGCAAGAACAGCACAAGCGATTAAAAAAGAGATAGATAATCTAAATCTAATTGCTTGTAATGGAACAGCTACTACAGAACAGCTAAAGTTTCTAAAAGAGCATGGTGTAGATAGTTATAATCACAACTTAGAGACCTCCCGAGAATATTATGATACGATATGTACCTCGCACTCATGGGATGAGAGATACCAGACTTGTCTCAATGTCAAAGAGGTAGGTTTACAGCTCTGTAGTGGCGGTATTTGGGGTATGGGTGAGAGCCGAGATGATAGAGCATCTCTACTTGACTCTATTGTCTCTCTTCAGCCTGACTCTACTCCTCTAAACTTCTATATTACCAATCCAGCACTCCCTATCAAGAGCCGAAATATTACCAAGCAAGAGGCTTTAGCTCTGATTAAAGAGGCACGAAATCGTTTGGGAGAAGATAGACTTCTTATGGTAGCAGGAGGAAGAGAACTAATCTTTGGTGGAAGTGAAAAAGAGATGTTTGATGCAGGGGTTAATTCTATTGTTATCGGCGATTATCTCACTACCGCAGGTGATAGCCCTCTCAAAGACAAACTGATGTTGGAGAAGATCGAGTATAAGGTAGCTACAACTTGTAATGGATAGTACTGTTACGCATATATTAGCCCTTTCGTTAGTGTTAGTATTTTCGCCATATCTATCTAAATTCTTAAAATTTCCTACAGCACCCATTGAGATAGTCACAGGTTCGATCCTAGGCTACTTGGGATGGATCGCTACAAATGACGATGGTGGTCACTATTTTGAACTTATAGCAGAGGTAGGATTTCTCTATTTGATGTTTTTGGCAGGTTTAGAGATAAATCTAAAAAATATCACTAAAATACCTAAAGAGTATCTGATCAACGCAGGAAGCTTTCTTCTTGTTTTGGCTATTTTAACACCTATTATAGGTCTATCGGTTTTTGGACTCAATCCCATTATAACAGTAGCTCTACCTCTTATATCTGTAGGATTACTTGCTACTATCTCTAAAGAGTATGGCAAGGATACTATGTGGATCACTACAGCTCTTTTGATAGGTGCTATAGGTGAAGTTTTGAGTATTACTCTATTGACTATTTTAGAGGTTGCTGTCGTTGTGGGCTTTAGTCAAGCACTATTTTTCAAAATTCTACTACTACTTGGATTTTTGGCTATAGTTCTGATCTTGTATTATCTTATTAGACTGATATTTTGGTGGTATCCTGATCTAAAAATAGTCATGATGCCTCACTCAAATGATAAAGATCAAGATTTTAGATGGGCGATGGGTATCTTCTTTATTATGATTGTGATTATGAAGCTACTACATTTGGATTTGGCATTTGGTGCTTTTATTGCAGGTCTTTTTATCTCTACTTTTTTTCATCACAAGAGACAATTAGAGAATAAGATGTCTAGTTTTGGGTTTGGTTTTTTAGTACCGATCTTTTTTATCCATGTCGGCTCTTCGTTTGACTATGCGATGTTTTTTATGGCTATTGATACAGCTATAAAAATTCTCTTGGCTATGATAGTGATTAGAGTGATATCCTCTATGACTTTGGTTAAACTGATAGGAGTAAAAGATGCTCTGTTAGTGGCTCTCTCTCTATCTATGCCTTTGACTCTTCTCGTAGCCACAGCAACGGTTGGGTACCAACATGGTATATTGAGAGAAGAGAACTACAATGCACTTATATTGGCAAGTCTATTGGAAGTTATTGTCTCTATGATAGCTATCAAAATAGTATCGAAGATTAAAAGTACTGCCTAGACTAAGTAGTTACCTTTTGGCATCACTCCACTCAAGGTACTGTTTATGTAGTTTTGTATTCTCTTTTTTGAGAGTGCTAATCTCATATTTGAGCATAGCTTTCTCTTTTTTTAGATATTGAAGTCTACTGAGAGAGTTATTTCCATAGATGAGATTTGCAACATAGATACCTAGCATTATTACCACTGTTGCAGTGAGCAGAAAAATCTTGAGTGATAGCCCAAAAAGCTCTTCAAATTTTCTAATGATAGGTTCTATATCTTTTGCAAAAGTCATACTATTTTACTCAAAAATTGATGCACCCAAGTACTCAAATTGACCCAACTCTCTCTCTATCTCTAATAGACGATTGTATTTAGCAATTCTATCACTTCTTGCAGTTGAACCTGTCTTTATCTCACCTGTATTTAGTGCTACAGCAAAGTCCGCGATAAATGTATCTTCACTCTCTCCTGAACGGTGAGACATAACACAAGTGTATCCATTTCTCTGAGCCAATCTAATTGTCTGCATAGTCTCAGATACAGAACCAATTTGATTTGGTTTGATCAAAATAGAGTTTGCAATCCCTTTTTCTATACCTTCTGCTAGAATAGATACATTGGTCACAAAGAGGTCATCTCCTACTATTTGTACTCTATCTCCTAGTCTATCAGTCAAAATTTTCCAACCATCCCAGTCATCTTCACTAAGACCATCTTCTATAGATTTAATAGGGTACTTTTCACAAAGATCAGCATAATACTCAACAAGCTCAGCACTACTTAATTCTCTATTTTCTGATTTGAGTACATAGTTTCCATCATCATTGATGATCTCTGATGCAGCAACATCAAGAGCTAGAACAATCTGCTCCCCAGCTCTGTAACCTGCTTTGTCAATTGCTACCATGATAACTTCAAGAGGCTCTTCATTGCTCTTTAGATTTGGTGCAAATCCACCCTCATCACCTACAGCTGTACTCTCACCCATCTCATCTATAATCTTTTTGAGGTGTTGATAGATCTCTGCTACTGCTTGGAGTCCTTCTGAGAAAGTATTGAACCCTACAGGCATAATCATATACTCTTGGAAGTCTACTGAGTTGTTTGCATGTTCTCCACCATTGATAATATTGAACATAGGTACAGGAATTGTTACGGCATTTGCTCCACCCAAGTATCTATATAGAGGCATATTGAGACTCTTTGCTGCTGCTCTTGCTACTGCCATAGAGACACCAAGCACTGCATTTGCTCCAAGCTCAGAGTAGTTATCTGTACCATCAAGTGCTTTCATTGTCAAGTCAACTTCTGCTTGATTAAATGGCGATAGCCCTACTAAGGTATCAGCAATTTTATCATTTACATTTTCACAAGCTTGAAGAACGCCTTTTCCCATATAGCGATTGCCACCATCGCGAAGTTCCAAAGCCTCTCTTTTTCCTGTACTTGCACCACTAGGAACTATGGCTGATGCCACTGTTCCATCACTGAGACTCACTGTTGCTTGAACAGTAGGATTTCCTCTACTATCCATTACTTCATTTGCTCTTACATCATCGATAAAAATCATTTTTTGCCCTTAGCTATTTTTAATGATGAGATTTTAGCATATTGTGGCATAGAGAAGAGTTATTCTTCACTATCTCTAATAGCTTTACTATCCATAGTGAGCATACTGGTAATACCTAGAGCCTCTTTGACTTTAGCTTCTATCTCATCTCTAAGCTCTGTATTCTCTTTGAATTTTATTTTAACATTCTCTTTTCCTTGCCCAAGTTTACCCTCTCCATAAGAGAACCAAGCTCCTGATTTATCGATAATATCAAGTTTTACACCATAGTCAACCAACTCTCCCTCTTTTGATATACCTTCACCGAACATAATGTCAAACTCTGCTTGTCTAAATGGAGGAGCTACTTTGTTTTTAATAACTTTGGCTTTTACTCGGTTACCTATTTGTGATTCACCCTGTTTGAGTGTAGCTATTCTTCTGACATCTATTCGGACAGAAGCATAAAATTTAAGAGCATTACCTCCTGTGGTTGTCTCTGGACTTCCATAGCCCATCATTCCAATTTTCATACGGAGTTGGTTGATAAATATTACAGTTGTATTTGTTTTATGTAAAACACCAGTGAGTTTTCGTAGAGCTTTACTCATAAGTCTTGCTTGTAGACCGACTTGTTGATCACCCATCTCCCCTTCTATTTCTGCTTTTGGGGTTAGTGCTGCTACTGAGTCAACTACTATTAGATCAACTGCACCAGAACGGGCTAATGTCTCTAATACATCAAGTGCTTGTTCCCCAAAATCAGGCTGTGAAACCAAAAGGTTCTCTACATCTACTCCTAAATTTTTGGCATAGAGTATATCTAGTGCATGTTCTGCATCGATAAAAGCACACACCTTATCATCTGCTTGTGCAGAAGCTGTAACCTGTAGAGCAAGAGTTGTTTTTCCTGAACTCTCTGGTCCATAAATTTCGATAACTCTCCCCACTGGAACACCACCAATTCCTAATGCCATATCCAGACCAATAGAACCCGTACTTATAGATTCAATAGGCTCTATATCCTTATCTCCTAGCCTTACAATCGTCCCTTTTCCAAAATTTTTATCTATCTGTTTCATTGCCATATCGAGGGCTTTTTGTTTGTTTGCATCCATTGGTTTGGTTTCCTTTATTTATGAAATATTACTGTTATTGTAGTAGATTTTTGATATATAGTAGCAAAAATATGTCAAATTGTCATATTTTTTAGTAAACCTCTACTACTTTATATAAAAATAGAGGTTTGTATAATTTATAAGAGAGATTTATTAGTTTCTACAAGGATCTATGACAGACTCTTGGTTAGGATAGAGATAGACTTCAACTCTTCTATTCAGTGCCCAGTTTGTTGAATTTGTATTTGGAGCGATAGGTTTTGAAAATGAACACCCTTTTGAGTATAGAGGATTTGGAATACCACTACCACTGATACTGTTTCCTACAGATGATGCTCTCGCCTCTGAGAGTTTTTGATTGTGCTGAAAGCTTCCTCTATTATCAGTATGTCCAACTGTCTGTATGATAGTATTTTGGTATTTTTGAAGTACAGGTGTAAGTTGGTTGATTTTTCTCTGAGCTGAAGCTGTTGGAATTGCTGAGTTTGTAGGGAACATCATCTCGTCACGGAACATGATTTTTACATATCGATCTGTATTTGATACAATCAGATCTTGATTTACATCCTGTTCTGCACTTGGGTTATTGTTGACACTTGTATTAAGCACCTGTGCAACCTCTTTTGCTTGTTGATCCAAACTATAACCAACTGCTGCACCAACTGCACTTCCTACAGCTGTTCCAATAACAGTTCTTTTTCCTCTATTGTGTTTACCACTCGTCAGTCCACCAATAGCAGTTCCTAAGAGTCCACCGATGATTGCACCTGTGGCAGTATTGCTTATACCTTCATCTCCTCCATTGCCTTGATTTCCTGAACTTGCCACACAGCCTGAGAGCATGAATAGAGCAACTGAAGATGCTATAATGGGTTTTATATAATTTTTCATTTAAAAATCCTTTTAAGTTTTATGACAGTATAGCAAATATTTGTGTAGAACTAGTTATTTCTACTTCCTGGTTTAATCGCTTGACTTCCCTCTTTACACATTGGACAATCATCAGGTGAGAACATATCAAAGCTAAAATCATCCAAGGCAAATAGAGGTTTATTTTTGGGAAGTTTACACTCCTGCTTTGGGGTTATATCGCTTCCTTCTCTTCTACAGAAACCTCTGTTTGCCAGTGAAGCAAATGCAACAACCTCCGCTCCAAGCTCTTCGATAATCTTAGATGCTTCCATTGCAGAGCCACCTGTGGTAATAATATCTTCACATATAATTACCTTTTCACCCTTTGATACCTCAAAGCCTCTTCTTAGTTCCATAGAACCATCTTTTCTTTCAACAAAAATAGAACGAACATCCAGAGCATGAGCTAACTCATATCCTGCCAAAATTCCACCCAATGCAGGAGCACATACTGTATCTATCTCTAGGTTACTCTCTTTTATTAATTTTGCTAATGCTTCTGCTAAAACTCTGGCTCTTTTTGGGTCTTCAAGTACTTTTGCACTTTGAAGATAGCGATTTGAGTGGTTGCCACTTGATAGTATAAAGTGTCCTTCTAGTAGAGCTTCTGCCTCTTTATATATTCCTTCTATATCCATCTCTATACCTTTAAAATATCGGTCTCTTTAGTACTAAGTACAGAGTCGATTTCTGAAATATGACTATTTGTTATCTTCTGGATCTCATCTTGTCCTCTTCTTGACTCATCTTCACTAATCTCTTTCTCTTTTTCCAAGCTTTTTATTTGACTATTTCCATCTTTTCTAACATTTCTAATAGCTATTTTTGCTTTTTCAGACATCGCTTTTGCCTGTTTTACAATACCTTGTCTCTGCTCAGATGTCATTGGTGGGAAAAATAGTTTAATAAAATCTCCATCATTATTTGGATTTACTCCAATATCTGCTTTTTGGATAGCTTTTTCAATAGGAGCTAACATTGTCTTTTCCCAAGGAGTAATAGATATAGTAGTCGCATCAGTAGCTATGACATTTCCTACTTGATTGAGTGCAGTTGGTGTACCATAATAGTCCACTTTGATATGATCTACAATATGCGTTGTGACCTTACCTGTCCGAAGTGTTGAAAAATCTCTTTTGAGTGCTTCAATACTCTTTTTCATCTGATCTTTTGTATCACTATAAATTTCATTTAACATAATAATTCCTAATTATTTGATTTTAATAGTGAAATATTACCTTTTTTTGGTTGATAGTGAGTTTATAAAATGAGTTTAGGGAGATTGAGAGTAGTCTATAGAGGCAAAGCCTCTATTGATACTATTTTTTAGAACTGTTTGTCTCTACTGTTGTAGGAACAGCCGTTGCAGTTGATATAGTATCTGCTACAGATTGGTTTTTATCTTGATTATATAGATAGCCCATTGCAAGTGTATTGATTACAAAAGCTAGTGCCAATCCAAAAGTGGCTTTTGCTAGAAAACTAGCAGGTCCTTTTGCTCCAAACATTGACTCATTACTTCCACTGTATGCTCCAAGTCCAATACTTGAACTTTTCTGTAGTAGAACAGCAGTCACAATAGCAATCGCTAAAACAATCTGAATAACTAATAGGGTTGAAATCATTGTTTCCTCTTCAAACTTTGGAATACATAGTATAAATAATTCCAAATTGGGTATAATTTCGGCGATTATACCCTAAATTAATTGAAACTGAGATAAATAGAAATAGATGAATGTAGTTCAAGAGTTTTCAAGGTTTGCAAACCTTTATGATACATATAATATTATTCAGTCACAAGTAGCAAAAAAACTTGTCTCTCTGATAGAAAACAAATATTATAATCAGGTTATAGACATTGGTTGTGGTAGTGGTGTTGTTTACAAAAAAATGATAGAAGATGAGATAATTTTTGATCGATTTATTGCAGTTGATTTTTCACAAGAGATGTTAAATATTCATCCTACTTTACCCAAAATAGAGAAAAAATGTTTAGATTTTAATAGTCATAAAAGTTTTAAGCTATTACAAAATAATAAATATGATCTATTAGTATCCTCTTCTGCACTACAATGGAGTGTAAATTTGGATATGACTCTTAGGGAGTTAAGTCTCATTGCAAAGGAGTACTGTTTCTCTTTTTTTACAGCTAATACTTTTGCTACATTGCATAAAGTAGCAGGGGTTAAGTCCCCCATTTATAGGGTAGATAGTATTAAATCCGTAATTAATAAATATTATAATTTTTCCTTTGAGATAGTAAATTATCGTTTATCCTTTGATAATGTATTAGAGATGTTTCAATATATCAAAAAAAGTGGAGTGAGTGGAGGGGAGAAACAGTTAAGCTATAAGCAGATTAAAGAGGTAATAAAAGAGTATCCACTAGATTATCTTGAATTTGAGGTACTATTTATTAGAGCAAAGAGAAAGAATTGAGTTTAGTAATTGATAAAATAGACTCTTTCCAGATCATAAAGTTTATAACGAATCTCTTTCATTAGTTCTGAGTATTGGATCTCTTGTAGTTTAAATATCTCTTCTAATACACGAGAGGACTCTTCTGCTCTTGAAAAATTTGCTATAGCTACACTTCTTAAGTCTATTCGTGATAGTTCGCTCTTAGTAGACTCTTTTTGAACATCTCCTACGATATCTCTATATTGAAGTCTATTGATACTATGAATAGTTTGAAGTTTGTGTCGTAATCTTTTGAGTTCTGAAGTTAATTCTCTATTATCGAAGATATATCTACATATATCTTCGATAACACGAAGCCCCTCTTTTAGACGATTGATATTCGCATCTATGAGGCGTTCAATCTTAGGAGAAGTACTCTCCTCCTGAGATTGAGTTTGACTAGTCATCCATAATACCTAGAAGAACTAATAGTGATTGGAACATATTAAAGAAGTTCAAATAGAGAGCCAATGCACCCATTGTAGGTGTTTCATACGCTCCTTCAATAATATTTTGAGTATCCATCAATACAAAGAATGCTGAAATCATTAGCACCGCACCACTAATTAATACAGAGATAATTGGGCTATGGAAAAAGATAATATTGGCAATAGAGCCAACAAATACAATTCCAAATGCAATCATCAATGGTTTCCCATAAGAGGTAAAATCAGTTTTACTATTGATAGCAAAGAGGCTTAATGCCCCAAACATCACAGCTGCTAACAAGAAGGCATTACCAACAGTAGCACCTCCACCTTTTGCCATAACCATACCTATAAGAGGTGTCAGTACCAATCCTCCCACAAATGTAAAGACAAAAAGCCCTACAGTTGCAATAGATTGATTTTTTTGAAGCATTGGTAGTCCAAACATTCCAAATATCATCCATGGAATAAATATAAACCATCTAAGCTCTATTAGTGTCTGTACACCAATTACATTAACTCCAGCATAAGCACCAAAAGCACCAGCTAGAAGAGAAGCTGCAAAGTATTGATAGGTCTTTTGAACCAACTCTACATTTTCTAATTGACTTTCTTGAGAATAACCAAATGATTCTTCTCGACTGTTTGTGTAGTCTCTATCATAAAGAGCCATAAATATATCCTTTTATTTTAGACTTATTAATTAAGTCTTTAAAATTATTTTGCCAAGTATATTGAGTTGAAGTTTAAAAGAAGTTGAATAGAGAGAGGAAAGGTCTTAGAAAAGAGAAAACCCTTTTCTAAGCTTAAGCTATTAATAAAGTCCTAAAGACTCCATTGTTCCTACAGATAGACCAGCAACTGGTAAACCTTTAGCTTTTTGGTATGCTCTAGTAGCAGTTCTTGACTCTGCTCCCCATACACCATCAATTGGACCATTATAGAATCCTTGTTGTTTAAGTGCTCTTTGTACGCTTCTAATTGTAGTAGATGTCATACTTGATTTACAAACAATTGGAATCCACTTAGCATAACCCTCTGCAATTTTTTTCTTTTTAGTTACAGTTTTATATGTAGCTGGAATTGCAATTCTTCTCTCTGCAGCAGGTTGAATAATTTTTTTGATTTTCACAGTAGTGTATTTTGCAGGTGTTTTAACTTTTCTTGTAGTAGCTGGTTTAGCAACAATTCTTTTAGAAACTTTGTTATACTTTGCAGGTACTGCTGTTAAACAGATTCTGTTACACTGATTTGTAGCACGAGTTTGTGAATTTTTACGACTTGCATCAGACCAAGAATACGCACCATCTTGAACTTTTTTTCTACTTGTTACAGTTTTATATGTAGCAGGAATAGGCTGAGTTCTTGTAGATGCAGGTTCTACTAGTTCTTGAATTTGCACAGTTTTGTATACAGGAGGAGTAGTTACTTTTCTTGTACTAGCTGGTTTAGCAACAACTTGTTTAGTTACAGTTTTATATGTTGCTGGAATCTCAACAAGACATACAACTTCAGATTGATTACATCCTCTATCTTGACATTTAGTCTTTTTCCACTCTGTTCTAGCAGGTGCAATTTGAACTTTTTGTCTAACTGTTTTATATTGAGCTGGTGACTTAACCAGTTTCTCTGTACCATTAGATACAAGAATTTTTTTAGTTACAGTTCTATATCTAGCTGGAACGGCAATAACTTTTTCACTAGCCTCTGTAGCTAATACTTTTTCTGTAGTAGTTGCATACTTCTCTGGTCTGTAATGCTCATAGTAACATGTACCAGGTCTAGCTCCAGAAACATTCATACCCGCAGCTGCAGCTGACTGAACACAAGTATCAGAAGCTTCAGGTGCACTAGTTGAAAGGCTTGTTCTCCAAGTTTGTTGTGCAGGTTTAGCTAATACTTTATTGTAAACAGTTTTATAAACTGCTGGTGTAGTAATAACTCTCTCTGTCCCATCACTGATTTTGATTTTCTCTGTAGACCAACCATATTTAGCAGGAATTACTTGTACTTTTTCACTAGCTTCACTTGCTAATACTCTCTCTGTAGTAGTAGTATATTTAGCAGGATAAAACGCTTTTGTAAAACACTGTCCTGGTTTCGCTGGTGGAAGATCATCTCCATCAATTGCTGAGTTTGCACTAGCCGTTACCATAACTGCCGCTGCAATTAATGATAATCTTAATGTATCTTTTATTGTCATAACATTCTCCTATGTATTTATATGCAAAAAATTAACGCATTGGTTATTATAAATAATTTTTCCTATTTTAAAGCTTAAAACAAAAAACAATAAAACAATAATTTAAAAGTTACTGTTTTGTATAAGAAAATTTTTATAATGTTTTTTTTTGTTTAAAAACTTAAAAGTTACAAGAAGTAATTTTGCTATATAGATATTATATATATTTATAGTAAGTGAAATTACAAAAAGTAAAAAAAGTAAAAAAAAATAAAAAAAATTCAAAAAACCCTTGACAATAGTGTAGAAATTGTCTATAATACGCCCCGACAAACACAGAGACCACTTAGAGTTTAAGTGAGAGGGTTTGTAGATGATCTTTAACAACCGAATATAAGTAAAAAAAATCAA
>Ga0256827_10000594_pt1 | contig 22715 bp, 19 predicted proteins | sample CV84metaG_FD_185977 | JGI IMG/M metagenome (GOLD analysis project Ga0256827, IMG submission 185977) | Hydrothermal vent microbial communities from East Pacific Rise, Pacific Ocean - CV84 | ecosystem: Environmental > Aquatic > Marine > Hydrothermal vents | place: Pacific Ocean: East Pacific Rise... | reverse complement strand
AGAGGGTTTATATTGTGAACCAAAAGAACTCTACGATGATATCGCTGCTATGGGATATGATTGGGAAAAACTATTAGACTCTAGAGGTTATTGGCTCATTGACCAATACAGTAAGAAGTCATTACCATTCTTATCAGTAATCGATTTACTGAAAATGCGTAAAGGACTTTATAAACCATACTGGTATGATTTAACTAAGGATTAATATGCTATGCTATAGGATTACAGCAGAAAATAAATCTGGCGATATTGTAAGTTCCGATATCAACGGTAAGAGTAGGTTAGAAGCCTCCTCTAAGATGAGAAAAGAGTTACGGAGTAAGAAGTTAAAGGGTTTTCATATTATAGATGTTAAAGATATAGATAAATGTGAAATAAATGAGTATAAACAAACATTCAATATTTTGATAGAGGAGAATGAATAATGGAAGACGAAAACATACATAATTTAGTAGATTTAATAGCAGGTCATATCGGTGCGGCAGTTTCTATTGCCGGAAAGGATAAGTTTTTAAATAACCCAATTATTAAAGCGGTTAGAACAGAACATCCTGGGTTACAGCGAATGAACATTAACCGATATTTACTTAGAGAGTTGCTTAAGTTTAAAGCTAGTAATCCTGATGTAAATGTTGTTAAGACTGTGGTATTCTTAAGTAATGATGGTTTTAACACTGACTGGGTTAAAGTGTTTAAAATGCTAGTTATGCCATTTATGATAAAACATCAAATATTTGGTGCTAAATTAGCCTTAGGGAGTAAGTAATGAATACTAGATACGTAGGTATAGGTAATAACGAAGATGAAAAGGTTAGTACAGGTAAGATGGTTAGATTAGAGATAGTAGCAACTATTCCTATTTTAGTTATGACTGATTCAGTTGTTTCGTCTGCTACTATTCGTAAACAAGATTACGCACCACCAGAGTTGGTGGATATTAAGAACGCTTTAATAGATACAGTATATAAAGACGAACACGGTGTAGAACGTTTTATATTCATAACTGCTACTACCAAAGCCATCACTGGGCGTAGTCTTAGACTCTATTATGATAGAGCAGAGAAAGATATTATCATAGTACCTGACTTAGAAACACTAGGTATTAATGCTAATTACGGTAAAGGAGTTTACGATATCCCTGGTGTTCTTAGACTTGGTGGTTCTGGTTCTAATTCTGAAGCATCTTTAAACAACACTATAAATAATAGTGACAGAGTTGAAATAACCCCTACAAAAGAAAATATTGCTTCAAGCACTCATACTATAGTAGGTAAGGGTATTGTGCGTAGTAATGCTGTTAAAATGATTATTAACCGTAACTTCTTAGATGAAAAATTTGAAGCTATGTCTAATGATACACAGATAGGTGAATTATTATCTTTAGGTAAAATTCGTGATCTTTTAGACGGTGGTGTAGAGTTACCAGTTTATAGAACATTTCAAGCTAATCACTCAGAATATAGTACTCTGTATTTAGGTGAAGTAGATACTGAAGAAGATAACCTTTACATTTCATTAGATCTATAAGTAAACGCTTAATTGCGTTTACTTATACTTAAACACGGAGAATATTATGAAGAAGAAAAGAAAAGAAACAGAGGCGTATATACTTAAATATATAGATGAACTTATAATAGGTGGGAGTGAAGTGACTGACCTTTATCGTAATCTTTTTAAAAGTATGAATGATAAAGAGTTTGATATATTTATGCAGAACTTAAGAAGTGGTAAAACTACACTAAGTGTCATTATACCGAATGGCGGTAAGTTAAATATAGATATGAATAATAACTTTAAAATAGCTAAGAAATTAGGTTTTAGCTTCTTCGAGAAAGTTAAGATTACTGGGGACAAAGAGATTGGGGACTATGTTACGCCTATTGAGTTCTTAGTGCTTAAACTACCAGTTAGGAGAGCCGCACAGTTGCTTATGAAGAAGATATCTATACCAGAGGATACTAAGTCTATAGATGTTGGTTCTGGGCAAGTTACAGGTAAATCTAGGGGTGCTCGTATGACATTACCAGAGATTCAAATTTTAACAGGTCTAGGTATGGATAAATCTATATCTGAGATACTGACTGTTCGTGGTGGGGATATGGGTGCAGGTAATGCAGAAGAACAATTACTTTATAAACAGGGTAGTGCTACATTAGAACAGATAGAACAGTATAAGACTGGTGTTGTGTCTAAGAAGACACTTAATGCATACTTTAATGCTATGATGTTCAAAACAACTTTATAACTAACATACAGCATATGCTGTATGTTAGTTAGTCCATTTCAATTACCATTCTAGGAGTAGTAGTTATCAATATTGTTTCACTATCGTGTAGATCATCTACATAAGTTATAATCTCATTATTGCGAATAGTTTTAATATCGTTAACAGTACCGTCACCGTTATTAGTATCTTCAGCAGTAGAGATAAAATCATTACCGTCAAAGTTGGTAACTGGGTTATCTTCATTAACATAAGCAGAAACACCAGAAATATGTATCGCCGGTCTATTATCGCTAATCTCTATATCAGTCTCTTCTGTTACCGTAGCGTAACCTAGTTGGTTCTTTATATTCTCCTTAGCTATATTAGTCTCAGGAACTAAATCGTTGTGTGAAATATGATTCAGTTTAGTAACAAAAGTATTACCTGTAGCAACACCCGGGGCTTGTGTTGATTCAAATATCCCTTTGCTAGTTATCGAAACATTAGGTTTATTAATATTAATGGATACGTCATCCAATATATCCTGTGTCGCTATACCTATATATTTGGAAGTAACCGTATACTCTGGGTAAACATTCTTATCAGTAACACGTGTCTCGAAGTTAAAGTTATTGGAATCGAAGTTAGCTGCAGGAAAGTACATACGCGGCTCAGCTTTCATACCGCTACCACTTACGATAGGTTTATTTATATCAAATGTAAACTCGTCATCTGTAGCTACGGCGTAACCGAGAGTTGAGTAATTCAATGTTTTACTAACATCAGCGTTTAGACTAAGATGAGATACCTTATCAACTTCAGGTATAAAATCATTAGATGCAAAGTTAGCAAATGGTACAGCCATCTGGAAATCAGCTTTAACATCGTTAACTACGACAAAAGGTTTATTATAGGAAACAGTTAAATCGTCACCATTATCTACAATAGCTATACCTAATGATTTATAATCTGTCTCGCCGGTATAATCTGGGTGGTGATCTCTATGTTCTATAGTATTTAATACTGGTATAAAATCATTCGCGCTCATACTGTAATTAGGAACAAACATAGGTAACTCACGATTAGTTATAACTATGGACATTTTAGGTTTTATCATATTGAATTCAAGTTCAGACTCTTCAATACTTTCAGCGTATCCATAATTATTAACAGCCTTATTGTCATAACTATAAGGTATTCGTTTCATATTAATACTACTGACCTTATCCACATATGAATTACCTAGACAATAAAGTTTAAACTTAGGTTCTTCCATAGCCCCGCCAACACCAGCCTTCAGCACATTAACAAAACCAACACCAGCATTAAGCACAGCTAGATGGCTGTAAGAAATATCTAATTCAGTTATCTCATCTTTAAGCACCGTTACCTGTGATGTGTAAGAGGATAATTTAGTTAGTAATGAAACATACTTATTAGTTATAGTTGTTATCTCGTCTTGTTTAAATATATCGACACCTGTAAATATTTTAAGTAACTCTGAAATATTACCAGCGTGATCGTAACCACCAAGCATAAGTATCTCAATATCTCTAGAGGATAGTAATTCATCTATAGTTAACGCAACACCATCGACTTTAAAATCTATTTTTTCTTTAACTACCGCACGCTCCATTATTAAACGTATATTAGCTGATATCACAGCATTTTCAGAGTTGGCTGCGTATATCCAAGACGTAGTGATAAAATCTGCACATTCCGTTATATATTTACCAAACTCATCTACAGAATAAAAACCAGTAGTATCGACAGGATATTTATCGTATAATATGCGGTGATAAAGATCGAATGATTCATCGTCGTACATATTCATCGCTTTACTTCTAAAACTACGTCTAGTGTCTAAGATGTAAGATGTTTCTAATGTATCTAATTTAAAATCGTTTATCTTATGTAACATAAACATATTTTTAAGTATTAATAGATAACCGTCATAAGGTGTTAAGTTATAAGTTGTGTTAGTTGTTACATCTATATATCTGTAAACCGGTGTGTATTTATTATTAGCACTATAAGTAGCTAAATATTCTAGAACAAACTGGAACATATCAATATCGTACATTTTAGATTCTTTAAACTTATTAATATCTAAAAGTTTGGTCTTTTGCGCGAATTGTGTATTCTTAATAAGTCTATTCTGTATGTGATTATGCGTGAAATCTAAATCGGGGTTATTCTCTGTTAAGGTAGTGTCGTACTCCCTAGACAATATGTTCTTTAGAGAGTACACATTGTTATGCTCTAAACCATAACTACTGTTAAGTTTCTTAGCTACAAAGTTATCACTAGTTTTAGTGTATGCTGGGTCGTGTATGTCGTTCCCTGTCGTAGGACTTATACCAGCGGTATCTAAGATAATCTCACCAACACCAATCTTATTACTCTCAAATACGTTATCTATTAGTTTAGTAAATGTTTTATGTTTACCTATATTTTGTATAACATAATCTAGATTTTTATACAACCACATTCTAGAAGTATCATTAAGTACAGATACCTCGTCCCAAAGATCATATCTGGATCTAAAGAAATGTTCTAAGTGAAATCTAGATACTTTATTAGTGTTAATATTCTGTAATCTGAGGTTAGAGACTTTATTAGGTAAGTTACTGAATAATACACCTAAGACTGAACTAATATAAAGATTATCTGTTGCGGCGTAGTCCTCGATAAACCATCTATTTAAGAAACCCTTAATATAAAGCTCTATGCCATCTATTAAGTCATATTCGTTACTATCAACTAGTAAGTGATTATACGACAATATTGTCCCGTCAGCCGCGCTGATAGCTGTGTCTATGTCTATAGGGTTTAAACAGCCATTAATATAAGATATATCTTTAGGGTATTTATTAATTAACACCATATAATATTCACCACGTAAAGTAAGCTCTCTTAATGTAGCTGGATAACGTAGTAACATCTCCCTAGTTAATTCTACTGCTTTATCAGTCTCTATAGCTATCATCTCTACACGTTCATTAGTTATATGTTTCTTACCGGAAATGTTAAGATAATATCTCCAGCTATATGGGTCATCTTCATCTATTTTAATACCGTATCTACTTGCGATAGTGCGATTTATTTGTTCAGCCGTAGCGCCGAGCTTAACCACTAAGCTGTCTACGAGTGAAATGTTATCATTAGTATATTGTTCTATTGTATACATAGAGTTCCTTTATAATGTATTCTACTCAACGATATCTAACAATTAGACTAACAAGCTATTAATGAGCATAAATGTAAATAAAGGAAATACTATGGCGTCGAAAAAAATAAAATATAAAATACCGGAAATAGTAAAAAAACACCCAGAGGCAGCGGTTGTCATTAGTAAACTTAATGAGGATAGAAGAGAAGCTACTAAAGCGTTCGATTATAAAAATCTTAAGTTAGATGATGTAAAGGCTAGTATAAAAGAGAAGATAAAAAACAATAAGAATATCATAGATCTTTTCCCTGACACAGAGTTAGCTATGGATATTTTGACGTCTAGTGTTATAGCACCTTTAGATATGCTTACTACTAAGCTAACATTTAAACCAGCTAATATTAGATTACCGTCAGCTATTAACCAGTCACTCATTGAGGTTATTAAAACATACGTTAATGCAGAATACGATCTAGAAGAAAGTCTGGATACTGTTTTTAAAGATTCCTATTTCGTAAAGGGCGCGCACGTAGAGGTTATAATACCGGAAGTTACTATAGACGATGTTGTGCATCAAGAGTATAACGTATCAGCAGAATCGATAGCTCAAAGTAGAATAACTAACACTAGAGGATATGTTGGTGAAAATAACATCACGATATCGACAGAGATGTTTGGTGAAGAAAAGAAAAAGAGTGCTAAAGTATTGTTGTCTTTAGAAGATATGGGGATTGGTATTACAGATAATGAAACTATACTAAATTCAACACAAAATGCTATTAAGAATATTGATAAGTTATTCGATAGAGTGTCGTTCGGTAATGAAGCTTTAGACGATAACCTATTTAAAGATAACAGTAAGATAAAAGAGCAACCATTTATAACTATCCCTGAGATAGATAATGCGTCTAGACGATCATTAGACAAACCATTAATACTTAGACCGGCTGTAGAAACAGTTATCCCTGTGCACGTTAAGAACGAACCATCTAAGCACATTGGTTACTTCTTGATAGTAGATGAGAATGGTACTTCTGTAACTACTGAAGATAAATACGCTCAGATAGCTGAAGCATACCGTGAAGCTATGGATAACGAGAAGACTAACTTTATTAAGAAGACTAAAGAAGCTTTAATGGGTTTTACTAAAGAATCACCACAGATAGCTGATGTAGAGAAAGTGTATAATGATATACTAGAAAAGTCTATTAAGAAGAAGCTAAGCGATGGTATGTTTGGTTCTTTAGTGGATGTTAGTTTAAACACTGATGTATATAGAATAATGTTCGAGCGTACACTGAAAGCACAAAAGACTAATATCGTATTTATACCAAAGAGTATGGTTAGTTACTTTGCGTTTGACTATAGAGAAAATGGTACAGGTAGAAGTAAACTAGAGAAACTATCAGTACTATTCTCAATGCGTGCTATCCTGTTATTCACGACTATGGCTGCTGCTACTAAGAATGGTATTAGTATAGAGAAAGTTAATGTTGTGTTAGATGAAAATGATCAAGACCCAGAGAAGACGAAAGAGATCATTATGTCAGAGATTATGAAAACTAAGCAATCTATGTTACCGTTAGGTGCTAATGATTTACACGATCTTGTAGATTGGATACATAGAGCTGGATACAAGTTTAATATACAACATCCGGATTTCCCTAACATAGAGATAGAAACAGAAACAGAGTCAGCTGATAAGATAGTTCCTGATACTGAGCTAGATGAGAAGTTAAGAGAGTGGATAGTTATGTCTATGGGGTTAACTATGGAGATGGTTGAATCGGGTTATGATTCAGAATTCGCTACCACATTTAACGCTAAACACTTATTACTATCTAAGAGGGTTATGAAGATACAAAGTAAGTTCAACCCACAGATTACAGAACACGTAAAACGTTTACTTAAAAATGACCCAATCATTATGAATAAATTAAAGGATACTATTAAAGCTAATCTTAAGGGCATAAAGTCTACATTCAAGCGCAAAAATAGCCAAGAGGATAATGAGATTAAGAAAGCACTTAAAAGTGATAATGCGCTCATCAGATTGGTTTTAGAACGATATATTAATAACATAGAAGTTACATTACCTAGACCAGAAGTTTCAGAGTTTACTGGTGGTGAAGATGCATTTAGTAAACGTAGCACACAGATCGATGAAGTATTAGATGTAGTATTTAGTACTGATGCGTTACCACAAGAAGTCTATGGAGATATGAGTGATGATGTTGATACTGTTAAGAGTATCTTTAAAACTTCATTGTTACGCAAATGGACTAGTGAGAATAATTATTTACCAGAGATAGGTGATCTATTTACATTAGATATAGACGGTAAACCAATATTCAATGTACAAGAAGAACATAAAGCATTTACAGATGTATTCTCTAAAGTACTTTATCCATTTATGAAACAGAATAAAAAGTTTGTAGAAAAAATGAATAAGATGAAAGAACGTTTAGAGGGTGAGGAAGAGGAGGAAGAGAACGTTGATAATACTGATAACGAGATGACAGACGAAACATCAGATGATGCAGTAGATGATAGTGAAACTAATGATGTAGCTGATACCGATGAAGCAGACGGTGATGTGGATGGTGCTTCTGATGACGAGCTAGAGGAAGTTGACGAGGAGGAAACTGAAGAAGAAACTACTGATGACGAAACAGTGGAAGAGGAAGACACAGATGTTGAAAAAGAGGAAGAAAAAGAGGTTAAAGAATAAATTCGAATAATACTATAACTACTAGCGTATGCTAGTAGTTATAGTTATACTTTCTTAATGTTATATTGATCTCCTGCTCTAATAACAATGTACTCATTACCTTTATCGCTTATCAATGTTAAGCGTTTAGTTGTCTTAAACATAGATGATGTAGAATATGTTTTATCTAAGACTGCACATAGTGCTGGTGCTGCATATGTACTAACACAGAACACTTTACCATCTTCCATATCAGTCAAAGTCTTCTTGATAGATAACGCAGATACATATAAGAATGCTCTCTTTTCGTTTAAAGTAACTACTTTATATTTACCTTTAACATCAGATTCAGTTTTCTCTTTCAGCACACTGTTGTTATATTTCAGTAACTTATTAATCTCACCTAACGCATCACGTAGTGCTGCAGCTCTAGCAAGATCTTTAGTTTCTAACTCCGTTATGATATCGTATACTTCACCGATATCTTCTATAAAAGAATCTATCACGAACTCTAACGCTGGGTTCATACCGATGTGTGTATTGAATAGACTAACTAAATAAGCATCTAATCTATCTACTGCCTCTAACTCAATATTATCAACATCGTCTTTCTCTGCTATAGCTATAAGTGTATCTCGGATATCTAATAAATCATTACCTAATAACTCTAGGCTAAATTTATCAGAATACTCAGATGGTAATGGAATATAAAGTGTTAAGTTACCCTCACCACAGATATTTGCTACAGACTTCTCGTGAGAAATAGTTGCCAACATAGCTAATGCGTTATTACCAGACAATAACTCTGCGTTAACTATCTCAGGTTTATCAGTTTTATTTACTGTAGTGTTTTTGTTAAATAATGTGTTTTCTGGATTATCCAAAGCTTTTCCTTGTATTACGTATTTATAGTATTGACCTTCTATATCTTTAATAATGTCTATCCCTGGCGCGGCTAGTAATTCAAATTCATTACCAGGAAATGGTTTAACATTTTCCACAGTTTCTAATTCGAACTCTTCTATCTCAGCTGGCTCCGTATTACGTTCGGCATAAGTTTTAACTGCGACAGGTTCTGGTTTCACTGGTTCAGGTCTATACTCCTCTACAGGTGGTTGGTATGGTTTTGGTTGTGCTTTAGTTGCGTGTTTACCGTATCTAGTCCCAGCAACATTATTGTCAACTGGTGCTGCTACTGTTACTGGTGGGTTCTGTGTAACTTGATAACCTGTACCAGATGGTGGTGTGTATTGTACTTGTGCTGGTTGCTGATACTGTGCTGCTGCATTATGATTAACAGCACCACTCATTTGCACCGCTACACCTTGTGTGTTTTGTTGCTGTATATAACTAGGTTGTGCTGGTGCGAACATTTGACGAATGTTGTTTATCTCTTGTGAAACGAGATTTATCTCATTTGATATCTGCTGTACTGCTGGTGGGTTATTACCTACAGATAGTAATTGTGATTGTAATGACTTACGTTTACCGTCTAGGAAGACTAACATAGCGTTAGGGTCTTGTTGTGTCTGTACTTGAGCACCAGGTGTAACCTGTACCCCTTGTGTTGCATAACCTTGTTGCTGTGCTACATAAGCTGCTTGTTGTTGATAACCTTGTTGCTGTACTTGTGCTCCGTGTGCGTATTGTGTCATTCTGTTCTCCTTGAATTTAGTAGAGTTGTTCTACTTATTTAAATAATATATGTGTAATAAAAGTTAGATACTAATATCTTCATCAGGTACATCTAATACCAGATCCTGCATAACTGTGTTAGTTGTTTTACCTTGTAGCATAAGATCTAATTTAGTAACTGTTCTATTAATATCATCTGGTACATTTAATTTTCCAGTGTTAACATCGTAGTCTAAAAAGATATTGGCTCTAAATCTTGGCGATGGTGCTGCTTTAGTTAGGAATAATAAAGAACCTAATACTAAATCGTGACCCTTAATAGTCTTAGTGCTTTCAGGGAACTGTTTCTTAGTGCCTCGTTTAACGCCATTACCTCTGCTTTGCAAAATCTTCAGCAGGTATCGTTACTACCAACCCGTGTTATTTCAAACACTGCATACCCATTATAGATATCGAACATCGTTGTCGATGTAAGGACTTTCGTCGTTGAGACTATATCTTCTAGTTTACCGTTTCGATTTAAGGATCCGCCGATCCACCCACTTGGGCCCTACTCTACTAACCCTAAGGTTTTCGATAGTCGTTGAACACATCCCGCTGCTTCCAGCTAATATTTTACTATACTTATCCGTTAGGACTTAGGGACTTCGCTGCGTCGATCCCGCCCAGATACAAACGTTTTTACTTTACATACTGAGAACATTACCTCGTAAGTACTGTAGTCTATTTCTAGCTACAGGTAGTAGTTTGTATTTTTAACAGGGGTTCCCGCAATTAGATAAATACCAAGTAATTATTATTTAAGTATAACAATTACTAAGGACCAAAGATCCTCTAGCATAGCAGTCATTTTAGGGTATTTAATATCAGATGTAGACTCTGCCATATTTACAGCTAAGTTAACTTCTCTAGACTTAGTAAGACTAAATACCTTTTTACTTCTAACGTGATCCTGTAATAACTTCTGCACCTCTTTAAAAGAAGGGGTCTTCTTGCTAAGACGTTTGTTAATAGCTAAGGTAACACGATTGAACCCAACTATAGTATCGTGGAATAGATAATATAATATATCTATGTATCGGTTATTGATATCAGAGTTATACTCTTTACTATTAATTAACCAGATGTTATAGTTCTCCAATATCAGCGCTAATAGATCGAAGAAATCATTAATCACCATACCTGCATTAGATAGCTTCTGCTTAGTCTCAGAGTCCATATATCCTTCAAGTGACATAAAGTGTTCTTCAATATCCTTAATGATTCTATGTACACTGTATGCGTTCATATACGCTACTCTACCCAACATAACTTTCCAGTAGAATGTTTCATCTTCAGCATTGTTATCGTTAAATATAGTAACGAACTCTTCAGCGTGTTCTGGTAATATATCTAGTGTGTATATTAAACCAAATATTAGATTCTCTGTGTATTGATTATAATGTGAATTATTAGCACTAATAATAATCTTAACATTATGACCGACATAACCCTCACCCTTTAATCCCTTAGGCTTTATCTTAATACTCTCATATACAACATATTTATCATTACGATACTTATTAGCCGTCTCATCATCAGTAGTTACTATAACCTCCATTATACCAGTAAACTTCTGTAGAGCTTGTTTAAGTCCATATCTAGCTAATAGATATAAGGCGGTAGCGCTAAATTGTTTACCTAGATTATCATCTACATATTTCTTATTAACTCTGAAAATATCACTATGAATCAGATGTCCGTGTTGCTTAACTCCGTTAACTATGAAGTTCTTACCTACGTTACGGAAATAAACCTTATTCTCGTGAATACGCATAAAAACATCTTTATGGGATGGTGATAATACTGTATCCGAAAGAACCGGAACAATATGATATTCAACACCTGACATCTTCATCAAGTTACCTGCTTTAGCGAACGGTAAGTAAACCATACGGTTAATAGGTTGTCCTTGATATGTAAACATTAACTCTATTAGATAGATATCGCTAGTGGCTAAATCAAATGGTGTTTTATTCTCTTTATTAGCATATGTTATCTTATACTCTTCATTAGGTTGTACGTGTCGGTAACCAACATATTTAAAATCTACAAACTCAGGAACTGAGCGTATGCTATGTTCCGTAATGTTATTAAGATACATAGGTGCGTATTTAAGCACCTCTTTAGCAGTACCCTCTACTATCTTCTTGGATATTTTAGGTTTATTGTCGTCAATAACCTTAGCTAATATACTATTCATTTTATCTCCTTGATTTGTGGTTCTGTAGTCTATTTACTACATAAATTTTGTTATTACACCCATAGTCATATTAATATAATCCTTATGCATTTTATTATTATGTTCCTCGTGTTTAAACTCTCTATCTTGTTCGCGATAATACCCGTCGGCTATCGAGCGATTACTATTGATAAAGGATTGTGCGTAGAGGTCACTACGTTTGATGTTATCCATTTCTAACGTTCTTTCATACGCTAGTTCCTGTCTAGTCATATCTAAAGCAGCTTTCTTTAGACTAATCATTTCTCGGTGAATGGTTGCGGTTTCTTTAAGTGTGAATGTTGAAAGTTCGTGTCTTAGCTTCATCTCGCCAGAGGACAACTCGTTGGTTCTTTTCATCTCGCCCAACTTTAACTCATTATTAAGCTTCATCTCGCCCAATAACAACTCGTGTCTATTTTTCCTTATTACTGTATCTGTTTCGTATCTAAGCTTGGTGTTCTCTGCTTCCAGCTTATTATAATCTACTTCTAACTTCTTGTAGTCGTAAGATAGTTTGTCTTTATCCATTCTGAGCTTATCTCGTTCATGTAGCAGTTTATCCCTCTCGTGGGATAATTTCAAATCTCCTTCAGCGTATGCTTCCTCTTGGGTCTTATACACCCCAATACTGTTTATGTCTACTAAAGTAGACTTAGCCTCTCCTATATCCGCATTATTGCGACGATAATTCATCACGACACCATTATGTCTAGTATTATCCGCAGTAGGGAATAGTGTTACAACATCCTTACCTACTTTTATATAGTAGGGTTTATTACTTTCATTATCTACAATCTCTATAGATATGTTATTTTTAACCAGTTCATCGGTCTGGTAACCTTGATCTTTATAGCCTTTACTATGTGGGTGCATACAGTCGTGTAGATCACCTTTAGCTATCAATAGGTTAGCGTTCTTACTATATATGTAAGAGTACGTATTGATATATGCTTCAGGTATAAATGTGACTATCCTGAAGGTTATCTTATACGGTAACCTAGTACCCTCTAACATCTGTGCTTGTGATAGTATACTTATAATAGTATCGTCATCTAGATCTAGCTGTACACTGGTGGTGTAATGATTAAGCATAGAAGCTATATCGTTATTACCATCGTTGTATATAGCGTACTCGTTTATTATATACACACCATATGTCAATCTACCTGATTCCTTAATATAGTTACTAAGAACACCGTGCATATACGCGCTGGTTAAACTAGGTTTACTTCTAACCGCGGTTACCATATTATTATGGTGGACGGCAGAAATACCTTTTCCCATTGTAGAGAAAAGGTATTGTTTATAGTCTGGTTCAGTGTAGTGATTGTCATCGGTGATAGCGACATCTAAGCCGCTGGTCTCTTTGTTAGCATAATTCCTTGTACTGAATATCAAGTCATTGACTTGTTTAACTTCAGAGACAAAAGATATATCCTCAAAGACAGTAGGTTCTATAGCCATCTAATATCCTTTATGTTTAGTTATCTACATTAATAATATATAGTTATCTAAGTTCAAGAATTAAACCTAGCCATATGAACAGTATGGTCTTCGTCTATTTCGTATGTAGTTAATGGTTCATCATAGTAGTCTAGATCACTTATAGCAAAACCAAACTGTTGGTAATACACGACTAGTTTACTAGAGACAACATCTATAGCTATAGGGAAGTTAATATTAAGTAAGAACTTTTCCATAAGGTCTTTACCCAGCCCTTTAACTCTAGAACCTATATATTCTATATATTTATCCATACGGTTATATAACAGATAAGCACCAACTTCACCATTTTCGTCGTTTAGATAAAACACAATTATGTCGTTAGTAGTGTGTAATAAATCATCAAATCCTAAACATAGATCTTGCGGGAATGAACCTACAATCTCGTCGTATCTACTCTCGTCTAATTTTTTCATAGTAACTCCTATTTTAATAATATATGCTCAAGAATATTCGGATAATAGCCAAAAAATAAACAACTGCTCAACGGAGCAGTTTATTTATAGCGCGACGCACTTCCTGTAATTCGTTATTGACCTCAAAATATTCGTCGAACTCACACGGCATCACTAGCTGTCGTATAATTTCTTCTAGATTGTCGGCTTTCTTATACAATACTACTAACTCCGTTACTACTGTTTCGTGTATAGCGCTCATTTTGTTTCCTTCAGCGATGCAATTTTTTTGTCAATGCACTTAACCATTAATTTGGCTAGTGGGCGTAGCGGATTAATCACACCGACCATCCCTGTAGCTAACCCGATTAACGCAGGTGTCTCGAAATTACCCCACACAATTTCATCGGTTTTGAACATGCTGTGACTCGAGTCAGGCACTATATATTTATTTATGTCACGTAGCACACGCACTGCTTCGTCACGGTCGGTTAATGGTCGTACACCAAAAGATGCTAACGCTCTGATGTTGCGTCGGTCCATCTCTTTCATAGCATTGACGCAAGATGTATCTACATGAACTGATGATAATATAATAGATTCATCAGTAACATACTTTATTACTTTTTGTAGGTGTTTAACTATAGTTTTTGTAGGTACCAGTAACTCACATTTCACACGCATACTATAACCTTCACTATTCACTAGGTATACTTTGCGTTTTATCGCTACTACTTTAGTATATTTTCTCGAGATCAAATTAGTTATCTCGGCTTTATCACCATTGAATGTTAATGGCAACATTTGTAATTCTTTTCGTTTCATCATAATATTCTCCTTGAATATAGACCAGCGGTACATTCGTTAATACTTAGTCCATATTTAGTATATATGGTTATTAATAATTAGAAATAAAGAAAAAATAACACACACGTATGCGTGTGTTATGGTATTACCATCACTGGTGCTGTGTGTATAATACCTAATTTAGCGAAATCAGCTATGGACATAATGGTGTCATGTTGATCAAAGATTACATTATCTTTATCTTTATCTTTATATGTTACGCGATTGTTTATCTCTACTCTAGTCTCTATTCTGGACGGCAATAGTTTCTGTAATTCACATAGAAACATTATATCAGTCGGGGGTGATATCAATGGTTGTCCTTCGCTTTCTTTTATTAGGTTAACCAAGGGTCGCATGTTGTTAATTTCGTCTTGCATAGCTTTCGCGACAATCATTAACGATAATGTATCAAACTGGTTATATAACCTTGTATCAGTTTTCAACATATTGAACCCCATATCATCACCGTAATGCCAGTTTATAAATGTGAGGTGGCGTAAAGCATCAGCGTGGTCATCGGGCATAAAGTTATATGTCTTTATATTAGATTGTATTTGTGCACTGGGTAATTTACGCAATGCGCTCACATAACGTCTTTCCACACCATTGTATTTATCCATAAAGTCTAGCATCTCTTCACTGAACCCCCATACCTTATCCTTGCGTTCAATTAGCGTTTCTCTATCATCTCTATCTTTGGCGAAGTTTAGTACCAATTGTAAGTACTCAGCTATGATACTTTTAGCTATTGGGAGCAGTGAGTATATATGCATTATTTCATCCTCATGATCTTTTGACGAGGACAGTGTTATTCCGTCCTCTGTGTCAGTCATTATATCATAATCTAAATAAGTGATTACATTGATTATATTTTCGGTAGCGTAAAGCCCTGACTCGCTTACAGCTATCAATGGTAATGGAATAAATTTTAATATTGACATAATATTCTCCTTGAATATAACTATCAGAGGTATACTTATGTATACTTGGTCCCTTTTAGTATATATGGTTATTATTAATTAGAAATAAAGAAAAACAACTACCCGTGAAGGTAGTCTATATTACGCTTTTCTAACGTAACGCGCTAACTGGTATTCATTCTCAGCACTTATCATTATTGTTAATAATGGATACATCGATTTAATCGCAGTATACAGATTCGTAATCCGTAACATTAACTCATTAGTATCTAGCTGTTCACATATTTTCTGGTCAGTTTTAAGCATATCGAAACCTAATACTTCGGCTATATAGTTATTAACATCATTTATTGCGTGTATTGCGTCTGTGCGGTTATCAATTATTCTTTCACCGTAATACAGTAAATTTCTTCGTTGTGTTGCGCTGAGTTTATCTAGAGTAGTAATATAGCCAGCGAACGTTTCTACCGATACATATTGTTTACCAGATAGGTGTGCTTGTTCGACTAGTGTTATATATTCTACTAGTTTAATCTTTGATAAAGATACTCTAGGGTATACACGTATTTTTATATCAGTGACATCGTTAGTTAGGTAAATTTTTGTACCCGACTTTCTCGATAGTTTATATCCGTCTTCAATTAGTTCGAATAGTTCCGTATCAATAACCTCTTTATTTGTAGTATTTACGAATAGTAATGGTAATACAGTAATAGTATTCACAATATTCTCCTTGAATATAACCATATAATTTAGTATCAAGATACTATGGTCTTTATTAATAATGTATGTTTATTAATTACTAGAAATAAAGAAAAAAATAACACTCGCAAACGCGAGTGTTAACCTACTATCAGCACTGGTGCTGATCGTTCAATACCTAGCACCGCGAGATCTTCCGCGGAAAACAACGGGTTTTGGCTATATCGCATAAAATCTTTATCGTTAAAAACTGTAATACGATTGTTGTATTCTGCTTTCGCAGTAAAACCCGCTGGTAGTAAAAGTCTAAATTCGTGTAGGTACATCACCTCTACCGGTGGCGGCAACATCGTTCGCCCTTCGCTTTCTTTTAGCAAGTTTATCAGGGGTCCCATATTGTTAACCTCGACTTGCATGGCTACTGCAGTGGCGATTAATGTGGGTGTATCAAAATGTCGATATATATAATCTTCCATTTTTAACATATCGAATCCCATTTCATCAACGTAGCGTCGGTTTACAAATGTGATTTGCGTTAAAGCACTAGCACGATCTTCTGGCGGAAAATCCTGTATCCATATGTCTGATTGTATTTGCTTACTAGTTAATTTGCGTAATACACTCACATAACGTCTATCGACGCCGTCATATTTATCCATAAATTCTGACAGCTCCCAGTCGATCTTACTCGCCTCAACAACTCGACCCGTTAATATATCATCCACATCTAACGAATCGACTAAGCCTATCATTGTACGCAGGTACCCGATTATAATATTCTTACTAATCGGTAAAAGTGAATAAATATTATATATTTCACCTGTACCTCTTGATAATAAACTCACCCCGTTATTATTATCTATCAGCCGGTCAAATTTTTGACGAACGATGACGCTAGTTATGTTTCCTGTAACGCGCGAATCCTGCTCACTTATAGCTATCAATGGTAATGGTGCAAATGCTCTTCTTAACATAATATTCTCCTTGAATATAACTATCAGAGGTATACTTATGTATACTTGGTCCCTTTTAGTATATATGGTTATTATTAATTAGAAATAAAGAAAAATAAACATAAGGCACAGAATGCCTTATGTTTATTTTCTGTTATGAATTGTAAATAGTCTAACTCTTTAAGTATTGCTCTTAAACGATTTGGTGTTTTGTTTTTATTAATTATTAATTATGACTACTTAAATAATATATAATTAATAAAAAAACAGAAATAACACTAGGCTATGGCTTTTGCCATAGCCTAGTATAAAAGTGTTAGATTAAACTGTTTTACGAAGTGCAGCTACTTTACCTAATGAAGAACGAATACCAGTGATATTCAATTCAGTAAGGATTGGTAGTGATACGTAGTGAGCATATCTAGGAACATTGTGTAATTCACGAACTACAGATGTACCATTTCTAAGGATGTCTGTCGCGATTGTAGGCGCCCAAAGCATATTACCAAAGTTAAATGGATTTGGCTTAGTATTTCTACCTTCGTCGAAGATACCAAAAGTAATAAACATTTTACCAGTAGCTCTACTATTTGGAGTTGAAACAACTTTAACATCGTAATCATCACCAAGATCGATTTGTTTACCACCAGAAAGTAAGTATTGTTTAATTTTTGGATCTGTACCAATAATAACTGTTGGTTTTTTACCGAAACCTTTAGTAACGTTTTCATAAGAAACACCATAGTTAGAATCAATCCACATATCAATAACTGTTTCTTTAAGCATATTGATTAGAGCACTTCTAATATCACCAGCACGTTCAGTAGATGTTCTACTATCTAAGATATCTGGAATATGAATAGTTCTTTCATCGTAGTAAGTGTTAACTTGATATCTACCGATACCTGCAAGTTTAACATCAGCAAGTTTACCATTACCAACAATACCTTTAAGTCTCTCAGCGTGTCTTACTAATGTACCGATAGCAGCAACAGAAGTTTGTAAACCGATTGATTGGATTTGTGCAGCTAGTTTACCAGCATCATTATCATTACCAGTTGTATTGTTAGTAGAAGCTACTAATGTAACAGAACCACGAAGAGGTACATTGATAATATCAGTATATGATTCATAACCAAATCTCATACCACGAGTTCTAAGGTTAGAGTTAGTTCTATAAGCTTCAACTGTAAATGCTACTAATTTAATAGTATCAACGATTGCTTTAACAGCAACATACTCAGCAGAAGTTTTAACTACTTCATTACCATTACCATCAATAACCATATCAAGACCAGCTCTTGAACCATCAACAGAGATATCTGCGAATTCAGTATTACCATCACCGTGGATTCTCATTGCTAATTTAGCAGCGTGTGTACCCATATCAAGTGTAGTGAAGATTACTGATTTTCCACCTTTAGCAGTTTTAACAGTACCTAAGTTTAATAGTACGTCTGTTGTGCTGAATGAAAGTTGTAAATCTTTATGATGATCAGTTGTAGAATATGTAAAACCAGCGTGTGGTAAAATAGAAACATCTGTATAGAACACTTCAGTAACTTTATCGCCATCAGCGTTAGCGCCAGTTAGTTCAAAGTATACTCTCTCAAGTACAACAGTTCTATCAATAGCATCTTCATCATTCATTTCACCTTTAGCAAGTGTAGCATCAGTTTGTGAAAGATTAAGGATATCCATATCAGTACCCATTAACATTGGTGCAGTTGTAACTTTATCACCATTAGACTCAGCTATGAAAGAATAATCTTTAAGTAATTTATGTTCATTTTCAGCACGAAGAACTGGTACGATTTTGTTTCTGTTGTTTTCTAAAAGTTCATTATCATAAAGAGCTTTAATTAAAGGCACTTTCTTAGCTTTTGAACGACTAGACTCACCAGAGATACCACGTTCATAACCTTGAATAATGTTTGTAACTTCTGTTGTGATTTGTAAACCAGAAACTGTTGGGTCGATAACGATTGTACCGAAGAATGCTTCAGAGAACTCATCTTGTTTAGCAGCACCAAAGTTATATGCAATAGATGAATATAATGCGTTAGAAACAGCTTGACCATCAAATGCTTCAGCAGAAAGTACAGATTTCATATCAGCACCTAATACTGTATCGTCGTAACCCATATCTTCGCTAGAAAGAATAGTCGCGCCTTCAACATCGCCAACTTGTTTTAATGTACTCATATTAGCTAATGTAGCTTTAGGATCGATTGCTAATGCAGCAACTTTTCTAGCAGCATCAAATTGTGATTGAATAAAGTCATTACCACTAAAGTCTTCAGAACTTGCGATAATGTTAAGTGTTGATTCAACGATTGCGTCTAATGAATCCATATTAGCTCTAGCTAATGTTTTTGCGTTGTCATCAAGACTCTCAGCTGATAATGCTAATGCTGTAATATTTACACTTGAATTAAGGTTGTCATCTTCAACACCCGCTGCTATGTTTGTAGTAATTGTACTTACGATCTTTTCTAAACTCATTTGTTATCCTTGTTGTATTAATATTTTTTATTATTTGTAAACCACGTAACTATACTTTCAAAGAAGTTGGTATTTCTAACATCTTCTTCGCTGTATTTTCTAAACATATAACCAGTTAAACGACTTAAGAACCAATCTGGAAACTTAACATTTTTGTATGTTATAAAATTGCTAAACCCATCTAACAGAATAACAAAGACAATATTATTAGTATATTCTACAGAAAACACTACATCATCTTTATTCTCATTAATAACGTTATTAATATCGACACTTGAATTTGTGTAAAAAGATATTAATTCAGTTAATGGGTAATTTTTAGAATAGTTTCCGGTACTAGAACCATATACTAAATTTGTAAATAAAGATGCCTTACCATTGTGTTCATATGGTAGCTTTAAAACATACTTATCTATCAATCGTTTTGTGTTGTATATATCTTGTATATCCATATTAGATAGTTTGCTATTAAGATAGTTAACTACATCTACTTCATTTTCAGCTGTTGCTATTTTAGTATCTAAAGCATCTAAAGATATTCCTTGTGCGCGCATAGCGTTATAAACGTGTTGTGGCAGGAACACAACATCCTTACTATATTGTCTCGATATTCTATCTCGCATTATTTATCCTTTTTAATTTCATAAAAATAGCAAGTAGATAGTTATATTGATAAACAAGGAGAAATAATGAAAAAGATAGACATACTTACTAAATCTATATTACTTTTATACCGTGAAAGTATTGTGGATAGTGTAGCAGGTGATAGTAAAGATTTAGTTAAGAATGTTCTTAACATAATGCAAGATAGCAAAAATGTGATGGGTGGGGAACAGTCCATTATAACAGACCTTAAGAATATGATTATGGATATGATTGTTAATAGTGATGGATTTGACGATAGTACTATTACGCAAACACTTAGTATAATTCTGAAAGATAAAGAAACATTAAACAAAGCTATAATCAAGAACTTAACTACTGAGTTTAAAGAAGATAAACTAAAACAGAATATCCTTAACCTAAGAAGCTATCTTACTAACTATTATAAAAATGAAGATATTAAAAAGATAATATCCGCAGCATCGTTCAAGCTTAACACTGGGCAGCTCGGCGAACAGAGTACTATGGACTATATGGAAGAGGTATTAACTAGCCTTGAAACACATATGTATAAGTCCGCAGTTAAAGATCCTGGTATTGTAGATGAGATAGATCTCGGCGATGAAGACAGTATGTCAGATACATTAGAGAAAGTTAAGAATAATGTTAATGGTACTGGTAAGTTCGTTACAGGATGGAAAGAGCTTAATGTTATGTTACAAGGCGGTCTTAGATCTTCTGAGATGGTTATGATAAATGCTTTACAGCATAACTATAAGTCTGGTTTCACTAGAAGTTTATTTATGCAATTAGCCGAACATAACACACCGGAATTAATAGATAAAGATAAGAAACCATTATTACTATATATTAGTTTCGAAGATGATGCTGATATTACATTAGACTTTATGTATAAATATCTTTATTATAATGAATTCGATAAGTTGCCAGATATGGATACTGTTACTACTAAAGATATGTCGTCTTGCATCAAAGCTAAGTTAACAGCTAAAGGTTTCTTCGTTAAGGTTCTTAGAGTTAATCCATCAGAATGGACTTATAAAAGTATATTTAATAAGATACTAGAATATGAAGCAATGGGTTTTGAAGTTAAAGCTACATTTATGGATTATTTAGCTAAGATATCTACAGCGGGTTGTATAGGTGGTCCAGCTGGTGCCGAGTATAAAGATCTATATAATAGAATCCGTAACTTCTTCACAGCTAAACAAATACTCATAGTTACACCACACCAATTGTCTACTGAAGCTAAACAGTTAATACGTCAAGGTGAACCAGCACTTAACTTTGTTAAGACTGTAGAGGGTAAAGGTTACTTTGATCATTCTAGAGCATTAGATCAAATTGTCGATTTAGAGATATATTTACACAAAGCGTTTATCAATAAGAAACCAGTACTAACAGTGGGTCGTGGTAAACATCGTATACCTAGTATACTAGATGAAGATAAGAAATATTTTACATTGAAGTTCCCTAAGGGTGCGCCTATTAAGGAGAACATAAATGATGAGGGTAGTATAGAAGATGCTTTCAAAAACAATGACGACGACGGTGACATATTTTAAAGAAGAAAAAAAAAAAGATAATGCGGGGTAACACTACAGCGTAAAGCTGTAGTGTTATGCTTCTAGCATATTTACCATATCATCTTCTGTTATAATGTGTGTTCCTAACTTAACTGCTTTTTTGTACTTAGAACCGCTCTCAGTGTTACTAACTAAGTAAGTGGTGTCTTTAGTCACACTTTTCATAAATGTGCCACCAGCGTTAACTATACGTTGTTTATACACATCTCTTCCAACAGACATTGTCCCAGTTAAAACAAATGAGCTACCAGTTAATTTACCTTTCTTTTCTATAGTTATTGTAGGTGCAATATATTTAATAAGATCATTTATTAATTCTCTATTCTCCTTAATAAAGTTAACAAATGTTGTCGCTAACACATCACCTACTTTATCCAATTTGATAACATCGTTATAGCCTATATCCATTATATCTAAACCGTAGTTCTTAACTATAGCTTTGGTTAATGTTCTGCCTATATTATTATAACCTATGCTGTAAAGTACCTTATCAAATGTTGTGTGCATAGTTTTATCTATCGCTGCTAATAAGTTAGTTATACCTTTAGTACCTAATTCTTTAACGGTTGATAAACTCTCCTTAGTGAGTAAATATATATCAGACAGTTTGACTACTAACTTATGGTCTATAAGTATCTTAGCTACAGATGGACCAACACCAGATATATCCATAGCGTCTCTTGAACAGAAGT
>Ga0256827_10000593_pt1 | contig 22721 bp, 20 predicted proteins | sample CV84metaG_FD_185977 | JGI IMG/M metagenome (GOLD analysis project Ga0256827, IMG submission 185977) | Hydrothermal vent microbial communities from East Pacific Rise, Pacific Ocean - CV84 | ecosystem: Environmental > Aquatic > Marine > Hydrothermal vents | place: Pacific Ocean: East Pacific Rise... | reverse complement strand
TATACCACAATATTACAGATAGCTTAGATAAAATCAATTATAAAAACACTATTAAAGAAACTGAAATTAAGTATCTAAAGCAAATACAAAAAGCAGAAGTAAAAAGACTAGAGGTTGAAAAAGAAAAAAATTCCATTATTTTTTTAATGATAATATCTATTTCAATACTCATATTTATATTAATCACACTATATCTATACAGAAAAGTAAAACTCAAATCAAAAGAAAAAGAAATTATTACAAAAGAAGCTAAAAGCCTAACTAAAGAATTAAACAATGCAAAACATAGACTAGAAGAAATAGATAAGCATCTTACAAAGCAGAATAAACTAATTATTGAATTGCAAAAAGAAGAAAATAGAACTCAATCGACAAAAGATATTAAAATCAATGATAAACTTGCTAATATGAAGATTTTAGTGAATGAAGATTGGGATAGATATATTGAAACTTTCAATATTTTATTTCCTAATTATTTAGCTAAAATATCTGAAAAATTCAAGAATCTAACTGAAGGAGACAAACGCCAATTAGTAATGCTCAAACTCCAATATTCAAGAAAGAAATCGGCTAGTATTCTTGGCATCTCTCCTGATAGTATTAAAAGAGCTCAACAAAGGCTTTCAAAGAAATTAGGTTTGAAAGATGTAACAGAATTCGACAAGTTTATTAATGATATAAGCTAAACTATTTAAACCACCCAAAAATAAATCCCATTGAAATAGTCGGAGTACTAAACATACTAGTATTTAATAACTCTCTTGTTACTATTTGTCCATTTTCCAATTCATTATAAGTTAAAGAAACACTACTAACACTTTGATACCCTCCTGAAACTCTAAATTTCATCCAATTTGTTAGGTTCATTTCAAGATCTAATTGAGGATGCATAACAAATAAAGGAGCAACATATGGATAATCATCATAATCATAACGATGACTAGATTGCATATCTTTCATATAATCATTAATAAGACTCACTCCTCCTCCTCCTATTCTAATTGTAAAACCAAAATGAATTGGATTTGTAGGGTTAAAAACAGTACCAAACATTAATCCTCCATGAGCAAAAGCCGCTTTTCTATCAACAGTATATGTGTTTGAACTATTCTCATCATGATATGTGTATGTATACGAAGGCATTGTAGTTAAGCCACTTCCATAAAATCCAATGAAAAATAACCGATTAATAAGTACAGCTCCTTCTCCTCCAATCATCAACCCAAAATCATTATTTATTCCATTAAAATCTAGGGCTAGAGTACCAAAACCAGATACCTTAGTTTTTCCTGTTTTACTTCCAAACAATGTATAAAACTCATCATCAGTATTTGACTCATCTTCTTGTTGTGCAAAAGAAGTACTAACAATAAAAAACGCAGCAATTATCAAGTAAATTTTTCTCATTTGTATAATTAATTAGTGTGAAACTCTCTCTATTATATGCATGTATGGTAGAAACAATGAATAATACAATCCAAAATTATCGCATTACATCCTATGTAAAAACATTGTTCAAAAATAGATATATTATTTGTACTAATTAATCTAATTTATATCACATTATTCAAAATTTAATCTTTTTGCAAAAGTCCACTTTCATCACTACTTTTGCCAAATAAATTATAGAAGAATATGAGCACAATAGGAGATAAAATAGCAAGTATTAAAGGGCAAATACCAAATCAAATTAGGCTAGTGGCAGTATCTAAAACCAAACCAATTGAGCTTATTCAAGAGGCTTATGATGCTGGTCAAAGAATATTTGGCGAGAATAAAGCATTAGAAATGCGAGATAAATACGAAGCTCTTCCAAAAAACATTCATTGGCATTATATTGGTCATTTACAAACAAATAAGGTTAAATATATTGCCCCATTTGTAAAATTAATACATGCTGTTGATAGTTTAAAATTGCTAAAAGAGATTAATAAGCAAGCTCTTAAGAATGATAGGATCATTTCATGTCTATTACAGTTTCATATAGCTAGTGAAGAAACAAAGTTTGGGCTATCGCCTGAAGAAGCGTATGAAATACTTAAATCACCAGAATTCAAGGAAATGAAGAATATCAAAATTACTGGTGTTATGGGTATGGCTTCTAATACTTTTAATACAGATCTTATAAGAGAAGAATTTAAATACTTACATACTATTTATCAAAACATTCAATTTGATTTCTTTTTAGGAGATATCTTCTTTAGAGAAATTTCAATGGGAATGTCAGGCGATTATCAAATAGCAGCTCAAGAAGGAAGTACATTGGTAAGAATTGGTAGTTCAATATTTGGAAATAGGAATTATACAAACAAATAATAATTACTATTATAATATCACTTTTTAACTATCTCTCACAACACACTAATATACTGATAATTAAACTAATAGTTTAAACTACTAAGAATACAACAAAATCATTACATTTGTCGAAATTAAACTTAAAACATATATGGCACAGAAAACAGCTATACCAAAAGGAACAAGAGACTTTTCGCCCCAAGAAATGGCAAAAAGAAATTATATATTCAATACTATTAAAGAAGTTTACGAACTATTTGGATTTCATCAAATTGAAACTCCAGCAATGGAAAATCTTTCAACCCTTATGGGAAAATATGGAGATGAAGGAGACAAACTGCTTTTCAAGGTGTTAAACTCTGGAGATTATCTAAAGAAAGCAAATAAAGATGATTTATCAGAAGGCAATAGTAACAGTGTAAGTACTCAGATATCAGAAAAAGGTCTTAGATACGACTTAACAGTTCCTTTTGCTCGCTATGTTGTACAACATCGTAACGACATTCAATTCCCTTTTAAACGATATCAAATTCAACCAGTATGGCGCGCAGACAGACCTCAAAAAGGACGTTATCGTGAGTTTTTTCAATGTGATGCTGATGTTATCGGCAGTAATTCTTTAATGAATGAAGTTGAATTAATTCAAATTATTGATAGAGTTTTTCATAAACTTGGAATTAATATTACTATCAAAATCAATAATAGAAAGATTCTAGCAGGTATTGCTGAAGCCATTGGTTATCCAGAAAAGCTTATTGACATTACTGTTGCAATGGATAAAATAGATAAAATCGGACCTGATGCTGTTTACGAAGAAATGAAAGCTAGAGGAATCAGCGAAGACTCTGTAAGTATGCTAGAACCATTTATGAATCTACAAGGTAACTCTAATAATGCTAAATTCAATTGTTTAAGAGAGTTTGTTGGAGAATCTGCTATTGGTAATATTGGTACATTAGAAATTGAAGAAATATTTGACAGATTAAAGCCTTTTGAACTTCATAATGAAGTTGAACTAGATTTAACCCTTGCTAGAGGACTTAGTTATTATACTGGAGCAATTATAGAAGTTGTAGCCAATGATATAAAAATGGGAAGTATATGTGGTGGTGGAAGATACGATGATTTAACAGGTATTTTTGGATTAAAAGATGTTTCTGGTGTAGGAGTTAGTTTTGGTGCTGATAGAATATATGATGTTCTTAACGAGCTAGATGCTTTTCCAAAAGAGTCACTAAGCGGGACTAAAGTATTGATACTCAATTTTGGTAAAGAAGAGGAAAAAGAAGCTATTAAGATTCTTGACAAAATAAGAAATAACAATATTGCTTCTGAGCTCTACCCTAGCAGTGCAAAAATGAAAAAGCAAATGACTTATGCTAATCATAACAGTATTCCTTTTGTAATAATGGCAGGAAGTACAGAGCTTGAAAGTGGACTTCTTACATTAAAAAATATGATTAACGGAGAGCAAAGCTCACTAACTATTAATGATATTATTGAACAAATTAAATAGTTGATATTTTTCAGCTTTAATTAGTAAAAAAGCAATTGATAAAAAGCATTAGAAGTATAAATATATTTTACATTTGGACACTAACTTAATTAAGAATTAAGAATTAAGAATTAAGAATTAAGAATTAAGAATTAAGAATTAAGAATTAAAAATTAAGAATTAAGAATTAAGAATTAGTAATTCGTCAGAGTGATTTTTGGAATGCAATGAAGAAAATTGTATCGAAGGCTGAGGAATTAAAAACTAAAATAATATAATAAATATGAAAATAACAGTTGTTGGAACAGGATACGTAGGATTAGTAACAGGAGCTTGCCTTTCAGAGGTGGGAATTGATGTTACTTGTGTAGATATTGATAAAAAGAAAATAGATAATCTAAATAAAGGCATTATTCCTATTTGGGAACCTGGTTTAGAGCCAATGGTCAAAAGAAACTTTGAAGCAGGAAGACTACACTTTACAACAAATCTTTCAGAGGTTATTGAAGATACAGAAGTTGTTTTTGGTGCTGTTGGAACTCCTCCTGATGAGGATGGTTCTGCTGACTTAAAATATGTTCTTGAAGTTGCTCGTGAGGTTGGTCGTAATATGAGCAATCACCTTGTAATGGTTACCAAAAGTACTGTTCCTGTTGGTACAGCAGAGAAAGTACGTAATGCTTTGCAAGAAGAACTTGATAAACGTGGTTCTAATTTAGAATTTGATATTGCATCAAATCCAGAATTCCTAAAAGAAGGTGATGCTGTAAACGATTTTCTAAAACCTGACAGAATTGTTGTTGGTGTAGAATCGAAGAAAGCTGAAGATATTATGTCTAGACTTTATAAGCCATTTACTTTAAATGGTCACCCAGTAATTTTCATGGATGTACCTTCTGCTGAAATGACGAAATATGCTGCAAACTCAATGCTTGCAACAAAGATTAGCTTTATGAATGATATTGCAAACCTATGCGAAATTATGGGTGCAGATGTAAATATGGTTCGAAAAGGAATTGGTTCTGATACAAGGATTGGACATAAGTTCATCTATCCAGGTATTGGTTATGGAGGTTCTTGCTTCCCTAAAGATGTAAAAGCTCTCATAAAAACTGCCGATGATAATGGATATAGTTTAAGAATTTTAAAAGCTGTAGAAGAAGTAAATGATTCTCAAAAATCAAGACTATTCTATAAAGCAATGCAATATTTCAATAGCGACTTAAAAGGAAAAACTATTGCTCTTTGGGGATTATCATTTAAACCAAAGACTGATGATATGCGTGAAGCTCCTGCCTTAGTTCTTATTGATAGACTAATAGAACAAGGTGCTAAAGTTAAAGCTTATGATCCAGTAGCAATGGAAGAAACTAAACGTAGAATTGGAGATAAAATTGAATATACTGATGATATGTACGGTGCTTTAGTTGATGCTGATGCTCTTATGCTTGTTACTGAATGGCCTGAGTTTAGAATACCTAACTTTGATGTTGTTAAGAAACTACTTAAAACTCATGTAATTTTTGATGGTAGAAATCTTTACGAAAGAGAGTTTGTTGAAGAAAAAGGTTTTGACTATTTCAATATTGGAACTTCCAAAAAGTAAAGGCTAGAGGCTAAAGTAGAAAGTGAAAAAGCTAAACTTTCTACTTTAGCCTTTAATTTTTAGCCTTTTTCTTTATAACAATAACATAATGCAGTCCTAAAACCTTGTTAAATGGTCTAAGTATTAATTCAAATAAACTAATAATTGGACTCATAAAATTAGGCAATAAAGCCTTGAAATTCAATCCTCCAGAAACTAAATACTTAAGATAATTATTCATTACTTTAGTTTCTATAATTTCTAGATTAGGAAATTCTTTTTCAAAAATATCTCTATCTCTAATAAACACTATATATGACAATGCCTGATTTGCTCCTTGCATATACCCCGAATCTGATTCCCACCCCTTCTGTGTTTTATCAAATATCTCCGTATCAAAAAGATTTGTATACATTTTTGAGGCAATAGCTCCATAATAAGGTTCTATTAAAATACATCCTCCCCCATTAACAAGTGTTCTATCCAATTCATTAAAAAACTTTCTAGGTTCAGGAAAGTGATGAAAGCAATTTAATCCATAGAATGCTCTAACTGAATTATCCTGCAAATCCATATTTTGAGCATCTAACACTCTATCTAAGTTTTCTGCTTTCTTAATATCTGTGGAAATAATATCAGGATAAATATCCTTAAAAAAGCTAACTCCAGCTCCTAATTCAATTCTATCTCCAGCTCCACTAAAATATTTATTATCAGAAGCTCTACACTCATCATAAAAACCTTTAAAGACCTTATTCATTAAGGGTTTTTCAAGCATAATCTTGCGATGTACTTTCACAAGTTCATCGCTATCTACATCTATTCCCTTCAATCGTGGATCAGCTAATGATTTAATAATTCTTTTTAAGAAGCTCATATTACCTAAAAGCGGCTAATAAAAGTCCTAAATCTTGAAATGCTAAACCAAATCGCTTAGCTAAATGACTGAAAGTCAATTTTCCATTAAAAAGATATATTCCTTTTCTAACTCCTCTTTCTTCTACTAACATTTGACTTATACCTCCTAAGGAAGATAAATCTAATAGAAATGGAGTAAAATAATTACTTAATGCATAAGAAGCAGAATGAGGTACATTTGATGAAACGTTTGGAACACAATAATGGGTAATCCCATGGATTTGATAAACAGGATTTGTATGACTAGTTTCTCTAGAAGTCTCAAAACAACCTCCTCTATCAATACTTACATCAACAATCACACTACCTTGTTTCATATTTTTTACCATAGCCTCTGATGCAACAGGATATGGATTGCCATTCTTAATATATAAAGCACCTATTGCAACATCAGCAGTACTTAAAGCTTGTTTCAAAACATCAGGTTGAACTATAGAAGTAAAAACTCTAGTTTGAATATTATTTTGCAACCTTCTTAACTTAGATATCGAATTATCAAATACCTTAACCATTGCCCCAAAACCTAAGGCTGTTCTTGCTGCAGATTCACCTACTGTTCCTGCACCAATTATAACTACCTCCGAAGGATTGATACCTGTGAACCCACCAAACATTTTACCTCTGCCCCATTTCTCATGACTTAAGTATTGGGCAGCTACAAGAATTGAAGACGAACCAACAATCTCTGATATAGAGTGTAATACAGGATGCTCATTAGTACTATTACGAATATGCTCATACGACAAGGCTGTAATTCTTTTATTCATTAATGCTTTATAATATTCTTTAGTTCTTGTATTAGAATACAAAGCTGAAATAAGAATCAATTTATTCTTCATCATTGCAATCTCTTCTATTGTTGGAGGTGCAACTTTTAAAACAATATCAGATTGAAATATTTCTTCTGCAGTTTCCATAAGTTCTGCTCCACTTTCAGAGTATAATCTATCATCAAAATTCGCATTCTTACCTGCACCTCTCTGAATCAGTACTCTATGACCATTATCAACCAATAAGGTAACAGCTGAAGGAACTAGAGCAACTCTTTTCTCCTGCAAAACAGTTTCCTTGGGAATTCCTATTGTATATTGCTTCTTATTAGTTTTTGTCATCAATAATTCCTCTTGAGGCATTAACCTTTCACCTAAAGACATACCCATATATTCTTGATTCTGCTTTGCCATAATATTCTTGTTTTTCCTTTTCCAAAATTAAGAAAAATCTCAATGTGTTTTCTGAAAGAAATTTCAATTCTATACAAATAGATTGTATAATCAATTATAATATTGTTTAATAATTCACAATTATTAACATAATTTGAAAGTAAAACTAAAAACAATCTAATATTTACTGCAATAATCATCACTTTATTACTTACTTTTGTTCAAATTAAATTAAACTAAAAGACATGAATCAAAATCAACATCCACAAGGAGATATCAATATGAAAAAGATGTTTCCAGTAGCATTAATTTTTGGAGCTATAATACTACTAATTATTTTTTGGAGTAGAATGACAGTTACAATAGGAGCTGGTCAATCAGGCGTATTATTTAACACATTTGGAAAAGGTATTGACTTAGAACAAGCACCTTTAGAAGAAGGTTTTCACTTTATAGCTCCTTGGAATAAAGTATATATATACTCTGTTCGTCAAAAAGAAAAAGCAGAAGATATGATGATGTTATCATCTAACGGTCTTGAGATTAGAATTGATGTTTCAGCATGGTTTTGGCCAAACAGAGCTCAACTTCCTTACCTTCACAAGAAAATTGGTACAAATTTCGAATCTCAAGTAGTAGTTCCAGCAATGCGTGCTGCTGCTCGTAGTGTAATTGGAAGATATACACCAGAAGAGATTTACTCAACAAAACGTGATGCTATTCAAAATGAAATATTTGATGAAACAAAAAAAATTCTTGATAAGAAATATATTCATTTAGATAAAATGTTAATACGTTCAGTAATTCTTCCTTCAACAATTAAAAATGCTATTGAAAGCAAGCTTAAGCAAGAACAATTAGCATTGGAGTATAAATTTAAGCTTCAAAGAGCATCAAAAGAAGCAGAACGTCAGCGTATTGCAGCTGAAGGTGAAGCTGCTGCAAATAAAATTATTAATAGCAGTTTAACAGACAACCTATTAAAAATGAGAGGTGTTGAAGCAACAATTAAACTTTCTGAATCTCCAAATAGCAAAACTGTAATTATTGGAAGTGGAAAAGGTGGATTACCACTAATTCTAAATAACTAAAAATATTCTTCCTTATTTCAAGAAGGAAATACACGAACAACTAAGACCATGGAGATATTTCTTTGTGGTCTTTTTTTATATCAAATGAATAAACGCATACTTAAATTAGCAATTCCAAATATTATTAGTAATATTACAATTCCACTTTTAGGAATGGTTGATACTGCTCTGATGGGACATTTAGATAGTCTAACATATATTGGAGCAATTGCATTAGGAAGTATGATCTTCAATTTTATTTATTGGGGAATGGGCTTCCTAAGAATGGGCACAGTTGGATTTACAGGGCAAGCAAATGGAGCAAAGGATAAAACAGAAGTTAGCTTAGTATTATATCGATCATTAAGTATAGCAATTATCGCGGCTATATTTCTAATTATAATTCATCCATTTATTATAAATACTGGTCTTAGCTTAACAGACTCAAGTGTCGCCATAAAAGCTGAAGCCACAAATTATTTCAATATTAGAATTTGGGCTTTGCCAGCTAGTTTAGTAATTCTGAGTTTTAGTGGATGGTTTATTGGTATGCAAAATACTGTTTACCCAATGATAATGTCAATCTCATCAAATATCCTAAACATTGCATTATCATTTATTTTTGTTTTTGGGCTAAATATGAAAACCGAAGGAGTTGCCCTAGGAACTGTCATTGCTCAATATATTAGTATGCTTATTGGGATAGGGCTAATAGTATTCAAATATAAAGGATATATCATTAAATATAGTTTTAAGAATATATTTAACAATCAACTAATTAGATTAATGAATGTAAATAAGGATATATTTATCCGTTCTCTTGGAATTATATTTGTCCTATCGTTTTTTACTATTAAATCAGCTAATATTAGTGATACAACATTAGCTGTAAATACTATTCTCTTTCAGTTTTTTATTTTCTTTTCATACTTACTTGATGGTTTTGCAAATGCAGGTGAAGCTTTGAGCTCTATTGCAATTGGTGCTAAAAAATTAAATCAACTTAAACTTGTTATTAAGAAAACATTTATGTTTGGTTTAGGATTTAGTTTCTTATTCTCATTTATTTACTTAATATTTGGAGAGTCTATAATTAAAATTCTAACAAATAATAACGAAGTTATTAATGCCACAACTCCCCTACTTTACTGGGTTGTAATACTCCCATTTATTGCTTTTCCTGCTTTTATTTACGATGGTATATTTGTAGGAGCTACTGCATCTAAAGCAATGAGAAATACCATGATTATTGCTAGTCTATTTATTTTTCTTCCTTTAGTTTACTTAAATATTGGTAACGAGCTTACTAACCTTTGGTTAGCATTTCTGGCATTTTTATTTGCAAGAGGATTTCTATTATTTTTAAACCTAAAAAAATCAATTTATAGTTTAATTTAATTACTATAAAAAAGTAAGCCAATATTGAAAAAATATTGGCTTTACTTTTACTCTACTTATGTTGTTATTTTTTTAGCAAATGTACATCAGAAACCTACTCTTGTAAATACCTAATACTAGGTATAAATTAGGTATTTTTTATAAAAATTTAATATTTTAATATACCTATTACGTTATAAGAGAATTACAAAATAACTTATTCGCCATCATTATATCCAAATAGATTATACTTTTTAATTTGTTTGGATATTAGTTTTGGCATCTTATCTTCCCAACCTTCTTCATTATTCTGAATCATAACGAGAACCTCCCGAGCAAATATTCCTTGCCATCTTCTATTAACATTCTCTAGATCAACGATTTTATCATTATTTATAAGATGTTGATACAAATAGAACATATTCTCATCAACATTCAATAATTTTCCTGTTTGTAATCGCTTATTATCAATTAGTGGATAAATATATAATTTTACATTTTCAGCAAATAGAATCCCAAAGGCTTCCATAATTCCGCCCTTAAGATCATCATAATACTTCTTTTGCACCAAGTTCTTAAGAGTAGGTACACCTACCACCATTCTAAGTTTCTTAATTGTGAACTGATTAAAATACTCTGTAAGTTTATAATAATACCTATAGTTAGATACCATTACATTCTGATTCATACCATTAAGAATATCTACCCGAGCAAGAAAATCTCTATCATCAAACTCACCACTCGACATTAGATTCCTCATTGTAATTTCACAAAAAACTAATGTATCTTTTTTATCGTATTCACCCTCTTTCTTAAATGTACGTATTGCTGTCTTAATCATATCAAAACCAACATAAGTAATTGGTCTAAAACTTCCTCTTATGGCAATTACATTCTTCTTATATACCATATCAGCAGGGCGAGTAATATTGCCATCTTTATCAAACATTACGACATTAGTCATTCCATTCTTTACCATCTGAACACCCAATAATCTATTGTCAACATAATCTAAATCTGGACCTTTCATACTTACCATATCTATTTCAATACGATAATTATCAAGATTATCCATCAATGATTGTAAGAAAAAATTAGGTGAATCAATATGATGAAAACAAGCAAAAATAAGATTTACACCAACTGTACCAAGTGTGTATTGTTGAAGATTAGTATCTTTCTCAAGTAATCGAAAGTGTATTTTTACTTCATTAGGTGTAGCTCTATCACTTCCTTGAAACCTTACTCCCATCCAACCATGCGGTTTATTGGTTTTCTTATAATTAAGAGTTTCAACTGTATCAGCAAAAGCAAAAAAAGAAGTCTCATCATTAAACCTATCAGAAAGAACATTCTGTAAATCTATGTACTCCTTATCAAGCATTTTTACAAGTCTATCTTGAGATACATATCTTCCTGCCTCATTATTATTGTAATAATAGTCTGAGAATGTTTTGTCATAAGCAGAAATACTCTTTGCAACAGTGCCCGATGCTCCTCCTGCTTGAAAAAAAGTACGTGCAACTTCCTGTCCACCACCAATTTCAGCAATTGAGCCATAAACATTATCTTCAATATTTATTTTTACCGCTTTCTCTTTAATTGAATATATTATTCTTTCTGCTCTTTCCATAAAAATAAAATTCTAAAGTTCGTCTACCCTACTCTTCTCAACTCTTCTAGCAATCTTAATACTTATCTCATATAAGAATATCAATGGAAAAGACACTAATAACTGACTAAACATATCTGGTGGAGTAATAATTGCTGACAAAATAAAAAAAACTACAATAGCATGCTTTCTATAGGTTTTTAGAAATTCAACACTTACAATACCCATTTTTGCTAGAAAAAATATCAATACTGGCAACTGAAAGACCAAACCTGTTGATAAAGCAATCATTACTACCATACTAATATAAGACCCTAGTCTAATAGTATTCTCAATATCTGGGCTGAGTGTCCAATTAGCAAGAAAGTTAATCGCCAAAGGGCTAATAATAAAATATCCAAATGAAATTCCTGTCAAAAACAAAAAACTTGTAGCAACTACAAAACCTCGTACTCCTTTTCTCTCCTTAATAGATAAGGCAGGCTTTACAAACAACCATAGCTCTGTAAGAATATATGGCATTGCTACTATCAAACCAGCAACTATAGAAATGAGCAGATTGTTTCTAAACTGCCCAGCCATTTCTAAGTTATTTAGTTTGAATGTGATTTGATTAATACAAAGACTATCAACATTAACAAGCTTACTAAACTCACAAAACATCCTATTAGTAATAAAATCAGGAGATTTTGGGCCAAGAATAACTTGAGAATATACAAAATCGGTAAAGTAAAAAGCTACTATAGCTAGTACAAATACAGCAATAGAAGATCGCATTAAAGCAAATCTTAATACATCCAAATGATCCCAGAAAGTTAACTCTTGAAGTTCGCTAGATTTCTTTTCTAAGCTTTTTGACATAAGTAACTAATCCTATTTCCTTAGTTCTTTAGTAGGATCTATATCCTTTATTTCTTCTTCTATACTTGATGTGGCATTTTTAAATTCTTTTACGCCTTTTCCCAAACCTCTCATTAATTCAGGAATTTTCTTTCCACCAAATAATAATAATACTACTGCTAGAATAATGATTATTTCATTACCTCCTAGCATTCCTAATAATATACTATCTAAATTCATGACATCTAATTTTAATAATCTGTTTGCAAAGGTAATTCAATTAGCAAGTAACTTACAATTTTAAGCTAAAGATTTTTGTTGTATTATTTCTTTTTACCACTGTAAATCTTATAAATTAGAAAAGCGAAACCTGCAATAAAGTGTGCAACTACAATACCTACAACTATATATAAAACTGTATTATCTCCTCTCATTACTTAAACTACTAGTTCTTTTTATACTTCTGATAATTATCATATTGTATCACATTTGTAAAAGTATTTCTATAAACACCTCTTCTTGGTGTTTTAAAAATATAATTTACAGACATATTTTTAATTGACAACTTATTTCCACATTGTGAGAAATTACTTCCAAAATAATAAATCTCATTTCCAAAATACCAGCTAATATCAAATCCTAAATATCCTAATTTGCTTGGTATTCTATTGTATGTTTCATAAAACTTTTTCTCAAATGGAATTACTTGAGAGCTATCACCATTATCTATGTAATAGTCTGTTGCACATGTATATTTTAAATGACTTAAATAATCCAACTCCAATGTTTTATATTTTCCCCACACCTTATCGAGTGCCATTACCATTATTGAATAATCCTTAGTCTCTATATTAAGTTGACGTAGAAAATTGCTAACCTTTGCTTCATTATCAGCTAAATTAAATACAATATTCTCTTTATCCTTAGAAAGTTCATTCTTAAGTTTCTTCATACCATTAAAAGTATAATCGTAAATATAAATATTATTAGTATCAATTTTATTTTTCAAAAGTGATGCTTTAAGTTGATTCACCTCCCTTAATTCTTTGTCATAACCTTGATGTAATATAGAGATTCTATAGTTTGATAAACTATCACCTATATATTTTGCCAATGCATAATATTTATTTTCAACATTACTATTAATAATAAAAAATTCGGAACTGCTATCTGCTTGTATAAAAAATGGGCTAAATAAATCTACTACCTTAATACTACTCTCTCTAGCAGCACTTTGAACTCTTTTAACATTTTTTGAATAAAACGGACCAAATAATAAATCTAATTCTTTAAACTCTTTAAGATTACATATTGAATCTACCGTATTAGTATCAGCTTTTGTATCCCATACAAATATTTCTGCCTTAAAACCTAGTTTCTGTAAGGAGTCAAAAGCAAGTTTCATTCCCTGATAAAACTCAATAAACCTAAAAGAAATATATTCATCTATTTCTTTAATCAAATAATCATTCTCAACTCTTATTTCAGAATCGAAATTAGAATAAATAGGAATCATTAACCCTATTTTATACACATGTTGATTATAATCTATTTTCTCACAATGATAATTAGTATCAATTTCATTATCCTCAACAAACTGATAAGATATTGTGTCAAGAGTCACCTCCTGATATTCTGGGATATCTGTATTATCTTCAAAATAAGGAACAATAATTTCAATTCCTTTTTGCAATCCTGTAACCCTAATATCTGGATTTAACTGTTCTAATTGTTGTTGATTTATATGAAACTTTTTTTCTAAACGATAAAAATTATCCCTTCTTTTAACCTTGTATGTAATAAGACTATCATATTTTGCAGTTACTAATTCTGCCTTAAGCACCTCTTTATTTGGGATTAGAATCCATTGACCAATCTGAATATTTGTTGTTAAATCCTTATTATATTTCTGCAAATCATCTAACTTAACTTGATAATTATACATTATTCTATAGAGAGTTTCTCCTTTCAACACTTTATGATATGTAAAGCCTTCAGGTGCAATTGGCTCATTTGTACCTATCTGCGAAAAGGCTTCACTTTTAGGAATTCTCAATGCTTGTCCAATACTTAAACCATTACTAGCATCAGCATTATATTTAATAATTTGATCAACGCCAATACCATATGCTTTAGCTATACTATAAAGAGTTTGCCCTTTCTCTACTCTATGTATATAAAAACTTTCTCCATCGACCTTTGTTACTTCTTTTGAAATATTAATATTGACCTGAGAAAATACAATCTGAGGTATAATACTAAATATCAATGAAATAAATATGATTTTAATAAAACTCATATTACATATTTTGGTATAAATCATTTAAAAAATAAATACTATTCCCACTCAATAGTTGCAGGAGGCTTAGAGCTAATATCGTAAACGACTCTATTTACTCCCTTTACTTTATTAATAATATCATTGGAGACCTTTGCTAAAAACTCATAAGGCAAATGTACCCAATCAGCCGTCATACCATCTGTAGATTCAACAGCACGAAGCGCAACAACTTGCTCATAAGTTCTCTCGTCTCCCATAACACCAACAGATTGAATTGGTAACAACATAGAACCTGCTTGCCATACTTTATTATAAAGGTCGTTATCTCTTAAACCCTTAATAAATATATAATCAACCTCTTGAAGTATTCTTACTTTCTCAGCCGTAATATCACCTAATATTCTAATACCTAGACCTGGTCCAGGAAATGGGTGTCTTCCTAGTAATTCAGCATTTATCTCCATTGATTTACCAACTTTACGAACCTCATCCTTAAATAAAGCTTTTAGAGGCTCTACAACTTTAAGCTTCATATAATCTGGTAAACCTCCAACATTATGATGTGATTTAATAGTTGCAGAAGGACCTTTAACTGAAACTGATTCTATAACATCAGGGTAAATAGTTCCTTGACCAAGCCATTTAACATCTTGAATATTATGACTTTCTTCATCAAATACATCAATAAATGTTTTTCCTATAGCTTTTCTTTTCGCTTCTGGGTCTGTCAAACCTTTTAATGCTGTATAAAACTTATCTTTAGCATCTACTCCTTTAACATTTAATCCCATATGTTTATATGAATCTAAAACTTCTTCAAATTCATTTTTACGAAGCAAGCCATTATCCACAAAAATACAATATAGATTCTTTCCTATTGCCCTATGTAATAATACTGCTGCCACAGAAGAATCAACACCACCAGACAAACCAAGCACAACTTTATCATTTCCTAGCTGGGCTTTCAATTCATTTACTGTAGTATCCACAAACGAATCAGGAGTCCAATCTTGTGAACAACCGCAAATATCAACCACATAATTCTTCAATAAAGTCATTCCTTCTTTAGAATGGTAAACTTCAGGATGAAACTGAATTCCATAAGTAGTTTCACCTTTTATTTTAAAACCAGCAACATCAACATCTGAAGTACTAGAAATAATTTCAAAACTTTCAGGTATCTTAGTTATGGTATCACCGTGCGACATCCAAACTTGAGAACCATTATTCATTCCTTTAATAAGCTCACTTTCTTTGTTTAAGTAACCCAAATTTGCTCTACCATACTCACGAGTAGCCGAAGGCATCACATTTCCTCCCTCTGACTGTGCCAAATATTGTGCACCATAGCAAACTCCAAGTAATGGTTTTTGTCCTCTAATACCATCTAGTTGTGGTATTGGAGCCTCTTCGTCCCTCACAGAAAATGGACTTCCTGACAATATAACTCCCTTAAACACTGATAGATCATCAGGCATATGATTATAAGGATGTATTTCACAATATACATTGAGTTCTCGCACTCTACGAGCTATAAGTTGGGTGTATTGAGACCCAAAATCTAAGATTAAAATTGCATTATTCATGTGGCAAATGTACAAAAAGACTATTTGTTATTAGCAATAAGTATTATAAAAAACAAAAACCTGTGACATGGGTTATCACAGGTTTAATCAGTTAACGAAAATTAAGTCTAAATTTGTTCAAAATACACACACAATAAGAAAAAATCCCGAATTTTTTTGATGAGCCAATTCTAGTAAAACAAAAAAAAATAAACACCTAAAATATTTACTATTATTGAAAATTCGCTTTTATAAGAACTTAATTACTGTTTCGTTAAATACTAGACGACATAAGTACTCAAAACCTTTGGCAATATTGAATAAATATGAAAAAATATGTTTATTTAGTATATACCACACCCCTAAAACTAGAGCAAACTGCATCACATAATTATCATATTAGTTTAATTATCAATGCAATTCAGCTACATAATACTGCCAAGGATCAAATTGAAATTTTGTTTCAGTAGTAATAATTAATTCTTCATTAGTAAATGAATTTGTATAAATACCCTCAAAAAAGCTAGAGTATACAGTAGAATCAACACTTTCATTACTCAGATTACATATCACAAGTACTGTATTATTACCTTTCTGTCGGGCAAATGAAAGAATCTTCGATGGTAAAGAATTATCAAACTTTATTAAATCAGAGCCAAATTCACCATTCCATAAAGCGGAATTATTATTTCTCAAGTTTATCATATGCCTATAATAATCTTCACTATAAAGATGCGTCCAATCAATTTCATCTTTCTCAAAAAATTCTAGCCTACGATTAAGGCCTGCCTCCTGACCATTATAAATTAAAGGAATACCAGGCATAACAAATGTCAGAACAGAGAATGTACGTGCAGCATCCCCAAACAATTCAAATTCAGTCCCATTCCATGAATTTTCATCATGATTAGAAGTAAAGAGCATCCTATAAGCAGATTTAGGGAAAAGTGGTTTCTCCTTTTCAATTTCTTCAAAAATATGCTCAACATTATTTTTACCTTTGGAAACTTTCTGCATAATTTTAAATAATTCCCAAGTATATGAAGCATCAAAGGCTTTCTCATGTTGATTTGGTTCTTCGGCCTCTGCTAGCATAAAAACATGCTTTATTTTATCTAATTCACTTCTTGCTTCATTCCAAAATTCAACTGGGACAAGCATAGCTACATCACAGCGAAAACCATCAATATCAGTTTCTTCTAACCAATACTTCATTGAATCTATCATTGCTTTCCATAGATCTTTATTCTCATAATTAAGGGCAAGAGCATCAGTCCAATCAAAGGGTGATTTAATCACTCCATCAGCATCTTTCTGATAATATTCAGGATTTGTGCCAACCCAATGATGATCCCAAGCAGTATGATTTGCAACCCAATCGATAATAATATGCATTCCCAATGAATGTACTTTTTCTACAACTTCTTTGAAGTCAATCATAGTCCCAAATTCTGGATTAATAGCGGTATAATCACTTATTGCATAGTAAGAACCAAGTTTTCCTTTTCTATTTAATTTTCCGATAGGAGAAATTGGCATTATCCAAAGTATATCTACTCCCATCTTATGGAGCCTTTCTATATGTGGTAGAAAAGCTTTAAAAGTTCCTTCCTTAGTATATTGTCTAATATTGACTTCGTATATATTTGATTTCTTGCTCCAATCTGGGTGTGAGAATGATTTTTTCATAATAGAATTGTTTTAGAATTAATTTATAGCACTTCCATAAATATTATTTCGTACAAAGACACAAATACCTGAATATTACCAATTTATTAAAACGAAGTGAGCTTTTATAAATACCTATTAACTAGAAATATATAAAGTTTTAATTATATATTGTGAGACAAAGATAAGGAAAACTTAGTTATTTAGAAAGAAACGCACTAATTCCATAAAAAGGAAGTGATGTAATACCACTTGCTTTATCGTAGGTGTTTTGAGAAATTTTAAGCGACTCTACAGGCTGGTACTTTTCCATATACATTTTCAAACTTTTAAGTTTACCTAATGCTCCCGACTTTACTTCCACAGGAATAATATTAGCATCATTCTCAAATATATAATCAATTTCAGCACTACTATTTCTAGCCTCACGAGCCCAATAAAATAATTCTGGCTTACGATAATAATCATGATATGCCGCCAATTCCTGACCAACAAACTGCTCCGCCACTGCTCCTTTAAATATAGAAGCTAGGTCTTTTTCTAAGACTGTTTCCTGATAAATATTAGCTGCATTATGCAATAAACCAATATCAAGAAACAATAGTTTAAAGAAATTATCTTTTGCATTGGCTTCAAGAGGTAAGCCCTCACCATTGCTTCGCTTTATTCTGATAAGAACTCCAGCTGTTTCAAGCATTTCAACAGCTTCTTTCAACCTTTCTGATTTTACAGTATTATCAATATGAGAATAAACAAACTTCTGCCCCACCATTCTAGCAGCTGATTTAAAAACTTTCTGCAATGCAGGAAATTTTGTTTTATTGGCATATTTTGCAAAATCATCGACATAAGTATCAATAATTAACCTTTGTATTTTCTTACACTTAATAATATCTCTAGAATTGATATACTCCTTTACCACTGCAGGCATACCACCAATTACAAAATAATCTTTCACCAAGGAAATAAGCTTATTGTGTATAGCTCCAGATATCTCTTTAATATTATTCATTTCAGAAATATGCTCCACAAGTAAATCTTCGCCAAGTGCTCCCAAAAACTCCATAAAACTCAATGGCTGAAGATAAAGATATTGTACTCTACCAACTGGCATTTTAAAATCAACTTCTTTTAGAGCAAACTCCAATAAAGATCCAGCGCCAATAATGTGCAAATCACCCATCTCTTCATAGAAATAACGCAATGATGTAATTGCTCTTGGGCATTCTTGAATTTCATCAAAAAAAAGTAAAGTTTTACCAATTGTAATTTTCTTACCTGAAATTAAGGCTATCTTTTCTATAATCTTAATTGGGTCGAATGTAGTATTAAATATATCTATATATTCTAAATCTCTTTCGAAATTTATGCTAATAATATTAGTAAATTTCTCTTTACCAAATTGCTCAATAATATATGTTTTCCCTACTTGCCTCGCCCCTCGTATTAGAAGAGGGTGCCTATTATTATCTAATCGCCATTCATTCAAGCTATTACAAATATATCTTTTCATAATCTTACACTATAAATGATTAATATTTGTGCAAAGATAATACATTTTAGGACAAAATCCAAGGTTGTTTTGAATGATTTTAGGACAAAATCCAAGGTTGTTTTAGGTGTTTTTAGGGTAAAATCCAAGGTTGTTTTGGATAATTTTAGGATAAAATCCAAGCTTATTTCAATAAACAAAGTATTTTAAACTACCTAAGAAAAGCCTCTCCAATACGAAAATATACTCCCCAATCGCCTTTACCTACAGCTAAGTCTATTCCAATATTAATATTACGTGATGGGATAGCTTTGAATCGCAAACCTGCACCAAGTGCTGGAAGAAGTCCACTTGAATTAGTTCCTTGAAAATCATCAGTAGCAATTGCTACACCACCAAAAGCAACCATTCCCCACTTTTTATAGAAATTCCATCGATATTCAGTCTGAATATTATAGACTTGATTTGCTCGATATTTACCATCAGTATATCCTCTTAAGTCATCACGACCAACAATATTCTTTCCATTAAAAGGCACATTCTCTCCCATTGTTGCATTTGCAAAGAACCTAAAAAGTACCGTTGTATTATCATTAATGGGGAAATATTTATTAAAAGCAAAATCTATTTTATGATAAGTTTCGGTAGAGCCCAAATCCTCAAAGAAAGAGAATGTTCTCAAAACGGTATTAAAACCAATATGTGGGTTTAGCACATTATCCCGTTTATCGTATTCGCTTGACAAACCAAAGCCCAATAACTCAAGATTCTCATCAGGAACCAAATCAGCATCGAATTGAGTATTTACTGAAGAGTAAACTATGCGAGCACCAAGATACAACCTATCTACAACAAGCCTTGTAGCCTCTGTATATAGAAATTTCATTTGAGTTTGATAATCCACAAAGTCACCACCCTCAGGCATACCTGGTATTTCTATTGGAAATTCGAAATAAGTCTGAAATCTAATATTTCCATATCCAACACCCATTTTTGTTCGCCAATGATCTTCTTTAAAATACATCCTATTAAATAGACCAACAAATACAGTCTTATTGGTATATACACTTCCGTAAAACGAAACTACTGACGCAGGAGATATTGTGTCTTTTTTATTCAAATCGAAATACGCATTTGCCATTGCTCCAAACTGCATTCCAAAAGAATTATTATACATAATTATTGGAATAAATGCATAATTAACTTTCTTCTCTTTTTTATCTTCTTTCTGCCCCTCTCCTTGCTGTGCTTGACTAAAAAACGGAAGTATTAAAAGCAAAAAAAACAGTAATTTTCGAATCATAAATTTAAAGTTAAATATTAGATTGTAAAATTAATTAAATAATCATCCCATAATTATTGACAGTTGAAATATTATTGACATAAAAAACAAATAATAAATTTATTTTTTGATTCATATCAATTTTTTCTTACTCAATAGGCACAAAACAAAAATTCACAACAAACTTTTTTTTTACTCTATAGATATCTTATAACATAAGGATTTATACTATATTTTTCACTTTTTAAAACATATAAAAAATTACTTTTGGAGTTTATTTTTAATTTTATAACTATATGAAGGCATATATCTTATGATAAAGAAAAAGAGTAAGTTAAGCGAACTATCGGCAACAGCAATTTGTGGAAATGATATTAGTTCATCAGTACTTTACGTATCAGCATTAGCAATAGTTTTTGCAGGTCAGTATGCATGGATAACTTTACTAATAGTTTCTTTTACCCTATTTCTATTCAGAAAAATATATGGTGAAGTAGTAGGAGCGTTACCTCTTAATGGAGGGGCATATAATGCTCTTCTTAATACAACGAGCAAGAATATGGCATCATTTGCCGCCACTCTAACAATACTCTCATATATGGCAACATCTGTAATCTCCGCTAATGAGGCCATGTATTATTTGAGTGATATTTTTCCCTCATTAAAAGTAATGATGGCAACAATTGTGTTATTATTAATCTTTGCGGGATTAACTATTATTGGGTTAAAAGAATCTTCATTAGTTGCGGTTATGATTTTCATATTCCACTTAATATCAATGATATTTTTAATAATTGCCATTTCATATTTTCTCTTCCGTAATGGCTTGGGTACTTTCATTGAAAATTGGCATTCTCCTATTCAAGGAGGAAGTATTTGGGCAGCAATATTTTTTGGTTTCTCGGCATCTATGCTAGGTATTTCTGGTTTTGAGAGTTCGGCCAATTTTGTTGAAGAGCAAAAAAAAGGGGTCTTTCCTAAAACACTACGAAACATGTGGATTATCGTAAGTATAATAAATCCACTAATGGCATTTTTCGCATTATCAATTGTTCCTGCGGCTGATGTTAAAGAGCTATATGAAAACACTTTACTATCGCACATGGCTAATGTTTCGGGTGGTGCTATTTTGCAAATGATGATTTCTATTGATGCAGTTCTTGTATTAAGTGGAGCAGTTCTCACATCTTATGTTGGAGTTTCTGGCTTATTAGAACGAATGACTTTAGACAGAATATTACCACCATTTTTCTTAAAACGCAACAAAAGAGGTAGCTCATATAGAATTATTATCTTATTTCTTGCACTAAATGTTTCTGTACTTTTCATTACTCATGGTAAAGTTGAAATATTGGCAGGAGTTTATACTATCTCTTTTCTTTCTGTAATGGCCCTATTTGTTGTAGGTAATATATTCCTAAAAATAAGGAGGTCAAAATTACCAAGACCTGAAAAGGCTAGTTGGATTAGTTTAATATTAGCATTAACTGGAGTTGGAGTTGCCATAGTTGGTAACTTAAAAATGGAACCAGAGGAAGGGATGTCTTCTAATTTTACAATATTTATGGATTATTTCATTCCTACAATTCTTATTGTAATAATGATGCTTAATAGAATTACCTTACTAAAGTTCTTGATGAATCTAATTCACTATGTTACTAAGCCTTTTATGCGCAATACAAGAAAGCTTGATTTAAAGATTCTTAAAACAATCATTAGAATAAATTCACAAGAGTTTGTATTTTTTACTAAAGGTGATAATGTTAAGAATTTAAACCGTGTAATGTTATATATTCTGAGAAATGAGCAGACAAAGAAAGTTAAAGTAGTTACATTAGTGAATGATAACGAGGACTGTGCTCCTAACTTAAAAAGTGATTTGGAATATCTTAATAGAGTTTATCCAGAGATAACCATAGAATTTGTAAGAATGGAAGGAAAATTCAGTCCACAACTAATTAAAGACTTATCCAAGAAATGGGGTATCTCTCCTAACTTTATGTTTATTGGAGCACCTGGTGATAAATTCCCTTATCATATAGAAGATTTGAGTGGTGTTAGATTGATAATATAAT
>Ga0256827_10000592_pt1 | contig 22741 bp, 9 predicted proteins | sample CV84metaG_FD_185977 | JGI IMG/M metagenome (GOLD analysis project Ga0256827, IMG submission 185977) | Hydrothermal vent microbial communities from East Pacific Rise, Pacific Ocean - CV84 | ecosystem: Environmental > Aquatic > Marine > Hydrothermal vents | place: Pacific Ocean: East Pacific Rise... | reverse complement strand
CAGTCTTAAAGGAAGGATTGATTGTCAATGATTTACATCCTTTAGGATTAGAGGCAAAATAAATTATTGACAATTAATCCGATAAGAAGGTACTAATGACTATTAGCATTCAAAAGCCTTTATAATACAAGAGATTTGCCTCTTTTATAATATTTTATCGGACACTAATAATAAAAAATCTTTTAATAAATATATGGAAATAGCTTTTTAACACTCTTTTGATAATTTATATATTCATCTCCATAAGCATTAATTAATTGATCTTCCTCAACAGGAATCATCTTGATAATAGTGTACAGTAATATTAAAGAAATTATCATAAATAACCATGAATGTAAAAGTAATGTTAATCCTATCGCCATAATAATTACTGCTAAATACATAGGATGTCGAATCTGTCTGAAAGGTCCGAATAATATAAGTTTATCTTTACTTTCAGGTGCTACTGCTCCAAGTCTAAAGCTATTCCATAATACAATTCGCGTAACATAAACTAATATATTGCCAATAATATATAAGATTAATCCCACAGCTTCTAGTAATTTAATTATTAAACTATCTGGAATGCTAACTGAAAAAAATTCAATTGGATAAAGACTTCCTTTTAAAAGTAATACTGAAAGTATTGGAGTAAGTACTATCAAAACAACTAAGTTAGTAATGTTATAAATCCATGATATACTTCCTCCTTTAGGCTTTTGAAACCTTAATGAACCTTTTGAAAAAATAATAATTAATCCTTGCAGAATTGATGTGATAAGTATTATTATCCCTAATGTTTTTAATTGAATAAGTGCCATAATAATCTATTTAAATAACAACTCAATAATTTTCGTTGGAAGAAACATTCTTCTATTGTCAGGATGCATCTTAAAATCAACACTTCATACTACCCATAAATCCCTTTACCACTCTCATAGAAATTAGATTTATCCTGTTTTCTTTTAGACTTTGTCATAACGTCTAATTCATCATTAGATTTATTTCTCCAGAAGCCATAAATGATAATTGGACCTAGAAATGGTAGTATCCAAATTAGCTTTTGATGCAATTTTCGCCTATTTTCATCTAAATATATGGAGTTTATTATTCTATTTCTTACATATAAATTGAGGATATTATAAAGGAATATGATGCTTATTACAATTAGATAATTCATTTTTATAAACTTAAATCATTAAAACATTTATCAATGTTGTAAAGATACCAAATTTTATACAAACCTTAAAACCCAAACTCATCTACCACATCAGGGGTAGTAGTTTCTCCTTCTGTTTCTGAATTACAATTAATATCCTCATCTTTTACCGATGCAGGTCTTTCAAAGTCTCCTTGTGAGATATTAAGTGTACTATCAGCATATATTTTTTTCATATAAAGAGCCCAAATTGGAAGAGCCATATTTGCTCCTTGTCCTAAGTGAGTACTTCTAAAATGAACAGAACGGTCTTCTGCTCCTACCCAAACTCCTGAAACTAAATCAGGAGTAAGGCCCATAAACCAGCCATCTGAATTGTTATCTGTTGTTCCTGTTTTACCTGCAATTGGGTTTGTAAATTTATATCTATATCGCAATCTTCTACCTGTGCCACTCTCTACAACTCCCTGCATTAAGCTCAACATCAAATAAGAAGTTCTTTCGTCAAGAGCTTCTGTTGGAGTACTACTAAATGTTTTAATAATATTACCATTTTTATCTTCAATTCTTGTAATAAAAATCGGTTTTTGGTATTGACCCCCGTTTGGAAATGTAGCTAATGCTCCTACCATTTCATAAACAGAAATGCTTGGCGTTCCCAAGCAAATAGATGGCACTGGCTCAATATCAGAAGTAACGCCCATATTTCTTGCTAAGCTAATGACTTTTGCTGGTTTAACTTTCTTTATAAGAAAAGCAGAAATATAATTTACAGAATTTGCCAAAGCCCATTTCAAAGTAACCATTTCTCCTTCCCTATCATCATCCGAATTTTTAGGAGTATAATCTGGTTGACCCGGAGGCATATCAAATGTTACTGGACTGTTTGGCACTTTATAACAAGGAGTATATCCTTTTTCTTGCATAGCAGATGCATAAACAAAAGGCTTAAAAGTGGAACCAACTTGGCGCTTTCCTTTTGTTACATGATCGTATTGAAAATGATGAAAATCAATACCTCCTACATAAGCTCTTACAAATCCAGTATTGGGCTCAACAGACATCATACCTGTTTGCAAGAAGTATTTATAATATAGGACACTATCAATGGGCTTCATAATAGTATCAATATCACCACGCCACGAGAAAACACTCATTTCTACAGGTTCATTAAATATTTCCATAATGGAGTCTTTGGAAAGCCCCGCTTTATTCAACCTATAATATCTATTGCTACGTCTTACAGCATTAAAAATAATTCTATCTTTCTCTTTCTTATTAATTCTAAAGAAAGGAGCATTGGGATATCTCTTTTTATTAGACCAATGCTTAAAAAATGCTGGTTGTAAATCTTTTCCTAGATGTTCTCTAACAGCTTCTTCTGCATAGCGCTGCATTTTAGAGTTAATGGTAGTATATATTCTTAAACCATCTCTATAAAGATTATATGGCTCACCATCTGCTTTGAAATTAGTTGAGCACCAATCTTTCATCTTTGCGCGCAAATATTCTCTAAAGTAAGGAGCAATACCATCTTTATGATCTACTCTATGATAATTACTCAAATCTATGGGCAAAACTTTTAAAGAATCGTATTCTTGTTCTGAAATATATTCATATTTCATTTGCTGATTTAATACAACACTACGCCTAATCATTGCTCTTTCTGGATTTCTCTTTGGATTATATCGTGATGGCGCCTTCAATAAACCAACAAGCATACTTGCTTCCTGCCGATTTAAGTCTATTGGCAATTTACCAAAGAATGTTTTAGATGCTGTTTTGATTCCAAAGGTATTAGCACCAAAAGTAACAGTATTAAAATACATTGCCATTATTTCATCCTTAGTATAATTGTATTCTAATTTAGTTGCTATTACCCACTCTTTAAACTTCTGAACAGCGACTCCAAGTTTGGAAACCTCATCCCTAGGAAAAAGGTTTTTTGCTAACTGCTGAGTAATAGTAGAGCCTCCACCTGCTCTATTACCAGTTACAACACCTTTAAAAACACGCATTAACGCTCTTAAATCAACTCCACTATGCTCATAAAATCTTGCATCTTCTGTAGCAACTAAAGCCTCTACTAAATTAGGAGATAGCTCATCAAAATGAACATTGGATCTATTCTCAATAAAGTATTTTCCAATAAGTACTTGATCAGCAGAATATATCTCTGATGCAAGATTACTCTTTGGATTTTCAAGCTCCTCAAAACTTGGCATAAAACCAAGCCAACCTATGGAAATAGCTGTAAATAGCAAACTGACAAACACTAAACCACCAAAGAAACCTATCCATAAAAACCTAATAATTCTATTAACTGACTTATTATTATCTTTAGGTTTATCAACCTTTTTCTTCTTTGACTCTGCTTTACCCATTTTCTATTTACTTCTTTCTATTCTAATTCCTACTGATTTAATACCGTACAATTCTTTATCACGCATTGCTTGTTCAAAGCTAATATGATATATTCCCTTCCTTGCAAAACGTCCATTTTTCCGAAATAGTACCTGAATATCTTTAATTTCACCAAAACCACTACCCAACCAATTTCCTTTCATATCGGCAAGAAAAATCTCAGCGGTATCTATAGCTACATAATTGTTTGGAAACTCCGTTTTAATAAATAAATATAAATTAGAATAATCATAATCAACTGTATTTCTAATGTTTAAATACACATTATACTGATTAATAGTATCTGTAATATCTATTTCAAATACAGCCTTATCAATGCTTTTCCAAGGCTCATTCACATCTACATTGTGATCGTACATTGTTTGTTTGCCACAAGAACTCACAAACAGTACCAATGAAAACAACATCAACAAACTACCTAACTTATGTACCAGCTTGGTCTTAAACATTATGCTTTTGAATCTTGATTTGGTTTTGGATTATTATTTTGCTTATTTCTAAACTTACGTTTTGATTTATTTTGATTATTTCTATTATTTCCCTCACCCTGCTGCGCCTTTGGTTGATTAGGGCGCTGTTTTGCCTTATTAGGATTCTGATTTTGCTTGCCTCCTTGCTTTTTATCATTACTATTTGACTTAGCAGCAAACTTTGAACCCTGAGGTTTCTTATCATTATCTCTATTAACACTATTTTGCTTCTTCTTCGAGAAACCATTATTACGCTTAGAGTTTCTATTATTTTTGCGCTTAGGTTTATCTTTAGAATCAAAACGAGTCAAATCATCCTGACCAATAACATTATCAAACTTAACATCCTCTTCAACAACTCCTTCAGTATATTCTTCAAGTGATTCAGCTTTTTTATTCTTAGCATTAAGCTCTTGAATCTTCTTCACATTTTCTACTGTAAGAGAAATGAAATTTGAAGGATTATCTTCGTAAGTATACCACATTATACCTCCTAAAATATCCATTTTCTGAAAATATGCATTTCCTGCATTCGTCAGCAATCTAGGTTTATTTTGGGGAAACTTTCTTAATTCTTCTTTATAGTTATCATTCTCAAAATTCAAGCAACACTTAAGCTTTCCACACTGGCCAGCAAGTTTTTGTGGATTCATTGAAAGCTGCTGATTACGAGCTGTAACTGTTGATACCGATTTGAAATCAGTTAACCAACTACTACAACATAACTCACGTCCACAAGATCCAATACCGCCTAAACGACTAGATTCTTGACGAACGCCAATTTGCTTCATCTCAATTCTTACACTGTATTTCTCAGCTAAAATTTTAATAAGCTCACGGAAATCAACTCTTCCTTCTGCAGTATAATAGAAAATGGCTTTGGTTTTATCTCCTTGATATTCAACATCATTAATCTTCATCTCCAAGCCCAATTCCATAACTGCTTTACGAGTTCCAATCATAGTTGGAATTTCTAAAGCACTGGCTTGAGTCCATTTCTCAATATCTGAAGTTCTAGCTTTTCGGTAAACTTTTTTGAAATAAGGATTACTAAAGTCAACATTTTTTTTCTTCATCTGAAGACGTACAATCTCACCACTAAGGCTAACAATACCAATGTCGTGACCAGGGCTTGATTCTACAGCTACTATATCTCCTACTCGTAATATTTCATTATCAGGCACACGATAAAAATCCTTTCTATTATTCTTAAACCGAACTTCAACTATATTAAAAAATCGTTTTTGGTCAACAAAATTAATATCGCTAAGCCAATCGTAAGAATCTAATTTACAGCAACTATGCTGAGATATATCGTCGCTCTTCTGATAAGTAGTTGGTGCATGACAACAGCCTCTCGACTGAAATGCGTCTTGATCAGAATACATATTTTAAATTTATATTTATATATAGATCTCCACAGAAATAATATTATCTAGTGGATACGTTATTAGTTTACAAAAGTAAGATAAAATAGTAATAACTTTGTACTAAATTTAAATCAATACAATTAATGCATTCAAGGCTAATAATCATATTATTAACATTCATATTACTAATAAATTCGAATATTTTGAATGCATCAGTTGATGAATCGGATAAAGAAAAAGACAGCATTAGTTATTATTCCAATTTAGCAATAAAATTTTACTCTAAAGATTCCTTCGATGCTTCTTTCAGGGCAATTAATAAAGTGTTTGAATTGGGCGACTCCATTGAGAACAAGAAAATTTTTGCTACACTTTATAGTATTAAAGGATATTTATATTTAAATAGAGGTAGCTCGTTAAAAGCTATTGAATGCTTTAGCAAAACAAGATTAATTGGAAATGAAACTAATGATATTCAAATGCAAATATCTGCTTTACATGGTTTAGGTAGAGTAAATATTACTACTAAAAATAATGATTCAGCATATTATTACCTTGAAGAAGGCCTTAAATTGGCCAAAGTTCACGGTTTTACAAGAGCGCAAGCTATTCTTTATAATGCATTAGGCATTTTCAATCAATCAATCAATAAATACGAAGAATCCTTATCTAATTTTATTAGATTTGACAGTATTAGCACTATATTAGAAGACTCTCTTTCTATTCTTTACGCAAAGGTTAATATTGGAGAAGCTTACTTAAATCTCAATCAAATTGACTCAGCAAGTAAGTATAATAAAATCGCAGAAAATATTAATAAATCCATTAATAATGCCCAAGCAAAAGCCTCAATACTTGGCAACTACGGACGATTGTTCTCCTTACAAGGTGAGTATAATAAGTCTATTGAATTAATAAATAAAAGCATGAAAGTTAGTTTTGATAATAATTTCTCATCATTCATTATTGAGAATTATTATATGCTAATAAAAGACTATAAAAAAATAGGAAATACATTGGTGGCAATAAAAGTATATGAAGAATTAGACCAATATAAAGATTCTCTCTATAAAGCTAATAACCAAAAGAATATTGAAGCTCTACAATCACAACTTATACTTGAAGAGAAAACAGCAAAAGCTCTCTATTGGCAGCAGAAGTATAAAAACAGAAACATCCTTTTAGCATTAATGATAAGCGTAAGTTTACTTATCATAATATTACTTTTCTTACTTCTCAAAAGAATTAAAGAGAATAAAAAGAAACATAGCGAAGAAACCAAAAATCTAACTTTTGAGATAGACGAAAAAAACCGAGAACTAGTTACATTATTAATATCTAGAAATCAACGCAAAACTGCTTTCGACAGTATTACCAAAACCATAGATTCTATCTCAAACGAAAAAGACATAAGCAAAGTACAAAATAGCCTAAGCGAGCTTAAGCGTGATCTCGATAAAAGTGATCAAATAGGAAATCGATGGGAGAGTTTTAAAATTCATTTTGAAAAGGTCCATCCTGACTTTTTTAACTCACTAAAAAAAATTCAACCAGACCTAACACAAAGTGAACTGCGAATGTGTGCTTACATAAAAATGAACCTTACATCAAAAGAAATAGCTAATCTTCAAAATATAAGTACTCGCTCCATACAAACTAATAGGTACAGACTTAAAAAGAAGCTATCACTTAGTCCTAATACCAACTTAATCAATTATATACAAAATCTATAACAATAATTTTTATTTTGTATATTTTCTAAATGTAGTAGCTTTGTAGTGTCTTTATAGTAGTTTTGTAACGGCATAAAATCTACCATCTCACCATATATAGTTATCTTTGCGAAATATTATTAAAACAATTGATTCATAATTAATATAATGAAAATCACATTGTATTAATAGTTTTCTGAAAAATAAACTTAATAAAAATAATAATGAGAAAGTATAATACAGTTTTAAGTATTCTTAGCTTTTTGCTTTTTAACATTCAACTTAGCGCACAAACTACAATTTTGTTTGATGAAGGTTTTGAAACATTACCTCTTCAAATGCACTCAAGTGGAAGTTCAAGTTGGGATAGAAACAATACGTTTCAATTCACAGGTACATATAGTGATTCTGCTACTCTAGTAAGTAATGGAGATACAGCAATTTTAACCTCAAATGCAATAGACATCTCAGGCTACACCAATATTAAACTTTCATTTGACCAGATATGTAAAGTCGATTTTGTTGATGGAGGATATGTTGAAGTCAGTACTGATAGTGGTCTTACATGGACACAATTAATAGGCATTGAGTATAAAGGTACGGGACAATATAGCGCAATTGGAAATAAATTTAGCTCTGTATCTTACCCATTATGGCTTCCTGCTAGTAATACAACCCCTCCTACCAATAGCTGGTGGAAATCAGAAGTATTTAATTTGAATAACCATATTGGCAACTATACAAACTTTATGGTTAGGTTCTCATTGAGAGATGGTAATAACAACGGATCAGCGGGAAGTTATGGTTGGTTAATAGATAATGTAAAGATTATAGGTTCAAATGGTGAATTAGATCCTCCATCAATAACTTTGCTAAACCCTATATTGGTTGACACTGTATATGGAGCTGGCCCATTTGACATTAATGCTGAGATCACTGATAGCTCTGGGATATTAAGCGCAAAGTTATTTTACACTATCAACAATATTGAGGATAGTATTATAATGACTAACACTACTGGTAATAAATATTTAGCAAGTATACCATCACAAACCTATTTTACCACTATATCATACCATATTGAGGCTATTGATAGCTCTGTAAATTATAATAAGGCATCTTACCCTGATAACTCAGAAATCACCTTTACAAATAAGGAAAAACCTTCTGTTGTTATTATTGGAGGAAATGATGGCCAATCATCTTTTATTTCTCCAATATACAATGGGTCAACTTCAAGTCCATATAATCATAGTGACCACGTAAGTTTAATAGAAGCTTCAGAACTTAATTCGGCTTTTGGAAATATAAGTGCATTATCTTTTATTAAAAACAATTCAGAGGCATATAATGGTAACGATGGTCATCTTCAAATATATATAAAGAATACTTCAGCTACAATTGCACCTTCGGACTCACTAACTTATCAGAATGAATTAGCTGGTGCCACTTTGGTATATGAAGACACAACAGTAAATATATCAGCTATTCCGGGTTATATTAATTATGTATTTAATCAAAACACTTTCTACTATAATGGCACTTCAAATATTATGGTATTTGTAAGATGGTATAGACCTTCTTCTTTAACTACATCATATTTAAGATGGAATTGTAATACTGCATCAGGTAAAGCACTTACATTATATGGTTCTACCGCTAACCCTAATGATGCTCAGACTCAACATGAAAGACCAAACATGAGATTACTCTTTACGAGAAACCCAATACCATATGATGTAGCGCTAGATTCTGTTATTAACCCCCAACACATAGTGAATACAAATAATGCTACTCCTATTGATATACGATTAAGAAATGATGGTGATTCTTTATTGGTAAAAGCTACAATTAATTGGGAGTTAGATAGTATTCTTCAGACTCCATATATTTGGACAGGTAGTATGGAATACGGTATTGTAAGTAATAATATTAATATTGGAACACATTCATTTAGTGATGGATTTCATAATTTGAAGGTTTGGGCATCCTTACCAAATGATAGTATTGATGGAGTTGGAATTAACGACACAATTCAGATGTCATTTTTCGGCTGTAGTTATACTTTTAATGGAACATATACTGTGGGAGGGCAGGCTGCTGATTTTGCAACTATTAGCGATTTATTCTACTCTCTTAATAATTGTGGACTATCAGGACCAACTGAAATTAAGATTAATCCTGGCGTCTATCTTGAAGGCATATCAATTACTGACAATATTCCAGGTCTAGATTCTATTAATACATTAACTTTTACTAGTTCTACAAATAATGCTCAAGACGTAATTATTAAGAATACTCTTACTAATTCAGGATCTGTTTTTCTCATAGATAATATAGGTAATATTAATCTTAAGAATCTTTCAATTATTGCAGAAGGAACTGATGGCAATACTATTTCAATAAAAAATAATGTGAGCAATATCTTAATTAAAAACTGTATTATTAAGATGGATCAAACAGATAATAATGCTTTTGTAATAAGCATTAAAGGAAAACATGATAATATTGTAATTAAAGACTGTTCAATTGAAGGAGGATATTATTCTATAAATGTACCGCACTCAACATCAAGCACTTCCAAAAATATAAAAATACTAAATAATACATTTAAAAAATTCTATAGAACAAGTATCTATGTTTCTTATTCAGATTTTCCAGAAATAATAAATAATAAAATAATAGGAAGTTACTTTGATGGACAACCAAATCAAACATCAATAAACATTAGTCATTGTCCATCTGCTACTATTATTGGCAACGAATCTGTATTAACAACAGATGGTCCAGCATATGGCATATATATATATTATTCTTCGGGAAGTCCATCACAACACACCAAAGTATATAATAATATTAGCATAGTTAAAGGAAATTCTAGTACAACATCATTTAGAGCTTTTTATTTAAATAGCTCATCAAATGTAGATATATTAAATAATACGTTTGTATCCTACTCTGGATCATCAAGCTCTCAAGTACTCTATATCACTAATAATGGTAAATCAGGTATTGTTATTAAGAACAACATTATTGCTGCGATGGGTGGTACATATACTTTATATGCTACTACATCAAGTACCTCAAGTGTTTCCGACATGGATTATAATGCATACTTTACATCTGGATCTACAATGATGAAATGGGGCACAGTTCAAGTCTCAAAAGTATCAGGAATTACTGGGATACAAAATGCTACATCTATGGATACCCACTCTATAGTAACAAACCCAATGTTATATTCAGAATCAAATGCAAGATCTTTTTCTGCTAATATTCAATCTGCAGCATTAGTAATTGCAGATATTACAACAGATATAGATAATAACCTAAGAAGTACTACTACACCAAGTATTGGAGCATTTGAATTTAAGGTTGCTCCAATAGATGTAGGAGTTTTAGAAATAATTGAGCCATTGGCTGTTGATACTCAGAATAGAGTACTTAATATTATTGCTAAAATACGTAACTTTGGTAGTGACACTGTAAACTCTATAAACATTAAATACAGTTTAGATGGCAACGCAGCCGTTAACCACTCTTGGACAGGAACATTAGTTCCTTCTCAAATGGATACTATTACTATTGCTTCTATCACATTACCTTCACTTGATTATCAGTTAAAAGTATTTACTGAAGTTGCTGCTGATACAACTAATTATAATGATACTGCAACATTCAATTACTATGCATTACCTTTAATTGATGCAAAACTAGTATCCTTAGACTATCCTATAAATGGATGCGAAAAAGATACTGCCGAAATAGTACAAATTACAATTCTAAATAATGGACTAGAAGATATATATTCAGGTCTAAGTGTTTCGTACCAAGTAGAAGGAAGTTCAAATATTGTAAGTGAAACTATAACTGACACTTTATATATTGGTCAAAGTATGACTTATGAGTTTAATCAAAAAATTGACATGTATGCTGGCAGTACAGATTCAACATTTATCATTACTACAGCTGTTCATCACTCGCAAGATCCATTATTTCAAAATGACTCTTTAGAGAATAGTATTGTTTCATTAGGCCTTCTACAGAGTCCTACTATCAGTGATACTACAATTAACTATGGTAGTTCAGTTGATCTAAATGCTAACTCTCCTTATACAGTACAATGGTTTGAAGATGATACAAGTACAAATATCGTTGGGGTTAATATTTATACAACACCATTACTATACGACACAACAGAGTATTGGTTAAAAAACAATACAAATGTACCATCAACAAATGCAATAATTGGTCTTTCTAGTACTAGCTACGGATTTTGGGATCCAAATCCATATGGTAGTGGACCAATAAGTAAGCACCAAATATTATATTTAGCATCTGAATTGACAGCCCAAGGTTTATCTGCTGGTGAAATAGAATCTTTTGCATTTCAAGCATCTTCTTCTATCAATAGTTTAGCAAGTTTTAGTGCTAGAATGGCAAATGTTAATGTCAGTAGTTTAACAACTACATATGAAACAGTGAGTATGACAGACGTTCTATCAGGCTCGGTTAGTTCTTCCCCAGCAGGCTGGGTTACTCATACATTAACCACACCTTTCTACTGGGATGGTGAAAGCAATCTCCTAATTGAACTTTGTGTTACTGGTGGTGGTGCATTTTCTGCTCCTATGTATTATAGCCTTACTACTTATAATTCGTATACAGCACATGGAGGTATGGGAACATCTTGTAGCGATGCAAGTGCATCTGCAACAACTGGCAAAAGACCTAATACTAAGTTTGTCACAAAAGCAACTCTTGGATGCTCTAGTTTAAGAGTACCTGTAACTGTTAATGTACCACTTCCTCAGTACGATGGAAATGTATCAGATATTATCAGTCCTGTAGATGGTTGTGGATTAGCTTCTACTCCAATTTCAATAAATATTATTAATATGGGTACAGATACTCTATATGGAGGTTATACTGCATCATATAAGATTAATAATGGAGCATTTATTACCCCTGAAACTGTTAGTTCTAATATAGCTCCTGCTGACACTTTACTATTCACATTTAATACTATTGCAAATCTTAATCCGGGAGCTTCAGGAACAAATTATGTTATTACAGCAGCTATTAATAATAGTAATGATACATATTCAGCAAATGACACTCTAGTCTCAGACTCTATACATTCGTACTATACACCTACAACTCCCGTTGTAAGCAATCTGTCAGTGCCATATTCAAGTCAAGCAAGTCTTAGTGGCACAGCATCTGATTCATTATTCTGGTTCTCAGATTCAATTACTAGTCAATATATAGGAACAGGAAATCCATATATTACGGATCACCTATATTTTGATGATGAATTTTGGGTTTACTCTCAGAGATATATAAGCGATAGTGCATATCAAATTGGAACAGGATTATTAGTAAGTGGAACTGCTGGACCTTCTCCTTATGGTGCAGCAGGTATTGGTTCTCGTCAACAATACCTTATTAAGGCTTCCGAATTAAAAGCAATGGGACTTTTCCAAGGCTATATTAAAGATATCTCTTTTGAAGTAGGATCAGTTAAAGCCAACTTAATGAAGAACTACACAATAAAGATTGGTAATACGGTATACGACGATTTAAACCAAACATATTTTGATAGTACTTTGACAAAAGTATATGGACCTATAGGCTATGTTGATGTATTTGGATGGAATACACATACTTTTTCAAGTCCATTTTTCTGGGATGGAGAGAGTAATATTATTATTGAAACATGTTTCAAAGGAAATAACAATCTAACTTATGCTGGTGTAAAATACACTAATACTTCTTTCACTTCTGTAGCATATAATGATGGATATGGTTTATTTAACTGTAGCACAAAGGGTATTGCAACAAAAAGCACTAAAAGACCTAATATTAAGATTACTCAAGCAAGTTATGGAGTATGTAAAAGTGATGCTGTGAAACTAGATGTTTCTATTACAAATACTCCTGCTGTAGATGCTTCAATTGTTGGCTTTGTTGCACCAAAAGACTCTGCAAATAGTATTATTGCAGAACCAATAAAAGTTGTTATTATGAATTATGGCTCTAGCAACCTTACATCATCAACAATAAATTGGTCTGATAATAACTTCTTACAAACTGCTTATAATTGGTCAGGGAATTTAGCTCAAGGTGAAACAGATACTGTTACCATAAATTCTTCATATAACTTTATAGGTGGAGTAACTGAATTAAAGGCATGGATTAGCACACCAAATGATACAGTAACTTATAATGATACAACCACAAGTTCATTAATAGTTAAAATGAGTGGAACTTATTCAATTGGTACTAATAATTCAAATTATTCTACTATTTCTGATGCTACTAACGATTTAGATATTTGCGGAATCTCTGGTGCTATTGTATTTAATATTGATTCAGCATACTATGGAGAAAAGGTAACCATTAATAAAATTGCAGGTTCAAGCCAAGCAAATACTATTACATTCCAGTCTTCAAGCATGGATAGTACAAATGTAATAATAAGCTCAGCTACAACACCAAGTTATAATTATACAATTCTATTGAGAGGCGCTGAATACATTAATTTCAAAAACCTTACGCTAAAATCACAAGGAAGTGAATATGGTAATGTTATTGTAATTGAAGATGGTGCAAAAAACATTAGTATTGAAAACTGTATTATTAACAGCACTAACACTACAACAAACAGCCCAATAGCAAGTGGATTCTATATTGCTAACAATTCTGCAAGAAACATTACTATTAACAATAATATATTTAATAATGGATTTAAGGCAATAAATATTACAAATACTTATACTGGAAACCTATCTAATATCTCTATTACAAACAATATATTTAATGGTTATATTAAATTTGGTATTTATACGCAACGTGCTGATTCTATCAATATTGAAAACAATAAATTAACTGATATTGGTGGCGGTACTTCCGTTTATGGTATTTACAGCCTTTATGGAAATTATTATGATATAATAAATAATGATATTACTTTAAAATCTGTAAATACAGCCTATGGAATTTATAATACATATGCTGAAGGTACAGCTGATAATCATAATATTATAGCAAATAATAGAATTAATTCTACTAGCGGAACTGGAACAAAATTTGGAATGTATTTTAGCGGTGCTAAATTCACTGATATTATCTATAATTCTATAAACCTTGTAACTGGTTCTTCTACTACTGCTAGTGCAATTAAAATTACAAGCGGAAATACTATTAAAGTTTTAAATAATAATTTATACTCGCCAGGCTATGCATTTTATACTAATAGTCCAAATGCATTAACCCAAATTGATTATAACAACTACTATACTGACACAACAAATGCCTCATTTGTATATTGGGGTAATAGTAACATTCAAAGTCTTGCATTATTACAAGCCTACTCTCCAAGTCAAAACATTCACAGTAAGAATGTTGATCCAGAATTTTACGGTAATACCGACTTGCATTCTCAACAATTAGATATTTATAATGCAGGAACACCTTATGCAAATATAACAACGGATATGGATGGAGAAATAAGAAGTACAACAGCTCCATCAATAGGTGCTGATGAGTTTACTCCTCCGAATATTGATTTAGGAAACCTTAGATTAATTAGCCCTTTAACTGAGAGTTGTGATTTTACATCTAGTGAAAGCATTGTTATTAATGTTAAAAACACTGGACTTAATAATCTAAACTTTGCAAGTACTCCTGCGACAATTACAGTTTACATTTTAGGTGTAAATCCTGATACTATTACATATAATTTAAATTCAGGAACGTTAAACTCTGGAATGAATGCTGACTATACAATAAGTTCGAACTATGATTTATCTGCTAGTGGTCAGTATGTTTTTAAAGCATCAGTAAATATTAACGGCGATGGAAACCCAATAAACGATGAAATGGATGCTACAGAAGTAATCAGTTTCCCTATTATTAGTGTTTTCCCATTTTCAGAAGATTTTGAAAGTGGGTTAAGTACAAACTTCCGAACAGAAAGTAATATTGAATCAAATGTAAGTATTAGCTCTTTTGCAGCAGCAAATGGAAGTAATTTTGGTCTACATTTCGAAGGAGGTATTGGAAACTCTTTCCTTAATAAATATACTATTGACCAAGCATTCACTTCTAATACAGATCATATTGCCAAAGCATTTTCATGTAATATTGATGCTCAAAACATTAACCTTCTTAACCTTAAGTTTGACCTAAGACAGACTTCATATTCTGCAGTTGCAGTTAATTACTCATCATGGTTAAGAATACTTATTACAGATGTTAACGGCACCCATTATCTTAAGAACCTAGCTGGAGATTCTGCATTCCGTCCTCAAACTGCTAATTTTGATACATTTACTAATCAATTTTTCAATCTTGACGATTATACAGGACAAACTTTTACCTTAAGTTTCGAGACAGTTAATAAGTATAAATATGGTTATGGAAGTTTTGATGGAGATAATGTACTTATTGATAATATTGTTATTTGGTCGCCAATTAGTATTGATCTAGGTGTAAATAGCATTATTCAGACTAGCAACTTTGCCTTAGTAGGAACTCCAACAACTGTTAAAGTTGAGGTTGAGAATTATGGTCTTGATACGCTTTATGACATTCCTCTTAAGTATAAAGCTAATTCTGGTCAATATGTTTATGATACACTATTTGGCTCATTAGCTCCACAGCAGCAACAAGTATTTACATTTAGTCAAACATTTAATCTTGGGGTTGGTAATTCAACGGTTTGTGTTATTAGCAATTACCCAAATGATGCTGTTGCAGCTAATGATACTGCTTGTGCTATATTTAAAGGTTTACAAAATTTCTATCCAAACTATTCTGATGACTTTGAAGGTTCTGACGATTGGGTATCTGCTGGTACATTTAATCAATTTCAACTAGGAACTCCAACAACACAGAATATAAATTCTGCACATAGTGGAATTAATGCTTGGGTTACTGAATTGAACTTAAATTATAAGCCATCGGCTACTGAGTTCTTATACACTCCATTCTTTACAATACTACAATATACTGACTCAATAAGTGTTGAATTTTGGCAATTTATGAGAAGTTCAATTAATAATGGATATGGAACCTTTGAATATTCATTTGATGGTGTTAACTGGACATCATATGGTTATGTAGGTTACCCTGGAGCTATTAATTGGTATACAACCAACGTAAATGGCCAGCACAAATGGAATATGGTAAATAATTCTTGGATAAAATCAAGTATAAAACTAGATCCTAATATTTTTAATACAGGTTCTAAAGTTCAATTTAGATTTAAATTTGAAAGTTTATCATCACCAATTACAGATGAAGGATGGGCCATAGATGATTTCAAACTATTCTTCCCTCCATTACAATGGGATGCAGGAATTACAGAGATTTCTACGCCTAGCGACTCTGTTGAAGTTGGCACAAGTCAAAATGTAACAGTTCATATTAAGAATTTCGGCTCTGATACTTTAAGTATTGTTCCTCTAAGTTTTGTTGTAAATGGAAATACTATTTCAGAAAGTTATTCAGGTACAATTCTTCCAGACTCAATAGTTGAATATACATTTACTACTAATTTTAATACTGTTTTAAATACTAATAGTATTTGTGCTTATACTTCACTTTCTACTGATATGCAGCACGTAAATGATACATTATGCAAAGCTTTAATCGTAACATCTACTAAATTAGATGCAGGAATTTCAGACGTAATAACGCCAAACGGTCAAACTTATGTTGGGCAACAAACTGAAGTAAAAGTGATGCTTAATAACTATGGTACTGACACTTTATATAGTATACCAGTTGAATACAGAGTTGCCGGTATATTAATGGGACAAGAAACCTTTACAGGCACTCTTTTACCTGACGACTCTGTGGAATACACATTTGTTACAAAATACGAATCCCCTATAGGAAACTATATTCTTTGTAGTAAAACTATATTAAATGGAGATTCATATAATGATAACGACAGTATTTGTATCTACTTAAGTGGTGTTGTAGGCATTGACATTTCTAAGGCCGAAGAATTTGCAGTAGCACAAAATCAACCAAACCCGGCTAAAAATAGCACTACTGTGGAATATTATCTTCCTAAGTCTGGAAGTGTGCAATATAAGTTGACTAATTTGCTTGGTGAGTTAATAATCAATTCTGAATCTACCAAGTCTAATGGACTTAATAACTGGAAAATTGATACTCACAATTTAAAAGCTGGTGTTTATCATTATACTATTACATTTGATAAACAAAGTATTACTAATAAAATGGTTATTATCAAATAATTAAAATACACAACGCTAAATCTAAAAAAGTCTGAAAGATGAAGTGAGAACTTCATTCTTCAGACTTTTTTACATTACCCATGCTCCCCTTTCGTTGACACTATAAATTTCTGTATTCTTTTCATATTTCTTTATAATCTTATTTAGTTTCCACCTTGGAATATTAGCTGACAAAATCAAAGGTTTATTCACCTCATTAAATTCACCATTGTATTCCCTCGCCTCAAGCATTACTATATAATCAGAACTAATTATTGAGTTAAATTGATTCAATTTCTCATTAATGACAATAATACTCTCATTGAATTTTAGAAATGGATAATGAAAGTTAACACTATTGCTTCTATAGTTTACCAACGAACTCAAAGAAACATAATTCCTTTTATTAATCCCCTTATTTAACTCATGTCCTCTAGTTTGAAAACTCATTATTGCAGGATCTAGATATACTGCAGAATCACAAATTATTAAGGCTTCTCTATTAGAATAAACAGCCAAATATGTGTTCTTTTTTGAATGATAGAGTATTAGCTCATCATCCAAATTATACTTAAAGATATTAGCCAAAACAATTAGAATAAGAATGGAAAGATTAACGAATATAAGTCTTTTCTGCCTTAATATTAACCAAATAGACATAGTAATGACAAAGACAATCATTAATATCAACATTCTATCATCAATAAATAAATTATCAGAAACAGCGAAAGGAATATGCTCAATACCAATTATTAGATAATTAATAAAAGCTAAAAACATGCTTAGAATTTTACCTAATAACAGTGAAAAATAAGGGATAAATGAAAATAGTAAGACCGAAATCCCTAAAAATATGATAAGATATGCAGCAGGGATTACTATAAGATTTGTAATTATAAACAAATTTGGAAACTGATGAAAATAATATAAAGAAAGTGGTGCTGTTCCAATTTGAGCAGCAATGGAAACCGTAATTAATTGCCAAATATTAAATAAAATAGAATTATTAGGAGTCCAAATATTTGCCAATGGTTTCTGCAGCACAACAATTGCAACAACAGCTGAATACGATAATTGGAAACCAAGTTCGAAAAGCATACTTGGATTATAAAACAACAGCACAAGTGCAGATACTGAAAGAGAACTTAAAATATTGGTATGTCTATTAATATTTTGGCCTATGGTTACAAACGAGAACATAGTTGCAGCCCTAACAACAGAAGGAGAAAGGCCTGTAAGAAATGCATAAAACCAAATTACAGTAAGAATAATAAATGCTTTCAAGATTCGTCCTTGGGACTTATAATTTAGAAAAGACAATAGTGCATTCATAATTAGCAGAATAATACCAACATGCAATCCAGAAACACATAGTATATGCATTGCCCCTGCACCAGCATATGCTTGCCGCAATTCAGGTGAGAGCATATCTCTTACCCCTAGCAACATACCTGCAGCGATCCCTAGTTCATCTCCTTTTACTTCATTCTTCTCTAAAATCGCTACTAAATGTGAACGCAATTTTAAGGCATAGTATTTAACTCCCCTAAATGCATTAATATTAAGTTTACTCCATTCTCCTGATCTAAAATATGCTTGATATTGTATATCTTTTAATGCTAAAAATTCTTTGTAATTAAACTGATCTGGATTCTTAGGAGCTTCAATAAATGAAAAGTTTTTACGAACTAGTATTTCATCCTTATATTCAAGTTTTAATGCGTTGGAGTCTTTCTGCAGATAAACTAACACTTTACCAAGTGTATTTGTTACTTTGTCGTTTGCAGAAACAGCTTCCACCTCTGCAAATATTTTTACACTATTAGCCTTTTCAAGGGGTGGTTCTAGAATTCGTAATTGATAATAATTAGCAGACTCATTATATTTTCCAAAATAATTAGATTGTGTATTTTCAAAATGATGCTGAAACGAAATTGCTCCCAATAAAACATAGAATACAACAATAAAAGAACCAGATATATACTGATTTTTATAAGTGAAAATAAATTTCTTTGGCCAAGATAGAAAAGCTATAATTATAAGTGGAAATATCAACCAATACACACTTATAAATGGAATAAATGCACTTTTTGCAATAATAATTCCAACAATAAAACCTAATAAAAGCTTTAATATAGGGTATTCCTTAAACCTCATTTTTTGGTGATTATTTCTTTGAGGTAAAGGTAAGAAAAATTTGTGGTTTGTTATTTCATAATTTCAATCTGTGAATACTCATTAAGTCCATATCATTAACGTTATAAAGTCCTCCACTCCTCAATCATTTTTAACGCAATATTCTCAACATCAGCAGCAGGTAAATCTTCTGAGAGTTTAAAATGATAAATCTTTCCCACAGGCCACTTTCTACTGATTTTATTTACCAAACTATCGCGTACTACCCAAAGCATTGGAGCTTTTGCCTCTTCAGCTATTTTTTGTATTGCAGGAGCCCAACCTCCAGATTTTACTTCCAAAGGTCCTATTTCATCAATTACAATTAACTCAGGAATACCATTCTCAAATTCTAAAATTTCATTCCCTTGAACTACCGCATTAGGGTTGAAATAAAACTTCCCTTGTTTTCTCCATCCTTTATTCTCTGCAATATTGCAAAGTTGAGTTTTCTTTCCATTTTTAAGGTTTTCAAGCGTATAACCTACTCTTTGGTTCCCTTCGTATTCAACATTACTCATTATTCCACCAATATCTACATTCTGTCTCTTCAACCTATTGATGACCTTGCGAACAAAAGTAGTTTTACCCTGCTGTATATTTCCACTGATAATTATTATTGGTAACATTTTCTTATCTCTGCGTTCAAGCTCTGTCATTAGGTTTTCAGCATAAAGCAAAAGTTTAGAAATCAGCAAAACTGGCGAACGGAATAGTTCCTTTGGTCCTGGAAAAGCTTTTAAACTCTCTGGAAGCACTCCAAAAGCAAGATTCAATGCACGATAAAAATTTTGAAATCCATTTTTGTACAATAAAGCTTTTATTAGAGGACTTTTCAATTCTTTACCTATGGCAGCAAAAGAAATAACTACAAGAGCAGCTCTAATATTCATCTTCATACCAATAATAAATCCTGCCCAACTAAAGAAATCTCCTGTTTCTTTTTGTGAGAATAAAAATCCAGCAAGTAAAGAAATTAGAAAAAATACTATCCAGAAACTTGGCTTCTTAAGGTGATTGAAAGCTCCTTTATATCGCAATGCAATAAGTCCAAAATAAACCATCACATAGGCTAATCCATAATACCAAATGGTGGATTTAATAAACTGCATGCCTACAATTAGCACCAACAAATGAAAGAACAATAGTGGCCAAGAATAATTTTCCTCTTGTTCTTCTCCAAATAGACTTTTATTCTTTTTCTGAACAAATATAGGTATTGCTGCTATCTCTTTCTCCAATACAAAACTCATTTTTCCTGCTCTTATACCAACTATTGCGGCAATAACTCCTATAACAAAATACGCACTAAATAGAATAATTAGAGCAGCTTCTCCGGTAGAGCCAAAACTCATAAATTGCCTATTTACATATTCGTATAATGCCTCAAGCATTAGCATAATATCCCAACCAAAGCTTACTAACAAGGTCACAACTTTCTGAAAAAGAACTTCAGAAACAGCCAAGCCTCCTCCAATAAGCATGATATACAATCTTTCTCTCGATACTCTAAAAAACAACTCTAAGACTACTGCCTCCACAATAATACCTATCATAGGTCCTAGAATAATTGCCGATGGAGAAATTGACTTCATCATAGCAGCGATAATTCCTGCTCTAATAATCAATGACTTCTGTGGCCAACGACTAATAAATGCAAATATAAATACAACACTGAAAAATGACATTATTGTGCCACTCAAAGGAAAGCGGATATTATGAAGGAAACTACCAACAATAATTTCGTTAGCTGCCCACAAACTACCAAGAGCGGCAGCTTTTAACCACAAATTACTTAATTTATTGCTAGTATTTAAACCCATTTATTACTTCTCGTTTTGAATAATACTAATAAATGCTTTAACATTAAGTAGCCCCAAAGCAAAAGCTAATGCTACCACACTAATACTCAATAAAGCAAAATTAATTATCCAATTAAATGGCAATAATATGGAAAAATATGAGAGGACAATTACTACTAGGATATATATTAGTAAATTCAAAATATATCGTCTATCAATGTTTATAGATAGGAGTTTTATTGCGAAATAGACTTGTAATAAAGCTGTTATCCATTGAGCACTAAAACTAGCCCAAGCAGAACCATAGGCTTCAAATTGAGGAATTAATACAAAATTAACGGCTAAACTAATTATCATTCCTGATAATGCAACCAAATTCAACACCTTAAGGCTTCCATTTGCTGTCAATAATGTACCAAAAATATAAGTTGAAGAAGTTGCCACAAATACAGTCATTAATATTCTAAAAACATTGGCAGTCTCAATCATTCTGTCATTATACTGTATTAAACTTTCAGTATTATGTTGAGAATAAAGTAGCCTCATAATATCTTCACCATAGAAATATGAAGTTATAGCAACTGCTGTTGAGAATAGAAATAGCAATGTAAAACTTAACTTCACCATTTGACTTAAATCTTCCTTTTCTTTAATCATTTTAGCAAAAATAGGCAACAATAAAACTGCAAAAAGATAACCAGACATATTGTTGGCAACATCTAGCAAACGAAAAGCAGAAGCATAAATACCAGCTTGAAGTTCACCATTTTGTGGGAGCAAACGCTCTATTAATACAGTATCAATTCTACTATACATTCCCATTAAAAGTATTAGGGTAGCATAAGGAAGGCTCTGCTTAATTATAATCACAAAGAAAGCAGGATTCCAGATTAATCCTTTAAAATTCATTTTTGGAAGCAGAAAAGTTAGAGCAATTAATGCTGTTGTAAAATATGCCGCTGTCTGTGCATAAACAAACCAACTTATTTGAAATTCTTGCTCAGTAACATTTCCCCAAAGCAATACGCTGCAAATTATTATCATCAAAATTCTATCCAAAACCGACAGAAAGCTATCAATTCTAAAAAGCAAAAGAGCAGAAATATTAGAACGTAAATATAAAATGAGGCTTAGCAAAAATTGATTAATTCCAATAATAAGCAGCAGTTGCATTTGTCGAGCATCATATTTCATAAGCATGCCAACTCCCATAATGATAAGCATATAAAGGGCTGCAAACAAAAACCGAATAATGATAATACTACTAAAATGCTTACTTAGTAGGTGATTATTCTGGGCAATATTTTTATTGTTGTAATTAGTAATCCCAAAATCTAGAAATATCTGAAATATAAAAGCAAAATTGAGGATAGTGAAATAGAAACCATATTCGGAAG
>Ga0256827_10000591_pt1 | contig 22745 bp, 20 predicted proteins | sample CV84metaG_FD_185977 | JGI IMG/M metagenome (GOLD analysis project Ga0256827, IMG submission 185977) | Hydrothermal vent microbial communities from East Pacific Rise, Pacific Ocean - CV84 | ecosystem: Environmental > Aquatic > Marine > Hydrothermal vents | place: Pacific Ocean: East Pacific Rise... | reverse complement strand
GCTTGGTAAATAAATCCTCTCTGTTGATGCTTTTTTCTAATAAATCATTAAAACTAGGATCCTTAGGTGCTTCTGTTGTTATTTCTTCCTTTTCTTCGAAAACAATTTCTTTTTCTTCGGGTTGAGGTACTGTTTCTAACGCCTCTTTTTCCGGCTCTGTAGTTGATTCAACAACGGCTGCTTCATGAATAACATCTGGCACCACTGCTTCGGGCTCTTTACTTACAACTTCCTCTGGTATTTTGGTATCAAGTAATACCGGCTCCTCTTTTACCACCGCTTCAATAAGAACATCACTTTTTTCTTCTTGTGGTATCTCATTCTTTTCTTCCTGAGGTTGATTCATTTCAACATGCTTAAACTCAACGGCTTTTTCGTAGAATTCCTGAATATTTTTTAAGAATATATCCAGCTCTATTCTTGGAATACCGCTGTTCCCGACATTCATATTTGCTAATTGGTTAGATAGTTTTTTACACTGTTCAGATAATTCTTCTTTTAATAATTGAGATTTCATAGCTAGCAATTTTATTTTAAAAATGAATTGGAATCAAACCTAAGATGCTTACTTTTGCTTATTGAAATAATCCAATGTCTTTCAATATCGTTTTTATAAAAGTATCATAAAAAATGGTCTTTTTTTATGGTACTCAAGATAATTATTAATGATGTGATGTTGATAATAAAAACCTTATATTATTGTATAACAAATATTTGACTAAATTTTAATCATGTTTCTGGAACCAAAAAAGAATAATGGCGATAAAGTTGGCTGGGTAGAAGTAATTGTAGGCTCCATGTTTTCGGGTAAAACCGAAGAGCTGATCCGACGTCTCAACAGGGCCAAAATTGCCAGACTTAAAGTGGAGATTTTTAAACCCGGAATAGATACCAGATACGACGATGAGGATGTAGTATCACATAACGAAAACTCTATTAAGAGTACACCTATTGAGAGTGCCGATCAGATATTATTATATGCCAACGACGTGGATGTGGTAGGTATTGACGAGGCACAATTCTTTGATAACCAGCTGTCATACGTTTGTAACGAATTAGCAAACAGAGGGATTCGCGTGATAGTCGCAGGTTTGGATATGGATTTCCAGGGCAAGCCCTTTGGACCTATTCCACATATGATGGCAACAGCCGAATATGTAACAAAAGTACATGCTATATGTATGAGCTGTGGCGGTTTAGCAACTTATTCGCATCGTACAATTAAAGGGGATGATTTGGTGGTTTTGGGAGAAACCGAGAGTTACGAACCGCTCTGCAGAAAGTGTTTTAACTTAGCTCGCCACGCCAATTAGTTTCCATTCTCTTAATCACTTCATGACGGCTTTTACAGTTCCCCAATGCAATCATTAGTTTAGTTATGGCTGCTTCGGTAGTCATATCACCACCATTTAACAAACCTATTTCTTTAAGCTGTGAACTTGTTTCGTATTTGCCCATTTCAACAGCTCCTCCCCTGCATTGAGATATATTTACAATGATAAGACCTTGATCAGCAGCCTCTTTTAACTCATCTATAAACCACTCATCGGTTGGGGCATTACCTGCTCCAAAGGTCTCTAATACAATACCTTTCAACCCTTCGGCATGAAGCATAGAATGAAAAACCGACTGGGTTATCCCGGGAAAAAGCCTCACAATAGCCACCGATGGATCAATATTCTTAATTACCTTAAGCCTCCGGAAATTGGGCTTGCGAATACTGGAATAATTATATCTGATATTCACACCCACCTCTGCCAGATGGGGATAATTAACCGATTTGAAAGCATCGAAGTTTTCGGCATTAAACTTATAGGTTCTGTTACCACGATAAAGCATATCCTCAAAATAAATAGCCACTTCGGGAACAATAGGAGTGTCGTCAATTTTAGCTGCAGCAATTTCTAAACTGGTAATAAAATTTTCGCGCCCATCGGTTCTGATCATTCCCAAAGGTAGCTGCGAGCCTGTGATAATAACCGGTTTATTCAGGTTTTCCAGCATAAAACTCAAGGCCGATGCGGTATACGACATGGTATCCGAACCATGAAGGATTACAAAACCATCATATAACTCATAATTCTCATAAATTACCTCCACCAGCTTCACCCAAAACTGTGGGTTCATATTGGCCGAGTCGATAATAGGATCGAAAGTATAGGATTCAATATTATAATTAAACAATTCCAGATTTGGTATATATTCACTCAGGTCGTTTAAATCAACAGGATGTAAAGCTCCTGTTTTCTGATCTTTGCACATGCCTATGGTGCCACCGGTATATATAATTAATATTGAAGCTTGTTTTTCCATGAGTCAAAATTTTGCGCAAAACTAATAAAAAATCAATCCAACTATGGTTAGTTACGGAAAAACAACCGCCGGGCATTTTGATTGGTGATATCGGCAATTTCTTCCACAGAGCAAGCTTTTACTTCGGCTAACTTTTGTGCTACCAAAGATACATAAGCGCTCTCATTTCGTTTTCCCCTATACGGTACCGGTGCTAAAAAAGGCGCATCGGTTTCTAATAAAAAATGTTCACAGCCAATGTCTTTTATTTCTTCTCTGAGCGTGGTGTTTTTAAAGGTCAGGACACCACCCAGTCCCAATTTGAATTGATAATCTTTAATGATTTTTTCAGCTTCCAGCTGCGTACCACTAAAACAATGAAACACCCCTTGTAAACCGGGAGTCCAGAGTTCATCCATCAACTCGAAGATCTCCGAAAAACTATCTCTGGAGTGAATAATAACCGGCAAATCAAACTCTTTGGCCCATTTTATTTGTGTTCTAAAAGCTTGCTGCTGCTGCTCATAAAACGTTTTATCCCAATATAAATCAATCCCCATTTCGCCAATGGCTACATATTTACCCGTCTTTAATTCCTTATAACAGATGGCCAGTTCCTCCAAAAAGTTTTCCTTTACCGATGTAGGGTGTAAAGCCATAGCCATCTCACAAAAATCAGGAAATTCGGCTTTCATCCTCTTCATCTGAGGCAAAGACTCACTATCGATATTTGGTAAAATACACCTCGAAACCCCTTGTTCCTGAGCTCTTTTCACCATATCGGTTCTATCATCATCAAATTCCGGAAGATATAAATGTGTATGAGTATCGGTTAATGTCATCATTTTTTACTTTAAGCCGCAAATTTAATAATTTAAAACTTTGCACTTTCAACTTTACGAACTTTAAACTTTATGAACTTTAAACTTTATGAACTTTCAACTTTACGAACTTTACACTTTACAAACTTTACAAACTTTACACTTTCAACTTTACAACCTTTCACTCCATTAATTTTTATACTTTTGAAGACTTAAACCTTTATAAGACAATTATGCGACATTCCATCCTATCCATTTTATTTTTGCTCATGATTAACCCTTTGGTGTTTTCACAGAATCAGCAGAAGTGCCATCATATTAACAGCTTCGAAAAGAGCCCGTTAAGCGACAGCCTCGATGTACAGAGCTATCATATTTTTATAGATTCTATACTTTGGGACAGCGATGAACTATATGCCAGAACAGAGCTTGTATTAACGTCAAAAATTGATGATTTAACTGTTATCCCTTTGGAGTTAATGAATCTTACTGTAAGCGAAGTATTCGTCAACGGAACGGCAAACAGCAATTATTCGCAAACCGATTTACGAGTGAATATCAATCTGGATACCCCTTTGCAAGCTGACGAATCTGTAAACCTAAGTATCGGTTATCATGGAACACCTTTTCACGAAAGCTGGGGTGGTTTTTATATCGATAATCAGTATGCCTACAATCTCGGGGTAGGTTTTGAAGCCGATCCACATAATTTGGGCAAAACCTGGTTCCCTTGTGTCGATGACTTTCACGACCGGGCCATCTACGATATTACAGCACGCGTAGAGGATCCATTGGTAGCCATAGCAGGCGGTTTATTAGAAAGCGTTACCGATAATGGCGATGGCACCAAAAGCTATCACTGGCATTTAAATAACAGCATTCCTACTTATTTGGCTTCGGTAGCGATAGGAGATTATGCCCTTTACGAAGATATTTACGAAGGTATTGAAGGCGATGTGCCCATAAAAATATATGTGCGCCCCAATAGCATTGGTAATGTAGAAGGTAGTTTTGCCAATTTAAAAACCATCCTTTCTACTTATGAGAATAGTTTTGGTAGTTATCCTTTTAACCGTATTGGCTATGTAGGCACTTCGATAGGAGCCATGGAACACGCTACTAATATAGCTTATCCTAATTTTACCATCAATGGGAATTTAACCTACGAACCCTTATATGCCCACGAGTTATCGCATATGTGGTTTGGCGATAAAGTGACTTGTGCCTCAGCCGAGGATATGTGGCTGAACGAAGGCTGGGCTACTTTTTGTCAGATGTATTATAAAACCGGCACTTCTGGCATACAAAGCTATAAAGACGATATGATGCACCAGCTTCGTGAAGTACTACGCATGACACATTATAAAGATGACGGTTATTTAGCCCTTTATGGCATCTCTCACGATTATACCTATGGCAGTACCGTTTATGATAAAGGCTCCACCGTGGTGCAAAGTTTACGTGGCTACTTAGGCGATGAGGTGTTTTTCCCGGCTATCAAAGCTTATTTAGAGACCTACGCTTATCATTATGCTTCTTCGGAGAATATGCGCGATTTCTTAACAGAATATACAGGCGTGGATATGACCGATTTCTTTGAGGCCTATATCTTTACACCCGGTTTCTCTCATTTCTCGGTAGATTCCATCGAACATATCTCCGGCGATGACTATGCCATCCATGTCAGGCAAAAACTAAAAGGAAAAGAGGTGTATGCCAATCATAATATCGTTGATGTTACAGTGATGGATGCCGACTGGAATATGCAGGATGTACGAGTTCATTTTGATGGCGAAAGTGGTTCGGAAACATTTACATTTCCCTTTGAACCTGTAGTGGCTATGGCAGATTTGCACCAGAATTTCTGTGATGCTACTACCGATGAATACCGCGTTATTAAAGAACCCGGCATCTATAACTTTAGCAACTGTTATTTTAAACTGGATGTGGAGGATGTTCCCGATTCTGCCTTTTTCAGAATAACTCATAGCTGGGTGGCACCCGATCCCTTACAAGAGCCTATCGAAGGTTTAACACTATCGGATTACAGATACTATAAAGTAGACGGTATTCTTCCTGAGAGCTTTAACGCAACAGGTATTTTCAGATATTCATTATCCGAGAAGCTGGATCATACACTTATTGGAAACCCTCAGGATAGTTTAGTGGTTCTCTATCGTGCTAATGCTTCTGAGAACTGGCATGGCATTGCCTTTGAACAAGATGGAAGTCCTTTTGTAGGTCATATGCGTGTATCGCACCTACAGACAGGTGAATATACTATAGCTCTCTGGGATGAGTTATTCGTAGGAGAACAGGAGACAAACGAACCCAACGAAAACGATTATATGGTTTGTTACCCTAACCCATCTAATGGTCGTGTTTATTTTGATCTCTTTATACAACAAGAATCACATTTAGAGATATTCAACAGCGCCGGCATACAAATAGATACTATTTTATTAAAGGCTGGTCAGCCCACTGCAAAATGGGATGGCAGACGTTTAGCCAAAGGTAATTATATTGTGAAACTGGTTGGAAAAGATAAAAAAGTCATTTCTTGGGAAAAGATCATTATTCAATAAAAATGGATGCCCTTTCGTATTATAAAGAATTAGATGCCCGATTAGAATTGGCTGCCAATGATGGAAATGCCATGCCTATGAAAAAATATATGAAGAACCATTTTGAGTTCTATGGCATTAAAGCAACTGAAAGAAAAAATATTGTAAGCCAGTTTAAAAAAGACATTGGCTTATTAGAAGCTGATGAAATAGAAGATTTTGTACATTTATGCTGGGATCATCCACAGCGTGAGTTACAATATTCCTGTATGGAACTTATCAGCAAAGAAAAGAAGGTAAGTCCCGAGAGATTAGAGCTTTACGAATGGATGGTTTTGAATAAGTCATGGTGGGACAGTGTAGATTTTATTGCACCCAAGCTGATGTCCAAACTGTTTAAACAATATCCCGATTTGATAGCAGAAAATACCAATGCCTATGTTAATTCAAAGGAGTTATGGCTGCAAAGGAGTGCCCTTATTTTTCAACTGAGATACAGAGAAGATACCGACTTAAAACTGCTTTTCCAATACTGTGAAAGGCTGGCCGAACATCCTGATTTCTTTATCCGAAAAGCCATAGGCTGGTCCTTACGGCAAGCCGGAAAATTCTTCCCTGACGAGGTCAGACATTTTGTGGCTCACACCACACTATCCAAGCTAAGTGAAAAGGAAGCTTTACGTTTATTATAAGTCTGTAACTTATTCTATTCCTTTATAAATTTAGACACAAACAGTGCTTCTTCGGTAGATATCTTTAAGAAATACACCCCGGTTTTTAAAGATGACACATCCAAAGAATGGTTTTTAACACTCTTGGTTTTATACACTTCTTTTCCCGAAATATCAGTAATCAATACTTCATTAAATTGGTTGATATCATCAAAATAAAGGAGGTCCTGTACAGGATTTGGATAAACAGAAACCGATAGGTTTTCTATCTTCGAAATACCAACTCCTTGGCCTGTATCACCTGCCTCTATCCCTTCTTCAGCAGTAGAATTATAAGCAAAGCTCTTAACCGTAAATTCGTAATCATCAAAATCATGGATGATGGTAGTTAAGTAAATCCAACCATAGTAAAAGCTGTCATCAATCCGAAATTTAATCCCCAGATATTTATTCTCTTGGGTTTCTACCCAGTTGCCATAAGCACCATCTTCGGCCCAATAGCCATATAAAAGACCTCCCCAGCCACTACCTAATTCCCAATAGTTACAAGAAGCCGATATATCGTCGCCATACTCTAAAACAGAGGCCTCTACCCCATCATAAACTACCGATACCTCATCCAGTTCGCTATCCGGTATCAACAGCATCACCCAAACACCCACATTATCCAATAAGGCTATATGCAAATCTAATTTATCATCGTGATTAAAATCTACGCCATAGCCTTGCAGAAACTCATTTACTGTGGTGTCAGGCACCACATCGGTATAAACAATTTGAGCATTTAACATGTTCTGAAAAACAAAAATGCTCAAAAGCATGATTGTTATTATTTTAAATTTTTTCATCATCTATAGTTTTATAAAAGATTGTGTTTTTATTTGATGGTGTCCCAGATCGATATTTAATAAATAATACCCTTTCTTAAGATCAGAAACATTCACATTTGAGTTTTTAATATCCGAGGCCTGAACTACTATTTTTCCCGAAACATCAGTGATCCAGTATTTCTCCATACCCAAATCACTATCAATATTTAAAACATCCTGTGCCGGATTAGGATACACCTTGATGTTGGCCGCAGCAAGTTCATTTATGGCTGTATTGGGGTCGTATTCAAAACATCCCATATCCGGTGCAGTACCTATAAATTCATAACCAATGTCTGTGCCTGCATCAATACAAGCCGATGCTTCCTGTAAGGTATAATCCTGATTATCGGCATCTGTAAACAAAGGGTCTATACTGATATTATTACTTCCTGTAGCTCCATCAGGCATGTTCATATCACAATAGTTGATGGTTGCATCTCCGCCAAAAGCCAAAAATACATCATCGCCATAAGAGCCCGGGTTCTGATATACAATGGTATTGGTGAATATAGCATTAGCATATGCCAAAATCACGGCACCACCTTCTCCATTAACCGCCTCATTCCCTGTTAAAGTACAGTTCTCGAATGATAAAGTATTACCCGTACCCAAAGTATGAACAGCACCACCGCCGGAATAGGTAGAATAATTATCAACAAACAAACAATAAATCATCTTGGTGCCTATCACCGAGTATAACGAAATGGCTCCACCGCCATATAAACAATTGTTGTTTAAAAAACGACATCCTATAAATTCGGTGCCTAAATCGGAAGTAAACTTCACCGCACCGCCCTCACCATAAGCATGGTTTCGGATAAAAGTACAATCCATAAACTTCGAAGGACTCCCGGTATTGATGCCATAAATAGCACCACCCATTCCTGTATCATCAGCGGTGGCATCATTATCGGCAAAAACCGTATTGCTAACCTCTATATCGGAATTCATCAGTGCCATAGCACCGCCATGCATATCGGGATATTCACCACTTGTTATTCCAAATTCTAATCTACAATAACTGAGTTTATTGAGCCCTTGAGCATCCACAAACCTAATGCCGCCCCAACCCGTTTCCGGTAGGTCTGTAGTAAAGAAAATAGAATCGGTAAGCGTTCCTAAAGCCTGAAGATTCCCATGAACAGTGAATTGATAATGTGCCTGGAAATTAATTTCTACTCCTGCTTCAATAGTAAGGGTTTCGCCGGTAGGAACTATAATGTCACCTATAACCTGATAAGGAGAATTCGCAAGAATCCAGTTACCGGATTGCTCCCCTTCTACAGAAGTTTGTGAAGAGGCATGCAACATCAATAAAATTGTAAAACTTAAAAGAGTTAAGATTTTTTTCATAATTAGATTTTTTTGGAACCGCAAAAATACTATTTTTTCATTATCTAATATTTTCATATCTCACTGTATCTGTACACTTTAAAAAATACTGTTATTTAGAAAACATATAAATTTGGAAATTTATTTGGTTTTGTTATGCAATTAACAATTCAATCATATATATTTGTTATTGAATTAACAATACTTAAAATCAAATAGATATGGGAAATACTGAAAAATTAGTGGACCAGTTAGTCACTAAACATGGCAAAACGCGCAACAGCCTACTACCGGTGCTACAGGGTGTTGTAAAAGAGGAACATTTCCTTTCTGAAGAGGCGATGATTGCCATAGCCAAACTGTTGAATTTATCTTCGGCAGATGTATATGGTACGGCTTCGTTTTATTCGTTTTTAGATACCGAACCCCGGGGCGAAAACATTATAAGAGTATGTAAAACCATCACTTGTAAGATGAAAGGGAAACAACAAATCATCGAAAAACTGGAAGAGCACCTTAAGATAAAAGAAGGCGAGACAAGCCGGGACAATAAATTCACGATGCTGGCAGCCAACTGTCTGGGTTGGTGTCATAAAGGGCCTGTGATGTTGGTTAATGATGATGTTTATCCCGAATTAGAACCGGATTCCGTCATCGAAATCATTGAGAAATATAGATAAACCATAAAATCAAGAATCATGACACAAAAAAAATTAAAACGAGTTGATATCATTTTTGATTGCGAAGGTTGCGACCCTGCAGATGTGATTAAAGATGCCCTAAAACAAAGCCCCGATGATATTATTTCGGCTATTATCGAAAGCGGCTTAAAAGGCCGTGGTGGTGCCGGTTTCCCAACAGGGATGAAATGGAAATTTGCCAAAGAAGAAAAGTCTGACACCAAATACGTGATTTGCAATGCCGATGAAGGAGAACCTGGCACGTTTAAGGATAGAGAAATACTGGATATGGTCCCCAATAAAGTATTAGCCGGCATGGCCATTTGTGCTTATGCCATTGGCGCCAAAGAAGGCTTTATCTATCTGAGAGCGGAGTATAATTTCTTGCTCAAAAAACTAAATAAAACCATAGATACATTTAATAATACACTTAGTAAACTGGGGCTCGACTTTGCCATCAGTATTCGTTCGGGCAGCGGTGCCTACGTATGTGGCGAAGAAACAGCTTTAATGGAATCAATGGAAGGCTTTAGAGGCGAACCTCGGAATAAACCGCCATTCCCCACCAAAAACGGCTATAATGGCCAACCCACCGTGATCAATAATGTAGAAACCTTGGTTTATACGGCCATGATCATTCGCTTAGGCGTTGATGATTTTAAAACCCTGGGAACAAACGATTCCAGAGGGAGCAAAGTATTTTCGGTATCGGGAGATACGCCCAAAGCAGGTGTTCACGAGCTGGAATTAGGTTTAAACGTCGCACAGTTTGTGGAGGAATTTGGCGACGGCGATACCAAGGCGGTACAAGTAGGTGGTGCTGCCGGTTTTTGTGTGCCACGACGTTTATTTAAGGAAACCATCATTGGCTTCGAAGGCACTCCCACCGGAGGTTCTATGATGATTTTTAATTCTACCCGGTCTATGTTTAATATCCTAAACGATTATTTGGAATTCTTTGCTGAAGAATCCTGCGGACAATGTACACCATGCCGTGTGGGAACACAACAATTGATGAAAGGCGTGAGAGCGGTTAAGAAAGGCGAAGTGCCTTCGGACTATCTGGATCAGTTATTAAAACTAACCGAAACCATGAAGATAGCTTCAAAATGTGGATTGGGACAATCTGTGGCCAATTCTTTCTCTTCGATAGTTACTAATTTCCGTGAGGAAATGATTTATTAATCTTTAAAAGAAAGGAAAATCATGTCGAAAATAAAATTACATATTGACGGAAAAAGTGTTGAAATAGAGAAAGGGAAAACCATTCTGGATGCTGCTAAACAAATAAATGTAAAAATCCCCACCCTCTGTTATCACGAAGATTTATGCGTAGCCGGAAATTGCCGGGTTTGTGTGGTAGAGGTCGAGGGACAAAAAACCTTACAAGCCTCTTGTGCCATCCCTGCCGTTGAAGGAATGTCTATAAGAACCAATACCCCAAAGGTAAGAAATGCCCGAAAGGATGTGATTGCCATGCTGGTATCCGAGCATAATACCCAATGCACTACCTGTTACCGCAGTACCAACTGCGAACTACAGGAACTCTCGGCGGAATTTAATATCGATAACAACAGGTATTTGAGCATCTTAAAACCTAAAATAGAAGTGGACCGCTCATCTTGGTCTATCGAAAAAGACGATAGCAAATGTGTGCGCTGTCAACGTTGTGTAAGAACCTGTGCCGAACTACAACATGTGAATGCCCTTACCGTAAGCCATAAGGGAAAAGACATGAAAATCAGCACCTTCCACGACTTGCCGCTTAACGAAGTAGTGTGTACCAATTGTGGGCAGTGTGTGAACCGCTGCCCTACCGGTGCCTTAACCGAAAGACGTTATTTTGATGAAGTTTGGGATGCCATTGGCGATCCAACAAAACATGTGGTGATGAATACCGCCCCATCCGTTAGAGTGGCCTTAGGCGAAATGCTGGGCTATCCCGTTGGAACCAGAGTAACAGGCAAAATGGTAACGGCCATGAGGCGACTGGGGGTGGATTCCGTTTTGGATACCGATTTCTCGGCAGATTTAACCATTGTAGAAGAAGGAACAGAGTTACTCACACGCTTAAAGAAAGTGATTGTTGATAAAGATGATACTGTAAAATTACCTATGATTACTTCCTGTTCTCCCGGTTGGGTGAAGTTCTGTGAACACCTCTTCCCTGAGCATTTGGGACACCTTTCTACCTGTAAATCGCCACAACAGATGTTTGGCGCCTTAACCAAAACTTATTATGCCGATAAGATGGGAATAGATCCTAAAGACATCGTGAGTGTGGCCATTATGCCCTGTGCCGCTAAAAAGTTTGAAGCCAACCGCCGCGAAATGAACGACAGTGGTTTTCAGGATATTGACGCAGGACTAACCACCCGCGAGTTGGGTCATATGATTAAACAATCAGGTCTGAATTTCTTAGAGCTGGAGGACTCCACCTACGACAGTATCATGGGCGAATCTACCGGTGCAGGGGTTATTTTTGGTGCTACCGGCGGTGTGATGGAAGCCGCTTTACGAACAGCTTACGAATTAGTCACAGGCAAAGAAGTTCCTTTTGAGAATATGAACATCGAACCCGTGAGAGGCATGGAAGGCATCAGAGAAGCCAGCATTAAAATTGAAGGTGCTGTACCGGCCTGGTCTTTCCTCGAAGGAGTTGAGCTAAAAGTAGCTGTAGCACACGGTTTGATCAATGCCCGTACCATCATGGACCAAATTGCGGCTGGCGAATCACCATATCATTTTATTGAGATTATGGCATGCCCGGGAGGTTGTATTGGTGGTGGCGGACAGCCTATTCCAACTAACGAAAAAATCCGTAAACAAAGAGTAGCAGCCATCTACGAAGAAGATATGAGCATGGCCGTTAGGAAATCCCACGAAAACCCTGAGATAAAACTGATTTATAAAGACTTCCTTAAAGAACCTTTAAGCCACGTATCGCATAATCTGCTGCATACCACTTACAGAAAACGACAACATTATTAAAAATTCATAAACTCTCGTTTTTCCACACCATCACTTGAGCATATTGTGATGGTGTGGTTTTTATATCAAATATTTATTAGAACTACACAAAACACCCTATATTTGCGTGTATGTGTAATAAAACATCAAGCTATAAGAGAAATATGTGTAATATTATACATATTTACTAGTTGTATGCAAGTTGAAACAAACAGAATGGATAAAAAAATATTTGAAAAAAGTTTTATTGAAAAATTAGACAAGAACTTTCCTGAATTATCAAAAAATTTTGACTTTAGATTTAAGATATTTTCTGAATTTAATACGCTGATTTTTGAATTAAATAAATGTCTAATTCTTGAATTGAATAGAGAATCAATAACCCTTACAAATCATTTACTTGAACGGCTTTTAAAGTTGGCACTTATTTACAATGAATCAGGATTTGGACCAACACCACTTGAGGAATGGAATGAAAAATTTGGCGAGCCAACTAAAAAGTATAGTTCAATTTCTTTAGGTAATTCTATTGAGTTGTGTAAAAAGAAAGACCTAATAACTGATTCTGAAAAAGACATTCTTTTCAACACAATTAGAGTTCTAATGAGAAATGGATTTTCTCACGCAGATTCAACTGATATTTTAGCCAATATTCCTGATGAAACACCAATGTACGTGGGAAATCTAAAAAGACCGAATGACGAAATGAAAGAAGTTGGAGTGAATCAAAAAATAATTCCAACTTTTCAAGCCTTACAGATGGAAAGTTTTGCAAAGAATAATGCTAAACCCTATTTTCATTTTGTTTTTGAATTAACTCATAAAATTGAAACTCGAATAATAGAGAAAAAATAAAAACCTGCATACAACACACGCTAATAGCCAATGCCACATAGAAAGAAGTTGAAATTGAAACTCCGTGTTTCAAAATTTAATACATTCGTAACCAGAAACAAAATGGCTTCGTAGCATGTGGCACTGGCCATAGCGTTGACCGTTGTATGCAAGGCAAAAAGACCGTGAGGACATTGAAATAATTTGATTAGAAAAACCTAAAACTGATTGACAATAAATAGCATTAATTGGAAGTTCGTGCAAGAAAAATTAGTTTTTGCCGACCCGCTTTTGCCCTTCGGGACAATTAGGGAAGCCACCCACAAATAGCACATTTGCAAATCACACGAGCCAACCCACGACCAAAATTTGCAAAAGAGCTATTTTTTAACCATCGCAACCGAATATTAGAAAATTTATTGTAATTTTGAAAAATAATTCCAAAATAAATTATCAAAATGGAAATGTTTGGAGAATTAATTAGAAAACATAGAGAAAAGAAGAAATTACCTTTAAGAAAGGTTGCAGCATCTCTGGATGTTGATACTTCTATATTAAGTAAAATTGAAAGAGGCGAAAGACAAGCTGTTTCTAACATGATACCAATATTAGCAAAGGAATTAGATATTGATTTCAAAAAATTGCAAATAAACTTTTTGACAAATAGAATAATGATTGAGTATGGAAAAGAAAAGTTTATTAGTGAAGCTTTGAAACAAACCGAAAAAGAATTAAAAGGCTAAGACATGGAAATACAAATAAAAGACGGAAAAATATTTGCACCACTAAAAGGAAAGTGGTTGGTTTTAAAGCCTGAGGAAGAAGTACGTCAAAAATATATTACTCGTTTGGTTGATAAATATGGTTTTGAATTAAACCAAATGGAGCAAGAGGTGAAAGTGAACAACTCGCAACGAGGACAGGGACGAGCAATGGCTGATATTATTATTTGGAAATCGGCAAAAGACAAAAACGAAAATAACAGTCCTGCAATTGTTGTAGAATGTAAAGCCGAACATATTACAGTACGTGAAGAAGATTATTTTCAAGGATATAATTATGCATCATGGGCAGGGGCTGACTTTTTTGTTACAACAAACCTGAAAGAAACACGGATTTTTAGAGTTCTAAAAGGGAAAATACCAAAGAAATTAGAAGAGGTAATAAATATTCCAGACGCAAAGACTATAAACAATAGCAAGAAAGTAGAAGAGTTATTAAAACAGACTAAAGCTTTTACACGAGATGAATTTTCAAAACTACTTTTTAAATGTCATAATATAATTCGTAACAACGATAAACTTTCACCGGAAGCAGCTTTTGATGAAATAAGTAAAATCTTATTTATTAAAATCAGGTACGAAAGAGATAATACAGGAGCTCAAATATTTTCGCAAAAAGAGTTTAAAAAAGATAGAGAAAGTTACGAGAAATACAAACCCAAAGATGGTGACGACTTTTATCAGTTCTTATTTCAACAAACTAAGGATGCCTTTAAAGATGACGACCTTTTTGATTCGAATGAGACAATTAGAATTAGGGAAAATAGTTTTGAAGCTATTGTGAAAGAACTTGAAATATATAACTTATCTACAACCTCAGACGATGTTAAAGGTATTGCTTTTGAAAAATTTCTCGGACGTACTTTTAGAGGTGAATTAGGTCAATTTTTCACACCTCGAACAATTGTTGATTTTATTGTTGAAGTACTCGATCCACAGGAGGGTGAAATAATTTGTGACCCCTGTTGTGGTAGTGGTGGATTTTTAATTAAAGCTTTTGAATATGTAAGGTCAAAAATTGAAACTGAAATTCAAAGTGCAAAAGAAAAAATTAAATCAGAAACTTATACAGAGGAATATGAGAAACTTTCTGAAAAAGAGAAAGTAATAATTGACAAGAATGTAAATGAGCAATTCGCAAAACTCAACTACGAATTAGACATTAATAATTCTAAAAGCCGTTTACGAACATTAAGCTATGATTGTATTTTTGGAACAGATGCTAATCCTCGAATGAGTCGTACAGCAAAAATGAATATGATTATGCACGGTGATGGTCATGGTGGAGTACATCACAATGATGGATTGTTAAATGTTAATGGCGTATTTGAAAATCGTTTTGATTTGATTCTCACTAATCCACCTTTTGGTTCTCGTTTAGAAAAAAGTTTGAAAATCACAGAAGCGGACAAATACAAAGACATAGAAAGAATAAGGAAATACCAAAAACGCTATGGGAAAGCATATGACAAAGCTTTAGAGCAAATCAATAAAAATATAGGTAAACCAATTCTAAATCTATATGAAATAGGGAAGATGAGTTCGCTAACCGAAGTGCTGTTTATTGAACGCAGTCTTAACTTATTAAAAGCTGGTGGTCGAATGGGAATTGTTTTGCCCGAGGGTGTTCTAAACAACACAAATTTGCAAAAAATACGTGATTTTGTTGAAAGTAAAGCTAAAATAATATTAATAACATCTATTCCCCAAGACGTTTTTATTGCTTCGGGAGCAACCGTAAAACCGAGTTTGCTATTCTTTAAAAAGTTTACAGAGGAAGAAGCAAAACAGTGGAATGCAATTGCAAAAAGAGCAGAAAACGAAATAAATAAAAAATATTATGACCAAATTAAGCCTATAAATGATAAACTGGCTTTACGAGGAAAACAAGCACCATCAAAAGAAGAGAAAAAAGAACTAAGGAACAAATTAAAAGCATTACAAGAAAAAGTAGAAACTGAAATAAAAGCACAAATAAAACAAGAGTTTGATTATCAAATACCTATTGCAGAGGTTGAAAAAGCAGGTATTAGCACAACAGGAGCGAAAATAGAAAACGAATTAATTCCACTTTGCAAGGAATTTACGGAATATCGTAAACAAAACCAGTTATGGGAAAATAAATATGATACAATTAGTTACGAAGTAATGGAAGACGGTAAAATGTTTCGTATTCCAACAGTAGGTGAACCACAAGAAATTTACGGATAGTATGGTTAGTGAAAATAAACATTTGTCTTTTTCAAGCTTCAAACATCTTAAATTTTGGGATTATTATACTTTAAGTAATAAGTCTCAAATACATTCAAACTATAGATTAGTTGAATTATCAGAAGTCATAACTCAACGTAAAAATTATATCGTGATTGATGATGCCTTAAGATACAAACGGTGTAGGGTTCAGACCAGAGGACAAGGTGTTATTCTAAGAGATGAGGTTTTTGGTAAAGAAATTAAAACAAAAAAACAGCAATTGTGTAAGAAAGATGATTTTCTTGTTGCAGAAATTGATGCAAAAGTTGGTGGCTATGGAATTGTTCCTAAGTTTTTAGAAAATGCAATTGTAAGTGGTCATTACTTTTTATTCGAAATAGATAAGGCTCAATTAAATCCACTTTTTTTATCTATACTTGTTAAATGCGAGAATTTCTCTAAACAGGTGAAAGCTACAGGTAGTACAAATTATGCTGCAATACGACCTTACCATGTATTAGAATACCTAATTCCACTTCCAACATTAGAAGAACAAAATGAAATAGTAGAAGCATACAATAAAAAAATACAACTCGCTGAAAAACAAGAAAAGGAGGCTTTTGAGCTTGAAAAAGGTATTGAACAATATTTGTTTAAAGAATTAGGGGTTGAAAAAATAGTGGTTAAACCATTTAAGAAAGGTATAATAAATCTATTTTCTTATAAAAACACAATTGACAGGTGGGATGTTCATAAAGGTTCTGTACAAGCATTTTCTTCACTATACAATTCGAAATTTCCAGTTCAGACATTATCAGATTGCTTTACTTTTACAAATCGGAGTTGGAATAAGAAAAAGCATGAGAAAAAAACATTTAATTATATTGAATTAGGTGCTGTTGACCCAATTTATGGAGTAACAGAAATTAAAGAAATAGAATTAGATAAAGCTCCAAGTAGAGCTACTCAGTTTGTTAAAGAAGGTGATTTAATTATAGGAACTACCCGCCCATATTTAAAGCGTTTCGCAATTATTAAAAGTCAAAATGATAATGATATTGCTTCATCGGGTTTTCAGATTATAGAACCATCAAATGATTATAATCTTGAATTTCTATTAGAATATTTAAAGTCTGACTTTGGAGTTAAACAATTTGAATTTTATATGACAGGTGCTCTATACCCTGCTATAACAGGAAAAGATTTAAGAAAAATTCTTATTCCTTTTCCACCTATTGAAATACAAAATAAAATAGCAAAGAAGACCAATGAAATGAAATCAAAAATAAAAGAGCTCAATAAAAGAGCTCAATTGAACAGAGAACAAGCAATAAAAGAATTTGAAAACGAAATATTTGTATCATGAAACAAAAAACTATTATACAAGTATGGGGTGTAGCTAACACAGGAAAGTCAGCAACAATTAAAATTTCTAAAGAAGAACTCATTAAAAAATATATAAATCCTTCTCATACTTATCCATTACCAATTGAAAGAGGAGATATAAACGAGATACTTAGTTGTAAAGGTATTAAAATCGGTATTGAAAGTATGGGAGATGATTTATGGTATGATAATTTACATGACCGCTTAAATCAATTTGTTCACAATGATAAATGCGATATAATTATTTGTGCAAGTAGAGTTCGAAATAATGTTGCAAATCATATTGAGTATTTAGCAAATAATAATGGTTATAGAAAAATTAAGATAACATCAACAAATGGTACAGAACCCCCATTAGTACAAGCTGATTTAAACCAGTTTTCTGCACAACAAATTGTTGAACTTGTAAATAAAATAATTTCAGGAATCATTTAACACATTATAATTATGCAGTTAAAAAGACTATACATAGATGATTATAAAATCTTTAAGAAATTTACCTATGAATTCCCTTATGATTCTATGCGTTTTAATAATGTTGTAATTGGGGTAAATGGTTCAGGAAAATCAACAATTCTTGAGGTAATTGCACAAATTTTTAGTGATGTAATATTAAGGAAGAAATCAAAATTTGGGTTTCAACTTGAATATTCAATGCCAAACAAGCTTGATATTAGTATATATGCTGCTTCATCTGATGATAGAATTGTATTAGAAGTTGGAAAAGGAAAAAGAGTGATATCCTCCTTTGATGTTATAAATAAAGAACAGGATATTTATGAATTGGGAGCGGAAAAGCTTTTTATTCATGATATTATACCCCAAAACATTGTTGTATATTATTCAGGGTTATCGGAAATTTTGAAAAATATTAGCAAACCTCATAATGAGCTAATTTCAAAACAATATCGAGAAGGAAATACATCTGCTAATCAAGGGTTATTTTATTTTCAGCCAGAACATTTCAATATCATATTATTAAGCTTATTGTCTTTTGAATATGGCGATGTTCCTAATTTTCTTAATGACAAAGCTAAAATTGCAGGCGTTCAAAGTGTAGCTATTCGTTTACAAAAACCTGAATGGGCAAGTGATACTATTCAGAATTATTGGGGAGCAAGAGGCGAAGTAAGAAATTTTTTGGATTACTTAAATAATAATTCAGAGAATTGGGATGAATTACAAACCCCAACTAACCTTGAAAATCGAGGTCTTATTATTATTGATAAAATAGAAAACAATGAGATAATTATTAATATAGTTGACCAAGCAAAGCTTTTTGAAATAAGAGACTTTTTAATTGAAGAACGAAAACTATTCGAGATATTAAATATCATGCTCAATGATGGTCTTTTAAAAGATATTTCTTTTGCACTAATTAAGGATGGAGATGAAAATAATAACTTTAGTATTTTAAGTGAAGGAGAGCAACAGGCGGTTACTATAAAGGGATTGTCAGAATTGTTAGTAAATAATAATACTCTTTTTCTTTTTGATGAGCCAGACACATATTTGCATCCAAAATGGCAAAGACAATTTGTTAAAGAAATTGAAAATTCTATTGAGCAGAATGCAAATAATGAAATAACGTATTTGATAGCAACTCATTCGCCTCAGATATTGTCAAATGCAAATCCTGAGAAAACTTTTGTTAAAATAATTGAGGAAGGACAATTGATTGAAAATACTCCTAAACATTATGGTCGTGAGATTAGCTCAATATTATATAATCTAATGGGAGTTGAAGAAAGAAATGAAGCAATTAGAATTGATTTAAGTAATCTGTTTACATTAATTGAGGATGAAGAAATAAAAGAAGCAGAAACTGAATTGAAGCGTTTAACCGAGATTCTGGGTGAAACAGACCCTGATATAAAAAATGCTGAAATCCAAATTAAATATTTAAAAGAGGATGAAACAGATAACTAAAAACGAAGAGCCACGTTCACTTTTGCAGCATAGAGCAAAAGGAGGAACTTATGCTGGATTGATTCATGAAACCAAAGAGGAATTAAGAAGCTCGCTTTTGGTCGAACAAGGTTACATTTGTTGTTACTGTATGAATCGAATACCTAAAAAACTAAAGGAAGAAGAAATTGAAAAGAATTTTCCAAGTAGTAAAATAGAACATGTAAAATGTCAATCTCAAAATAGTAACCAAGAACTTAATTATCAGAATCTGTTGTTAGCTTGCAATGGGAATCATGGCTCACCTAAAATAATGCAAACTTGTGATACTCATAAAGGAGAAAGTGATTTGTCATTTAATCCATCCGCTACAGAACGAAATATTGAAAGTTACATAAAATATAAATCTAATGGTGAGATATTTTCTGATGATGCAATCATAAATACTGAGTTGAACGAAGTTTTAAATCTCAACACAAAAGATTTGAAAGATATTAGAGAAATATTTTACAAAAACATACAGAATAAAATTATCCTTGAAGGCAAAAAGAGAAAAGGGAAAGATATACAAAAACGATTTTATGAAATTGAAAAAGAGAATTTATTGACTTTGACAGGAGGCAAATACACGCCTTACTGTATGATTGGCGTTTACATGATAAACAAGAGATTAAGTAAATTAAAATAATTATGGGAGCATCCATAAATCAAATATCAAATAAAATAGAATTACATTACTTTTTTAGTGATGATTCTCATACGATGGATGCTACTATTCGGAATAAATGCGAGCATGAATATCTTGAAATTATTAAACAAATAAGTGAAGTACTTAATATTGAATTAAGCATAGAGTCTGAAGCTTATTTGGAAGGTGGTTTAAAGGAGTGGTTAACAGTTAAGATTAAAAAATATCCTATTTTATCAGTTATTGTAAGCGGTGTTTTGATAAATGTAATATCTACCCCTTTAATTACAGATAATGAACTTGTTGAATTGCAAAAACAAGAACTTCGTCTAAGTATTGAACACTTAAAGCAAGAACTTCAAGAAGATGAAAAAACAGTACCAACAATAAATATCGAAAACCTGACACTGGTATTAAATAATGACATTAAAATCATAAAGCACAAATCAAATTTCTATAAAAATCTAAGCTCTTATTCAAAAGTAACAAAGATTGAAACAGCAGTTCTTTCAGAAACAAATGAACCAATTGAAAAACCAAACTCTATTGAAAGGTCAGAGTTTAGTAAATTCATTTTGGTTTCTGATGATTTACCTGCAATTATTGATGATGGAGCTGTTATTGAAATAATATCACCAGTATTAAAACGTGGAAGTTATAAATGGAAAGGCTTATATAAAGGAGAAATTATTGATTTTTACATGAAAGATGCTGTTTTTAAAGAATCGGTAATTCAAGATAGGGAACCATTTGTTAACGGAACTTTTATTGAATGTGTATTAGAAATATCACAGAAAATAGATGACTTTGGAGAAGTGAAAAATTCAAGTTATTCAGTTTTGACAGTTATTAAAAAAGATGATGGAGAGGCAACTATATTAACAAAACAAGGAAAGAAATATAAGGCAGAGCAAAAAGCAAAGGAACAACAATTGAGTTTTAATTTTGGAGAAACAAGTAATGAATAATGCCAGCACACACAGCCAAGCACATTTGCAATTCGCACAAGCTGACCCACAATCCCAAAATTGCAAAAGAGCTTGTCTGTTTCCCAACGCTTTTTTGCCGACCCTAAAAACTGATTTTTCAGGAGCATTCGTGCTTCGATTGAGAAGAAATATTAATACGAATAATTTATTAACTAACTGAAAATGAATAAAGCCCAGCATACAACAAAGAACTAAACTAAAAACCAAATAAATCTGAGTAAATTTTTCTTTTCAAACTACCTTTATTTATGGAGGCAGATTCGAAAAGAAAAAATATATTGTAGGAATACACGATTTATAATATGGATCGTATGGTATTCCTGATTTTGCAACAGCAAAAGCTTGTTTGTATATTATAGATAAACAGTCTATAACAGCTCAAATTAGGCCTGTCCCAATCCCTTCCAAGCCCTTTTTATTTTCAAAACCCTCCACAGCGGATTCGTTTTTTCGCTAAATGCAACTGATAAACGTAAAGGAATGAAGCATAGAAAGCTCTTTTGAAAAAATATTGGGGTTTTTGCGTGAAGTTCCGTTACCACACATTTCAGGATAGCGTATTTTTTCTAAAAATCAATTGTGAAATTTTGATTTGACATTTCTCAAGCGAACAATATATTACAGCAATATTTTGCAGCTGTAGACGTAGGTGAATAATTGGTTGATAGAATTATCAACTTGAAAGATTAATATATTTATTGATTTAGTTGTCTTATAGTGAAACATTTTGTATCTTTGTTACATGGAATTAAAGAAAAGGTTTAGAAAAATAATTTTTTATCAGGATTATTTCGAAGAATTTTTCATTAAGCAATCAGATAAAGTAAAAGCCAAGATTATTTGGACTATTCAATTAATTGAAGAATTAGAAAGAATTCCTGAGACTTACCTTAAGCATATCGAAACAACTGAAGGTTTGTATGAAATTAGGATAAAGCTAGGAAAAAATATTTTTAGAATCTTTTGTTTTTTCGATAAGGGTAAATTGATTGTATTAGCTAATGGTTTTCAAAAGAAAACGCAGAAAATACCAAAAAAAGAAATTGTAAAAGCACTTAAAATTATGGAGGAATATAAAAATGAAAAATAGTAACAAGATGACTCTTAATGAATTTAAGGAGAAACATTATGGAGTTGAAGGAAGCCCCAAAAGAGATGAGCTTGAGAGTGGTTATGATAATTTTAAATTAGGAGCCTTATTACATGAAGCTAGACTTGAAAAAGGTATGACACAATCGGAATTAGCTGCAAAAGTAGGAAGTACAAAATCTTATATCTCTAAAATTGAGAATAATATAAAAGAAGTTAGACTTTCGACATTGCAGAAAATAGTTCATATAGGATTAGGTGGAGAGCTTGATTTATCAATTAGACTTTAAAAAAACGTGTGATAATCGAGTAGACGGCTAACGGTCAAATGACCGCCAGTGCGCCTCTCACACCATCTAGCCTCAGGCTAGACGGTTCTCTAAATCATAGGAAATAGCGGAAAGAATTTATTACGCAATTTTATAGTTTTCTTTCAAATTAATTAGCCTTAACTCCATCCTAACTATACATACATCAATCCCCTATTTTTAAAATAATTTTTAAAATCGCATAAAAAAAACTTACATTTGGTCAGGATTTGGGCTTTCTGTTGGTTATTAGACAGACTCCCGTTACCAATAATTTAATTACGGGAAAAATGAAACGAGAAGTAAAAAAAATATTAATTATTTTAGTAATACTATCTATAAGTTTTAGCTCTTGTATTACACGTG
>Ga0256827_10000590_pt1 | contig 22745 bp, 19 predicted proteins | sample CV84metaG_FD_185977 | JGI IMG/M metagenome (GOLD analysis project Ga0256827, IMG submission 185977) | Hydrothermal vent microbial communities from East Pacific Rise, Pacific Ocean - CV84 | ecosystem: Environmental > Aquatic > Marine > Hydrothermal vents | place: Pacific Ocean: East Pacific Rise... | reverse complement strand
ACCCCCACCACCACCAGTAGAATCATCCGCTAAATTCGTTGTTTTAATATGCACCCATTTTCCACCAGAATTCGAAGTCGACCCCCCTGAACTCATAAAAGGAGGCATATTTCCTGGACCAGAAGAGACCGCCGAAGAAATAGAACCACCCCCCGAAAAGGCCATCGAACTCATCGGCGAAGAATCCACAGAAATCTCAACCCTTCTAGGTTCTTCAATCGAAGTAAACTGTTCATTAAGCCCCTCCGAAAGTAGCTTCATATCCTGCTCCCCCAAAATAGACTTCATCGACTGCAAATACTCCTCTTTTACCGAAGCAGGAAGAGCCGGAATTTCATAAACCAACTTCCCGTCTGTGGCACTAACTTGAACTGCCGCCTCCGCCTCCCAATCCAAAGCACGATTCCACGTACTCTTTCCAATACGTTTTATTTGATCAACAGTCTCTTGATCCCATCCAAAAAATTCAATTGCAGATGGTGATGGATCAAAACCTTCATCTCCAACTCCCATTCCCCAGAAATTAAATTCATTCGCCATATTTTTTTTACAAAAATTCATCAACCAACCATAGCGTTTATTATTTTTCTCCAACGTATGAATATACTGTTGTGCTTTTTGAAGTTCCTCTGCTGTTACATCTAAATGCTTAAGCGCATCTAACAACATTTTTTTCTCCTTCACACCATCCGTCTGTACAGATTTTAAATGCGAGTTTAATTTAGACGAATCAACCTTTAAAGACGAAGAATGAGCACCCTTCCCTATAAAAAACCCAACCGACAACCCAACCAATAAACCACTAAAAATAAAAATAAGTTTCCTTTTCATCATACCCTCCAACTAATCCATAAATCGAACACATTAATAAATAACCAAGCAAACACAAGTAATTTTATTCCTCTTGTCCAACTCACCGAACCAAGATAACCAAGGCTCGCCATAAAAAACAATCGCTATCAGCTCCGCAGGAGCAACATCTTTTCCCAAATTTTTAAAATATCTCCCCAACAGACATAAAAATATTTTTTAATATTTTCCCTACAAAAACCCCATTCCCACTGGATTAAAATTAAATATTTAGCACCTGCTGAAGTCAAATATTTTTTATATTACTTAGGTCTGTCCCTAGATTTTTATAGACAAAGGATCGAAAAAATAACCCCAGAAAAAGAGGGATGTTATTCGTTCTAAAAATTAAGAAAAGAAGAGATTTACTGTAAAAAAACCACATCTACTTACGGGGTCTACGGCAAAAAAAAATGATCTTATTATTTGTGCCTGACCAATCCAGTGGGGGTAAAAAATGAACACTCCGAATGCTCTTTCATTTATCTGTTTTTTATTCCAAGGTATTTCGCAAATGAACAATTTCTCGAATAAGACGATCTTTTACTCGGTTTTTTAATCGATAAACGGAGTTTTCTTTAACGCCTAATTCGATAGCAATTTCATCAATTTCTTTTCCTTCTAGGGACATCCGAAAAGCTTTTACCGCTTTTCCAGAGAAGAGAGGTTCAATATTTTCTAAAGCTAAATTGGTGAGATGAATTTCCCATTCACGTTCTGCAATTTCTTCGATTTCAGGAAGACGAATAGAACTTAAATAAACAATGGTTTCATCATCTTTGGCTTTTTTAACCCTATTGGTATCTCGCATACGTTTACGAATAAAATCGGTTACACAATTTTTTGTTACGGTGCTTAACCAACTTCGGAACCGTTTTATTTTTTTATAGTCCATTTTGGGCAGACTATTCCATAGATTGATTAGCACTTGTTGCAAAATATCTTCTGTATCGGATTCCGAGATATTCATGCTTCGAATAATTGCATAAATATACCGGCGATAGACCCGAACGAACTCTTCCCAAGAGGCTTCGTCGTGTTGATCTTGCACTCGCATAATTAGTGTTGCTCTTGTTTGATATTGATCTTCTTCCATGTTCCTTTCCCTTTTCCTTCCCTACAAAGAAATTTCACATCACATTACGCCTTTTTTTTCTAAAAGCAAAGAAAAAGGATTAGGCCTTCCTTTTCTTTTGTTCTTCACGCTCCGCTTTGCTTCGTGCACACCCACAATAATCTTGTCTATATAGATTGTATTTTTTGCTTAATTCGATGGATTTCAAATATCCATCTTTCTTTTTAAAGTTATATGGCTCGTATATCACGCCATATTTTTCTGCTGCCGCTAGTCCTGCGCGATCAATCATTTCGATTCGTTTTTTTGGACTCATACTAAGCACTGATGAGAAGCGCTCCCAACCCAAGACTTCTTTACAAAATTTTGCGGTTCGTTCTAAACGCAAATCAAAACAGTGATTACATCGTTCGCCTGTTTCGGGGGTATGTCCCCAAGGTTCATCTACTCGTTTTATCCACTCTTCCGGAAGATATTCATCTGCGGTAAAATCCACCCCATATTTTTCTGCCACTCTTTTCGCTTCTTCCAATCGCTTTACATATTCTGATTTAGGTTGAATATTTGGATTACAAAAAAAACAATGTAGTTCAAATTCTTCGTGCATAGAATGCACGACATGCACCTCATCGGGTGCACAACAGATATGTAATAATAATCGTGGTTTCTTCATATAAATCCTATCCTACACCTTTTTCTTTCTCAGACAATTACTTCTCCGAGCAAAGGAATCCAACATTTTAATGTTTTGGAACTCGTTTCTTTTCCTCTTTTTTTTGTGGGTTTACAATTTGAATTTTAAAGGCAGGAGAAGGATGACGTTCTATATTATTTTTTCCTTTTTTTATCGTTCCCACCACAACCAAAGTTGCTGTATCACCTACTTTTAAAGGGGCTTCGGCTTTTATAATTATCTGTCCCCAGAGCTCATTTTTTGAAAGCCGTGGTTTTCCTTTTTTTGTTTTTCCCTTTATGCGCCGAGGTCCAATCCAACCTTTAATCACTTTTATTCCTTTTGGAGGATGATCCAGTTCTAATTTCGCTCCTTTAAATCGTCTATTTCTTCTCCCAAGAAAAATAATTCGTGTCTCTTTTCCAAATAAAATAGGCACGGACTCCAAATGATTGGGTTTTAACTTAAAAACAAAAGCGGCTGGTTTTTCTGAGGAATATAAAACCAATTGTTTTGCGGGAACTAAATGCCGATAAAGAAAGGCCTGCATCTGATCATCAACAGGAACCGCCACACGACGGATCTCTTTTTCATTCTCAATAGCCGTTCCAATCACTAAAGGCGAAACAATCTGACTCTTCATTTTTCGTGGCGCCGTGAGAGTTAACTGCGTTAACGTTGCATTAGATGTCATCTCTGTGCCCTTCACCATAAATCCTGGCGGCAGATTTGTAACCGAAAGATGTATGGTTCCTTTAAATCCTTCTGAACGCAAGGCGCGCACAGAAAACAGAGCCGTTGCTCCTGGTTCTATTTGTTGTCCGGAAGGTTCAAGTCGGAGCGTGTAGTTTGGATTTGCAGGTGCAATACGTAAACGATAAGCAAACTCTTTTCCCCCTTTTCCTTGGGTATCGCTTACTTTCACCAAATAGGTTCCCGTGGCAGGAAGGGTTTGTAAAAGATAGGGATCAGCATAGTGTGTCAGTAATCCAGCACCTAAATGAAGATGCGCCGAATCTTCCAACATATAATCATCGTTCCGAACGGGGGTCTTAAGTCCGGGGCCACTCAGTTCAATCATGGCATCTAATGGAGATCCTAAAACTCGCGCATTAATTTTAATGGAAACGGTGCTTCCTTTTTCACCCTGAAATGAAAAATAATCGATGTCGTTAGGAGTTTGAATTCGCCCATTAACGACTTGAGGAAGCGATACTTTTTGAGCCGTCTGGTCCGTATTATTTGATTCGGACTCTAGTATTTCTGGAAGATTTCCAATCAAAAACGGCATTGGGTTGGATTGGTATCCATCTTTTTTTACGGAAAGGTGGCGAACAGTTCCCGCCTCTTCAAAAACCCGTCCAACAATTTTATTGGTGGGTAAATTCCATCCTAACAAATCAATAGAAACCTCACTATTTTCCTCTCCACCCAAAGGAAAAACCGAAGTAATAAAAGGCAGTTCGCCTAGATCAATACGATAGACAAAATCTTCACGTCCCCGATAAATCGAATCCTTAATGGAAAGAGTGTACGTTGCCGTATGAGGCACATTAAAGAAAAGAACAGGATCGGGATGAAAAGTATAATCATCTTGATATGCCACTTCATTCCCCTCTTCATCATATAGAGCAACAACCGCCTGAAACCAACCAGGAACCGCATCCGCTAAATACGGAATAATCCGTCGCGCCGATACCTTTACCACTATATTTTGTCCTTTTTTGGCTTTAAATCGAAAGTGATCGATATCTCCAGGCATAATTTGCCCATTCATAATGCAAGGTGTTGAAACAGTCTGAAGCACAGGTGCTTGATGATCATCATTGGGTTCTTTTTCTCTATATTCTTTAAGCTCTCCGATTTCAAAAAAGATCGGATTAGAGAGTCCCTTATCGGTTTCTACCCTAAGCTCGCGCACTCCGGGTAGCGCATCAGAATCGATCTCCAACTCGAGGTAGAGCCGATCCGCTAATTGTGGATTAAACTGATTTTTTTTATCTTTTTTAAAATATTTTCGGATGCTCTTTTTATCATTAACATCAAATCCTTCCGGAAAATCTGCAACGGACAAATCATGCGCTAATTTTTTGACCCGTCTTTCTAATTTAAGAATCTTTTTTTTATCCTGTTTTTCGATTGGTTTTTTTCTTTCCGCTTCCAATTGTTGCTCTGCATTTTTTTTACCACGAGCTATTTGTCGCACCCGCTTAACATCATATTTCACCGCATATTTTAAAATATGAACTTGAACCCCATCTAAATGAATACGCGTGATCTTTTCTAAATGTTGCCCCCCCATTTCCGCCTTAAGAACCGCTCCTTTTTCTCCACCTGCAGGGTAAATATATCCAATATGTGGAGCGGCTGCAAAGGCACTCCCAAACCAACTCATTAATCCAATAGCTAAAATACAATATCGCATCATGCCATAATTTCCTTCAAACGTCCGCCAAACTTAATTCCATCCGCTGGTGTAGGAGAAACTCGGACATCTAATCCTTGAGGATGAGGCAAACGCGCAGTGGTATCCACCCCCATAAGCTCGTACATACTTCCTAACAAATCCCACGGATATACAGGCCGTTCTGCCACAGCAATACCTTTTTCATCGCTCGCACCAATCACGTGACCGCCTTTAAATCCGCCACCCGCTACAACATGTGTAAAACACTTTCCGTGATGCCCACGACCACCATTCCATGGAGGATCCATTTGAACCTTTGGCGAACGACCAAACTCACCGCCCCACCAAACAATCGTACTTTCCAGCAATCCTCGTTGTTTCAAATCTTCCAACAAAGTAGAAAAACCACGATCCAATTCAGGAAGCTTTCTCGCCATAATATCAAAATGTTTTTTATGGGTATCCCACCCGCCATAATTAATGGTGACATACGGCACGCCTTGTTCAACCAAACGACGAGCAATCAAGCACGATGCACCAAAATCACTACGTCCATACCGTTCTCGCAATTTGGGATCTTCTTGATTAATATCAAAAACCTTTCCCGCATCCCCAAGAATTAATTCATACGCCTGTTTCTCGCGATCATCCATTTGAGCCAAAGCAGGATTTCCTTTCATTTTACCGCCGAAGGTTTCCAAACGATGTAAAAGATCTCGACGCACGCGTTGTCGCTCATCCGAGATTCCGGCCTGAACAATGCCTTCCACCGCAAAACGTTTTGCACTTGGTTTTCCACCCGTCGCAAAAGGTTTATAGCGCAAGCCCATAAATCCCGACTCCGAAAAACGTCCTTGAGGACGCGTTAAAACAATATATGGCGGAAGCAATCCTTTATATCCGGCATCATATCCTTTAAAACGAGAAACCACAGCTCCAGCACACGGATACACCTCTCCCGTCCCAGCAGGACGCCCCGTTTGAGTAATATACGACGCCGTCTCGTGACCATTATTTCCATGGGTCATACTACGAATAATAGAATATTTATCTGCGTGCTTCGCCAAAAGAGGCAACTTTTGTCCAATCTGAATACCATCTACATTTGTAGAAATGGGTTGCATATATGGTCCACAAAAATCTACTCCAGCCGCTGGCTTGGGATCAAACGTATCTAAATGAGATGGACCACCCCACATCCAAATTTGAATCACAGATTTAGCGCGTGCAGGCGCTGGAGTTGCCCACGAAGGAATTGTTGCCCCACACGTCAAAGCACCTGTTCCCAAAGCACTTAACTTCACCCAATCACGACGGGATAATTTTACGGATACTCTGCTTCTCATCATTTGCCTTTGCGTTAATGTTTATAAACAAATTCCTTTGTATTTAATAACGCCCAGACCACATCAATTGTTGCATTACGTCGCCCATATTTATTCTTCTTCAGATAATCCAAAACAATCGTGCGCTCTTTCTCGGTAGGATAACGAGAAAGTATTGTTAAATAAATCGAATCAATCGTTTTTGGATAGGGTTTCCAATAAGGCTGTTTCCGCTTTTTATTCTTTTTCCCCGTTCTTCTTTTTTTTCCCTGAATCCCCAGAAGCGCAGGATTATTCATAATTTTCTTTTGAATTTGAGTTGAGTTTAACAGGTAGAGTTTTTGGGAAGCCGACGGAATATTATTACGCTCAGATTCGTATCCTGTATCGCGAGGAGGTCGTCCGTACAATTCTAAAAATGGACTGGTTATGCTTCCATCTGCCAATAAAATTGAGCGCTGTTTTTCAGGAATCCACGTAAAGGGCTCAGGAATTGCACTCGAATATGTTTCTGTGGTTTTTGTGATCTGACAGATCGCATCAATGAGCACCTCCGCACCCAAACGCCGAACATAATAGTGCGAAAAATTAATTTGATCTGTTCGATTCCCCTCATTATGAATCGCTGAACGCTGATAGGTTTCTGAATTTAAAATGATGCGATATATATGGCGCAAATCATAATGATGATCCTTAAGTTCTTTCGCCAAAAAATCTAAAAGCTCTTTATTTTGAGGAGGATTATTTGGGTTAAAATCATCGGGTTCATGAACAATTCCTCGTCCAAGCAACCAAAACCAGATTCGATTAACAATGCAATTAGAAAAATCTGGACTCTGAATAAGCCACGTTGCAAACACCCTACGCGGATCTTCCCCTTTTTTAATTTCTGGACGCGTTCCATCGGGAAAGATTGCCACAACAGGCTTCTTTGTTTTGGGATCTAAAAATTGTTTTTCTGGATCAAAAAAAACGATCTCCTCTTTCCATTCCGCCGTTGATTTATAAGCTACTTGTCCAAAAAAAGCGGCCAGTTGTTTTTGACGCTCTAGCGGCCATTTTTCTATACGCGTTCCCATAAGAGTTAATGCCGTTACTCGGGCAAGCTCCATGGGGGTTCGCGTTGCAACCGCCCGAAAAAAATTAACAGGAGGCTCTCTAAAATTACTCCCACTTTCTGTAAGCAATGCTCGTGCAAATTGGTCGTATGGAATATTTTGTTTTAACGAGATCCAAATCCATCGATGATACGCCTGCACCGCATTCGGCCAAAGCTTACTTGGAAATTCCGATTTTATTCGCAACAAATCCCCCCATTTTAACGACCAATAATCGGCAAACTCAGCACGGTGTAAGAGCGTCTCTATTAACACCGAACGTTTTTCTTTTGACGAATCGTTCAAGAAATGTTGCACGTCTTTCTGTGTGGGCAATGTGCCAATAACATCCAAATAAACCCTACGCAAGAAAACACTGTCGGTACAAATTTCAGACGGAGGAATATTTAATTCATCTAGTTTTTTTAAAACAAGCCGATCAATAACTTCGCTTGGTAAAGATTTTGAATCCAGCCCAAAAACAGCGGTCATCAAACAAAACACTATACCAATTATTAAAAACCCCCGAGTTTGTTGCTTACACATTTCTAACCACCTCCACTCAACAAATCACATCAGCAAAACCGGATAAAAGAGATGAGAACAAACTACGGATAGAGCAAAAAAAGATCAATCAACCGATTTACTAAAACTCAGGTTTTTAACTCCTGCCGAAGAACATGCATCCATTACATTTATAATTCTACTATGTAACGCATCTTTCGAAGGAAGTATGTTCACAAAAAAGACAGAATGTTGAGCCTTTGCTACAGCCTTCTGATCTCGCACTTGATTTGCTAAATCTTGTAAAACATAATCATTCGCGGCAAAAAGCACTCCACCCATCTGCACGGTACCATCTTTCATAATTTGAATAACCACTTCCAGAGGTAATTCAACAACGACATCCGGCGGAGTCTGAGCAGGAAGGATAAAAGCAAGATCTCCTTCTCTACGGAGTAAAGTTGTCGTTACAATGAAATAGATTAACAACAGGAAAACAACGTCAATTAACGGGGAAACCTGAAGATCCATTTTTACTTCTTCTATGTTTCTATTTAGTCTCACTGGTCTTTCTCCCCAGTTGTTTTTTTATACGCAGTATAAATTAAGTTTGTAATTCCCACAGCACCACATGCTTTAGTCACTTTTTCCGTCACCCGATATTTAATATCTCCCGCACAACGAATTTGAACAGCAACTTTTTTATTCTTTTCCCGTTCAACCATCAAACGTTGTTTAAGTTGATCAATCGTTAAAGGGCTCTCTTCATAAGGTCCAAAATAAATCTTATTCACATCTTTTATCGAAACCATCACACGATCCTTTTTTACATCTGGAATATTCGCATTGATTGCTTCAGGGATATTTTCGACAGGGACTTTTTCTTCTAGAAGGGTTGCCGCTACTAAGAAGAAAATTAACAGCAAAAAAACCATATCGATCATCGGAGACATATCAATCTCGATTTCTTCGTTATCTTTCGGTTGCAACTTCATTCTCTATTTTCCTTCTATTTTTAAAATCAATATTCCATTGAAAAAAGATATTTTCTGCGCTGTTTCCAACGCAGAAAAAGACATTTACTCACCACTCATCTTTTCTAATTCTTCAAGATCAATATACGTAACAGGCATTTTTCCTGTTTCCAACGCATCGAAAAGATAACCAATATTTCGACCTAATGTAGCCAATGTCTTTTGGAATCCTTTTTTGAATAGGAAATAAAAGAACATGGCAGGAATGGCAATAATCAATCCTGTTGCCGTGGTAATCAAAGCCTCACCAATGTTTTCAGCCAATTTAGCTGCATTATCAGAACCGCCTTGTCCCATTGTTTTAAAGGCCTTAATCATACCAGAAACCGTACCAAGCAGACCAAGCATTGGGGCACTTGCGCCAATAATCGAAAGCATATCAATAGGCTTCATTAATTTACTCATTTGCTCAACAGAAGCCTCTTCTACCGAATCTTGAACTTTCTGGAAATTAATTTCCTTTTCACCATCAAGGCAACGTTCAAGTCCCGCTCCAAATGAATTTGAAAATAAGGAGGGGTGTTTGCGACAATAAATGAGTGCTGTTTTTGGTTTCTTTTGTAGCATTAACTCTAACAACTCAGGCATAGCTTCTGAATGTAAAAGTGCTTTTTCTCTAAGCGTGATAAAGTTTTGAATCACCAAAACAACCATCGTAAAAGAGAAAAGACCCAGTGGATACATCGCCCATCCACCCGTCTTGATTAGCTTCAAAAGACTAACATCTCCAGTATCTTTCACAGGAGTAACATCTGCTCCTGTTGTCTGTGCCCAGACTCCGATTGCTAACATGGTTAGCGCTGTTATAAAAAGTCCCTTCTTCATCAAGTTTCCTCCATTAATTTTTCATTATTTATTTAAAATTTAACCACTTAGAAATTAGATACATACTAGATATTTAATCTCCAAAACATTTTTATTTTACCTTTTGTTTTTCATCTGCTTCTTTCTTCTTCACAACCACATCAGTAGAATTTGTTTTCACCACACCCTCTTCTTCTAGGGCATCTCGCGTAACAGCCATCTTCATTGCAAGAGCATTTAGTGCCGCCAGTTCTTTTTCTTTCTCAGCCACTCGTTCTTTTGCTCTTTTTTCTGCCGCTACTTTTGCTTCAGCAACTGCTTTCTCTGTATCAATAATAAATTGTTTTGCATTATCAGCTACATCTGACCCAGCATACATCGATTGCACCTGTTGAGCTGTTTTAATCGCTGAATTCGTTAGATGAGAATCCAAATAAAGATAGGCACTTAATAGTTCAGTTTTTGGCATCCAATAGGGATCGTTTGCATGATTGGCAATAACAAAACAAACACTCCTGAAGGCCTGTCTGGTTTTACCTTTTGCTTGATCAATGCATGCTTGTAAATAAAGTTTGCCTGAGGCTGAGTCCATCTCTTTTTTTATTTTCTCTATCACACGAATACTTTCTGGTCGCACCACACCTTTGCTATCCACATCTGACAAAGCAACCCACACCATATAAATTTGCCCTTTCAACAAAACTTCAGGGTCAGAACTTTGCATCAAAATCTTTCCGGCACGCTCCACTTTATCAAATTTCTTTTGGTACAAATAAGAATCAATGAGCTTAAAGAAGTCGGGTTGTAAATTATTTTTCAAGCCCATATAATCCCAATAGGGTTTAAGGTTCGGTCCAAAAATAATGGTAAGCGAGGAATATTTTCCCTCTTTAAAATATCGATCTAAATTTGCATGATCGTATTTAAGTAAAAACTCCACAGATTTAATTTTATCGACAGGAACATCAACAGGGGTTTTTGCTCGATAACGCAAAAAGGTAACCTTTCCCCCGTTTATTTTCTGAAAATATCCCGAAATAGGTTTTCCCTTTACTGGTGTTATTTTTACAGGAACACCTACAGGAGCAGAAAAAGAGAACTGCGTTAACGATATCAGAATTAGACTTAAAAATAGACGCTTCATTATTTTTCTCCCTCTTTCTTACTCGCATTTAATTTTTTGTCTTTTTCTGTGCTCTGTTTTTCCACTTCTTTTTCTGCCTCTTTTTGTTTTTCCTTTAATATTTCTGCATCTGCTTTAACAACTATATTAGTGATAAACCCTTCATCCAACTGTTTTGCAATTTCTAAAACAACTGTGTTGCCTAATTCTTTCTTCGCTATTTTAGCTTGAGGCAGTTTATTCACATATCGATCATAAAGCATCGCTCGGAAAACATTGGTTCGATCATCCATTCGTCCCAATTTCTTTAAACATCGCGCACAAGAAAGATAGCCCTCTGCTGCCCAATACCCTCGTTGATATCCTTTAAACTGATAACAGAGGCGTTGATAATAGGCAAAAGCATAGTTCCATTGTTTTCTTTTCTCGGATTGTATCTTCGATTTATCCCCAGCAGATTCTGCTAATTTTCCTTTTAAATAGGTTGCTTTTGCTTGTGGGATTCCACGCCAAGCAGGCACTGAAAAGACTCGATTATACTCTTTTATCGTTTGTTTATATTTTTCCGTTGCCGCTTTTCCTGATAAGGATAAAAATTCAATTGCACAAATTTCACCTTTTTTCAGTTGAGCCCAAGCCATATCTGGATCAGAAGCAAAATAGGTTTGAACTTCCTGCAAACAAACTAGCGCCTCTTTATATTTTTTCTGACTGAAAAGAGCAAAACAACGCAATTTATATGCTTCTTTAATATAAACCGACTCTTCATATTTCTCCTTAAAGATCGCTAATAGTTCTGCTGAACGCTTATAAATCTTCTCTTTTAAGGAGACATTACAAAGGACGGACAAAACAGGAGGCGGAACATTTTGGAAATTAGACAACTCTGAAAGTAATTGTTTCCCTAACTCATCTTCCGTTTTAGTAATTTTTGAAATCAATACGCGCAAACGTAATTTTAAAGCGCCAGGCGCCGTCACTTTAACCGCGTTGTTTAACTCCTTCAAAAGCACTTTCCGCTGCTTATCGTTATACCACGTTCGTTGGATTTTCACTAATTCATCAACCATCATATCCACACCATCTTGATGAACAATATTTCCAAATCTAATGATGGTATTAAAATAATTCGCAACAACCTCTGGCGCAAGAAGAGGATCTTTTTGGATTTTACTTTGTCCGATCCAATACATTGCTTTAGCTAAATCTGCTTTCTCTTGGTACTTATTTACATATTCCGTGACCAATTGAATAATTCCATCATAATTTTTCTGCGCAGGTGTTTTATAAATAGCCGCAAGTTTAAATACAGCATATTTGGCTTGATGTTCATTAACAGCCCGTTCAATTGCTTTTCGATAATCCATTTCTGCATCAACAAGTGCACCAACAGCACCGCGTAAATCGCCTCGCAAATTACACGCATCAGAAAAAATAGACGTATATTTAGCAGAATTCGTATCAGAAGATGAATAATTAGAAATAATATAATTAAACCGATTTGATGCAGCCACGTAATCTTCTAAGCCGAATTTACATACGCCCTCTCGATACATCGCTTTCTTTACCCACTTACCCTCGGGAAATTCTTTTCTATAAGCCTCAAACACCTTACACGCTTCTTTAAATTTCTTTTGGTATAACATCGCCATGCCTTTCCAATACAGCGATGTGTTTGACTCGGACGTTGATGGGAATTTATCCATCACGGCCTGAAATGATTGTTCCGCAGCATTAAATTCATACGCAACTAAATCTGCTATACCCAACATATAATAGAGATGCGGATCATATCTTAAAATTTGCGAAGAATCAGGATCATTTGCATCGGGTGGAAGCAATGCTTTTATATAAGGCTGAAATTTTTTGACGTTCTTCAACGAATTCGTTTTTTGATAATACCGCGTAAACAAATAGATTATTTTACGAGGCTGAATACCCGCTTTATGTTTCTTTAAATACGCAAATGCCGTTTCTTCTGCTTCCCTTGGATCATGACATTTTTGTAATAAGATTTCCAAACTTCGATAAATAGAAGCTTTTCCTATTTTGGTTTTTGGACTCTCTTGATAGATCAGACTAAAAAAGGTAAGGGCTTCCCAATATCGTTCGACCGCTTCATAAATATTTGCCATCCGATATTTGATACTTAATTCATAAGGAGGAAGTCCTTCAACATCATGAATTAATCTTGCCAATTTTTCGATCTCTATCCTGGCCGCTCTTTTTTTGGGATCTTCCCGTTCCTTCTGCTTTGGTTTTTCAACCCCTTTATTTCTATTGCGCCCAAACCGTGCATTTTTTAATCGTTGTTTTTCTGCTTTTTCCAAAGCTCTTCTTCTTTCGTCCGTAGTCAATCCCGCGTATTTTTTAGCGTTTGGATTCGATGATTTTTCTTTTCCAAAAAGCCCGCCTTTCTTTGGTAAAAATAACGCTTCCTCATCCTTTGAGATTTTCATATTTTCTTCAGGAGACATTCCCGCATCAATACGCATTTGACGCAATCGAGCTTTTTGAAATTTTAATAATTTTTCGCGCGGCATAATCATTCTAAAAAGAGGCAAGGCATCGTTATAGCGTTTTTCTTCATAAAGCGTATTGGCCACATCCATCATTGCAATATTCACCCGAATATCATACCGAACCTTTGTTTTATACAATTGCGGAATAAATTCAGAAAGCCGGTCAAAATCTTTTTTCTCTCGCATCGCATTAATCATCTGCATTAATGCATAGCCTGATTTTTGGGAATCTTTTGTATGATCAACCACATATTGATACGGCTCAATACACTGATCCCATTGTTTACTATCATAAAAAGCTTCTGCTTTAGTGTAATACAGTTCCGTAATTGTATCCTGTGAATACTCAACTTCTGTATCTGACTTTTTATATCTACTCCAATCAATTTTTTGAAGCTGGATTGGAAGTGGCGATGCCCCAGCCCGACTACCAGGATCCTTATCATATTTTAAAGCATTATCAACGGCAACCACACATGTGGCATATTTTCCTGACTTATATAACACCGTTGCCAAAAGAGCCCGTGCTATACGCGGATATTCCCCCAGAGGTTTATCAATATAGATTTCTAATTGTTCCTCCAGTTCATCTAAACGATCTGGAAAATATTTCATCAATATTTTAATCAACAAAAACCGTTTTTTCTGCGTTACCCGAATTACACCTGGAGTTGGAGAAGGATCTCGGACAGCCAAATATCGATACATCGTTCCAACAGCTTTATCATATTCTTTGGCTTTATATTGTTGGTTAAACAACTTCATCAACTCCGCTGCAGTGGGCTGCTTTTTCTTTTTCTTTGACCCAGCAAAACTATCCACACTCAGAAAGAGTGCAGACGAAAAGAGAACAATACATAACCATCTCATCCAACGCATTTTATATCGAATATTTTTCATGTAACCCCAAAGAGTTTTGTGTTCGAAGACTAAAAAAAACCACCATCATTCTATCCAAACAAACAACAACTTCTAACCTCATTTAATTAGGAATAAGTAACAGGTATAAACGAATGGATTTTTAAATGCAATCATTTAACGAAATAGTTTATCATAAATTTGCCTATTCAAAAAAAAACAAGCGCATTTATTTGTCCTATTTACGCACGGGACAGAAACTTACGCTCACGAGTATCTACTTTTATTATTTCACTAGGTTCAATATATTCGGGAACTTGAACCGTCAAACCCGTAGAAAGAGTTGCAGGTTTCGTTCGTGAAGTTGCCGAAGCTCCTTTCATAGAAGGCGGACATTCCATCACTTCCAACTCCACCACATCAGGCATACGTAACGTGAGCACTTTCCCATTTGAAATTAATGCAGTAATGCCCTCCATATCCTCTAATAAAAAAGGTAAACATTCCGTGATATCCGACTCGAACAACTCAAATTGCTCATAATTTTCTAAATCCATAAAAGCAAACCGTTCTCCATCCTTATAGAGATATTGAACCTGCTTCGCATCAAACTGAGCCTCCTCTAATGCATCATCTCCACGATAGTTCTTATCCACTTTCTGTCCCGTAGAAACATTCCGAAATCGAATCTTGTACAGTGTTGTGCCACCCCGCGCCGTGGGTGACTGATGCGTAATGTGTTCAATAACATGCGGAACACCATCTATTTCAACAATAGACGACTTTTTTAAATCAGATGCTTTAATCATACTATATATCTCCTCGTATCAATAAATGGCTCAATCCAACCCCATTCATCATTCACTTTTTTTCGCATTAATCATGGCCGCAGAAAATCCGCCGCCAAAACCATTATCAATATTTACAACCGTAATATTAGGTGCACACGAATTTAACATCGTAAGCAACGGCGCAAATCCGCCCAGATTAGATCCATATCCCACCGATGTGGGAACCCCAATAATGGGACAAGAAGCCAAGCCCCCAACCACCGAAGGTAACGCGCCCTCCATTCCAGCTACCACCACAATGCAGCGTGCCGACTGAATTTTTTCTACATACGCTAAAAGCCGATGAATTCCCGCCACACCCACATCATACACTCGTTCCACTTGTGCGCCCAGCACACTCGCCGTAACCGCCGCTTCTTCCGCCACAGGCAAATCAGCCGTTCCCGCCGAAATCACCAAAACAGATCCCTCTTTTTTCTTTTCTTTTGCTTCCAAAACGATCGTTTTTGCACAGGCATTATAAACCAGTCGGCTGTCTTCTTCTTGTAATTTTTCAAACATATCCGAAGTAGCCCGCGTCAACAAAATAGAGTCCTCACGCCGTTGAAGCGACCGATAAATTTTCACCACTTGCTCCACCGTTTTTCCTGCACAAAACACAACCTCGGGATATCCTGTTCGCACCGCACGATGATGATCAATTTTTGCAAAATCCAAATCTTCAAAAGGCAGTTGCTTTATATACTTCAGCACCTCCGTCATCTCCGCATCTCCCGAACGGAAGCGATGTAAAAGGGTTTCAATTGTTTCTATTTTTTGCTCCATATCTATCTCCAGATCCAAAAATTCCTCATTCACCATCCAACCATTGAGCATGCCGAGCCCACACAAAAAGAAAATCGCTCAGCCGATTAAAATAGATACACAATACAGAAGACACCGGCACATCTAAAGCAACAAGCCGCCGTTCTACTTTACGAACAACCGTCCGTGAAAAATGAAGATACGCCGAAAAAGAAGATCCGCCCGGAAGAACAAATGCTTTAAGAGGTGGCAACGGTGCATCAAGCTGATCAATCCACAGCTCAAGCGTCAAGACATCCGCCATCTCAATCTTTTCGAACCCTTCCTTTTGTTGAGCATTCATCACATCAACACCCGCCACGAAGAGCTTTTTTTGAATCGTTTCCAAAAAAGAGGCATACTCAGAATTTGGGCAAACGCTACGAGCCATTCCCAACGCAGCGTTACACTCATCCATAACACCAATCACTTCAACAAGAGCACTTCCTTTAGAAACACGTTCACCAGAAAGCAAATCGGTTTCGCCAGAATCACCTGTTTTGGTGTAAATTTTTGCCATTTATCCACTCCAGCGAAACCTGTTTTCGTTTTTTGTTAAAGCTCCTGCGCAATTTTTTCCACAAAGTACGCTTCAACAACATCGCCCGCTTCAAAGTTTAAGAAATTATCGGGACGAATACCACATTCCTGTCCTTGTCGAACTTCATTGGCTTCGTTCTGGAAACGTCTAAGCGAAGCAATAACGCCTTCGAAAAGAATATCTTTTCCGCGCTTAATTCGAATACTTGCTTTTTTATCAATTCGCCCTGTCATAACCATGCAGCCCGCGATTTTGCTTTTTTTGCTCAATTCAAAAACTTCTTTTATTTCAGCGGAGCCAATCACTTGTTCACGAAGCTCAGGTTCAAGCAATCCTTTCATCGCGCTTTCCACTTCATCAATCAGCTCATAAATAATACTATACAGACGAATTTCTACCCCTTCGCGTTTCGCAGCGGCATTTGCTCCATTTTCTTTTCCCGTATGGAATCCAAGAATAATAGCATCCGAAGCACTCGCAAGAAGCACATCATTTGTTGTAATATTTCCCACATCGCTCGAGATAATATTAATCTCCACCTTCTCGCTTTTAATTCCTTGTAAGGAGTGAGAAATAGCCTCCAGCGAACCTTGCACATCCGCCTTAATAATAACCTTAAGCTCTTTCTTTTCGTCCGTCTCCCCCGCTCCGAAAAGATCATCCAACGACATCTTTTTAGGAGCAATTGCTCCCTCTAGATTCTGCGTACGAGCCTCTTGCTGAAGAGCTTCAGAAAGCGCTTTAGCCTCTCGATCATTACTCATCACCTGAAATTCATCTCCAGCCTTGGGCACGCTAGTTAATCCCAAAACCTTCACGGCATCAGAAGGTGCTGCCGTACGAACTTTTTTACCTTGATCACTAATCAACGCTTTAATTCGGCCCCAACTAAGCCCACAAATCACACTATCCCCAATCTTCAACGTACCCGTTTTCACCAACAAACTAGCCGTCGGACCCATGCCCTGTTCCATTTGTGCTTCCACCACAAATCCACTCGCTGGTTTATTTGGATTGGCTTTAAGCTCCATCATTTCGGACTCAAGAATAACCCGTTCAAGCAAACCATCAACGCCTTCGCCAGTGGTTGCACTCACAGGGCAACAACCAATTGCGCCCCCCCAATCTTCCACCATCACACCATGCTCTTGAAGCTGTTGTTTTAATCGATCTGGATTGGCCGAACGTAAATCCATTTTATTCATTGCAATAATAACACAAACCCCAGCCGCATTGGCGTGTTTAATCGCCTCAATCGTTTGAGGCATCACGCCATCATCCGCCGCCACAACCAGCACAACAATATCCGTTAAGTTTGCTCCTCTAGCACGCATCGCAGAAAAAGCCGCATGCCCAGGCGTATCTAAAAATGTAATTCGATGATCATTAATTTCAACCGTGTACGCACCAATATGCTGTGTAATTCCACCCGCTTCGCCTGCCACCACCTTCGCTTTTCGAATATAATCAAGCAACGACGTTTTTCCGTGGTCTACATGACCCATAAAAGTAACAACCGGTGGACGAGGCAACAATGCATCCGGCGTATCGATCACTTTTTCAGGACGCTTAGGTCCCGTTTTTTTGGCCTTTTGAGGAGCAGAAACCTTTCGTTTCTCCTCTTTCTTCACCGTGAAACCATGTTTCTTTCCAATCTCTTTAGCCACCTTAATATCAATTTCGGCATTAATCGATGCAAAGATATTCATCTTCATTAATTCAGCAATAATTTGATTTGGCTTCATATCCATCAGCTCGGCAAATTCTTTCACCGTCACCTTTGGTTTTTTCAGCTCAACCACACGCGATTGCTCACTCTTCTCTTCTGGCGCAGGCGGTGCTAAAACCACTTCCTCCTGTTCAGGAGAAACCACTTCAGAAATAGGTTCAACAACAGGTTCTGGCGCCACCTCTGGCTCTGGTTCTTCAACGACTGGAGAATTTTCATTCTCTACCCGAGCCTCTTCGATTGATGCATACCCAAGTTCATCACAAACCTGTGCAATTTGCGTAGTATTTAGTTCTGCCTCAGAGCCATCAACATTAATCTCGATATCTTGTAAAATCTCAATTAACTCTTCGGCGGAGACCCCTACATCTTTAGCTACTTCGTGGAGTTTCATCATTCTTCTATCTCACCATGTTCCTTCGTATAAGCGGTTTCAGCCGCATCTAAAACGGATTTTGCCTGATCCTTCGAAATACCTTCAATCGCTTCGATGTCGGAAAGATCCGCCGCCAAAAGCCCTTCAAGCGTCAAAAATCCAGCAAAAACTAAATGTTCTGCAAACTCATCCCCAATTCCATCAACCTTAGCCAATGTTCGCACAGCAATCGCCACGCGTTCTTCAAAATCCATACTCTCTTCATCTTTCTGAATATTCACCCGCCAGCCCGTTAATTTAGAAGTAAGCCGCGCATTTTGTCCCCGCTTACCAATCGCCAGCGAGAGTTGATCTGGATCAACCGTCACACTAACCGTCTGGGTTAATTCATCCACATCCACATGTTTAAGTTTTGCAGGTGCCAACGCATTATTAATTAATGTTTTTATATTATCACTCCAGCGGACAATATCCACCTTCTCACCCGAAAGTTCACGCACAATATTTTTCACACGAATACCACGCATTCCCACGCAAGCGCCCACAGGATCTACCCGATCATCATGCGAGATCACCGCCACTTTACTTCGATATCCCGCTTCACGAGCAATCGCTTTAATTTCCATTGTACCATCCGCAATTTCAGAAACCTCCAACTCAAAAAGCCGGCGAATAAAATCTGGATGACTTCGCGTTAATATAATTTCAGGTCCCCGCTCGCGTTCATGGACCGCCAAGATAAGAAGACGAATTCGTTCACCAATCTCATACTCTTCTGTCGACACACGCTCCTTCGAAGGCATCACACCCTCCGCATGATCCAAATTAATAATCACATCATTACGATCAAACCGAACCACGCTACCCGTGATAATCTCTCCGGCACGATCTTTAAAATCTTCAAAAACCCGTTCCTTTTCCGCCATTCGAATTTTTTGCATAATGGTCTGTTTAGCCGTTTGAGCAGCAATTCGACCCAATTTCCGAGGTGTCGATTCAATCTCAGATCCATCTGAAAGCGTTTTATACGCTTTAATCTGAAATGTATTTCGATTGATCTCCAACCGCAAACGATCCTCTTCAGGCACATCTTTTTCAGCAACACTTTGCAACGCCGCTTCGATGGCTTGAATAATCACTTCACGATCCACTCCACGCTCACTTTCCATATATTCTACAACAGCCTTTAACTCAGCAGGATTCATAACCGATCTCCTTCGAAAACCTTTCTCATTTCAAATAACTAAACTCTCTAGCGAATAAAAGAGCGGGCAATGCCCACTCTTTTTCGAGAGCCAATAACGTTCAATAGGGTGCGCAACTTACTCTTCTACCGCGCCCACGTCAAGCGATTATTCAGACAGACTTTCCCCCATCTTTTTCATTTTTATTCTAAAAACAAAAGAAGCCAGAAAACCAAATCAATCACCAGCTTCCATTGGTTTTCTAAACTCTTCTTTATGCATAATTAGATAGATCAAAAAGCCAAACCCAAAAAGAGTTCCAACAGGAACGTGTAACATCCAAAAAAGAGAGCCAACAATTAAAAACCAAAAAAACCACGGGGCTCTATATTTTGATCCAAACAAAGCAATAAAAACAAAAATCAAGCCAACCAAAGCAATCCCCAAACCAATGACCGTTATTATTAACGCGAAACCCATATCATCCGCCAAGAGCTCCAGGCTACCCCCCTCGCTTATATGCTTCTCTGCAGAAGACTTCCCAACAACCGTTCCAATAAAATCAACCAACAAACCCAACTGCAAAACCACCCCGCTAATCGCCACATTCTTTCCTTTTGTACTCATCTCATTTCTCCAAAAGCAACCTATTTAAAGATCTTATTTAAGCTCCCCTGAAATCAATCGAATAACGCCCGGAGAATTATAATCAAATACAGAATTAATATTTTTTAATATATATTCATCCAACTCTTTTTTTGATCCTTCAAAAGTATACGTATCATAGCTCGTTTTCTTCACCTTTACCTTTCCCGCCTCGATATCTTTTTTGATTTTTTTAGAATCAATCGTTAAAAGCACAAACTCTCTTCCATTAGAAGGAAGGAAACGAAGAATCGTGTAATATTCTTCATCCTTCTCCTTAATCTGAATGAAGAAATAATCCTTCAACTTTGTAATAAGCACATCATTACTTTTTATTATATGTTTTTTTGCTTTTTCATCCCATTCAACAGACGCCGCAACCAGCGAATTTGAATTCACCACATGAACATAATATGTTGTTTTATCAAATACCCATACCGTATCTTCATCAATCCTATTCTCATCGGAAAAACTCACCTTTTCCCCCACATAATTTTTAGAAATTAACGAAGAACACGAAGAAGAAAAAATAACGACCATAAAAATAGTTATCACAAAAAATAGTTGTTTTATCATACTCACTCCAATTGAAAGGGGGTTTTTATTTTCTACTTTATGATAATGCGTGCCCAAACGTAAAAATGCCCAATAAAAACCAGCTAATCCACGCAAAAACCCAAATTCCACGCAAAATTTTTCTAATCCATTTTTTATCTGGAAACCGTATCCATTGCAGAAGAATCCCCAAGAATAAAATAGGTGCAGCAACCATCATCACATCCAAAGAAAATGTTAAACAACAGCTCTGAAATTCTCTTGAAATTGCACCGACCATTGGTCCTGAAATGGAACCTAATGTGGTAAGAATAAAAAGCGCGGTATGATTATCATGTTTATCAATCCCCATATAAGCGATAAAAGAAATGAGGATTGTAAAAATGACATAAATCCATAAAAAGGATCTTAGATGCCAGCGACTTAAATTATTTTTAAACAGTTTCATAAACCCGCAATGTATCAAAAAAAATACTTAAAAGAAAGGCTTTTCCAATGGAAACCGGCATAAAAAAACTGACTAGCTTATTGCCGCACACCCAGATAAGATTAGTTTTGTTCCCATCAAAACTAACATAATTCCCAAACAAACCTTTAATATTCCATCGGGCAAATGAACCGCAGTATGAGCACCAATAAAACTAAAAAGAAGAAAGCTAGCCATAACAATTAAACCAACTTTAAGGTCCACATAATCTTGTTTATAATATCGCATAGCTGCCAAAATACTAATTGGAGCAGCAACAATAAATAGAGTCGTTCCTTGTGCAATCTTCTGCGGAAATTTAGCAAAAAACGACAAACAAAAGATAATAATTGCTCCCCCGCCAACACCTACAGCTCCCATAACAAAACCTGCGATTGCCCCAATCAAAATAAATAACATCATTCTACTCTCTCCAAATAAAATAAAGGATTAATATAAAAACAAAAAGACCCGAATCAACTCAGGTCTTTTTGTTGATACTTTGCCTAAATCAATCCTACTTCTCTAACGGTTTGTGACAAAACCACCAATCATAACAATCGTATTCATCTAAGCGTTTTTTTGCATCTTTTTCATTCATCGCAGGAGGAACAATAATTCGATCTCCAATCAATTCGTTGTTGGGCCATCCTGCGGCAACGGCTCCTTGTGTATCAGATATCTGAAGAGCTTTAACGGCACGAACCACTTCATCCATATTCCGTCCCACTTCTTGTGGATAATACATAATTAGACGTACTTTACTTTCTGGATCAACAATAAACACAGCACGTACCGTATTTGTACCTTTTCCTGGATGCAACATACCTAACTTTAAAGCAACCGAATCATTTGCCGCCACAATTGGGAATTGAATTTCAACACCCAACTCGTCCTTAATCCATTCCACCCATTTAATATGCGAAAATACTTGGTCAATCGACATTCCAATTAATCGGCAATCCAAAGCCTTAAACTGCTCATATCGTTTTTGAAAAGCCACAAATTCGGTGGTACAAACAGGAGTAAAATCAGCAGGATGACTAAACAAAACAAACCACGTTCCTTTTAAATCACCCGGAATATTCATTGGTCCATGAGTCGTCTGCACCTTTAATTCTGGAAATGAATCTCCCAACAACGGCATATTTATCTTTGTCTCTTCCATAACACACTCTCCTTTATTTTTACTTTTAGAAATTCTAATACCGAGCTACTCCCAATGTATCAAAAAAATGCTTAAAAGAAAGGTTCTTTAGGCAAATTTTGTTCACTCATTCATTCGTCATCCAGATGTCGGTTTTTCTTTCGGATCTCTCTTATAATAAAGAACAAGGTTAAGAC
>Ga0256827_10000589_pt1 | contig 22753 bp, 23 predicted proteins | sample CV84metaG_FD_185977 | JGI IMG/M metagenome (GOLD analysis project Ga0256827, IMG submission 185977) | Hydrothermal vent microbial communities from East Pacific Rise, Pacific Ocean - CV84 | ecosystem: Environmental > Aquatic > Marine > Hydrothermal vents | place: Pacific Ocean: East Pacific Rise... | reverse complement strand
AAAGGTAGGATCCGCTTCTGCATAGCCTAGCTCTTGCGCTTCTTTGAGGATCTCATCGTACTGGGCACCCTCTTGGATCATCTTGGTGAGCATATAGTTGGTCGTACCGTTCATGATCCCTTGGATTGATTCGATATGGTTCGCAGCCAAGCCATTACGCAGTGCACCTATGATCGGAATCCCGCCAGCAGTACTCGCCTCATACATCAGAGGAAGATCCCCTGCAATCGATTGAAGTGCATAACGATGATAGGCTAGCAATGCTTTGTTGGCAGTGACAACTGCTTTACCGTTTTCTAGTGCTTTTTTTACCAGTACATAAGGCTCTTCTACCCCACCCATCAGTTCTACAACGATATCGATCTCAGGGTCATTGATTACATCCAGAGGGTTGTCCGAGAGGGTAATGTCCACATCTCTCTCTTTGGAGAGATTTTTAACCACGCCTGACTTGACGACGATCTTTTTACCTGCCCTTGCTTCAATAATATCTGCATTGGCTTGGAGTATATTTGCTACACTCGCCCCTACAGTACCTACACCCAATATCCCTATCTTTATCATGCTTTTTTCTTTTCCTCTTCCACTGTTTTTAGGAATTTCTTGATATTTCTTGCTGCTTGTCTGATACGGTTTTCATTTTCGATCAGTGCGATTCTGACATATTTATCACCATATTTGCCAAATCCGATCCCCGGACTCACAGCCACCCCTGCTTCACGCAACAGTCGCTTGGCAAACTCCAGACTACCCATATCCTGACAGATCTCGGGGATCTTTCCCCAGATAAACATACTGGCATTGGGTTTGCCCATCTTCCACCCTGCATTGGCAAAGGCTTCAAGCATCACATCCCTGCGCTTGAGATAGCGTGGGATGATCTGTTCTTCTGGTACATATCCATGCTCATCCAGTGCCACGGTCGCCGCTACCTGAATCGGTGTAAACATCCCGTAATCCAACCATGACTTGATACTCTGGAGTGCTCCGATAAGTTTTTTATTACCCACGATAAATCCTACTCTCCAGCCTGCCATATTGTAGCTCTTGGAAAGTGTATATGCCTCTACTGCCACATCTTTGGCACCTTCTACTTCCAGAATAGAAGGGGTTTTGTAGCCTTCAAAGGTGATATCTGCATACGCAATATCGGAAATAATATAAAAACGTTTCTCTCTTGCCAATGCTACGATACGCTCATAAAATGCTGGTGTCACCGTCGCAGTGGTAGGGTTATGCGGGAAGTTAAGTACCAAAAACTTCGCTTTAGGTAGAGAGTTATTGAGTGCTTCATTGAGATCCTCAAAAAAACGCTCCTCATCTACCTCAAAAGTCTGCTCATCAAAAACCAACGGCATCTTCTCCACATTGGCACCGGCAAGGATAAACGCCTGTGAATGGATCGGATAGGTAGGGTCAGGTACGATCGCCACATCACCAGGGTTAGAGATCGCTTGTACCAGATGTACATACCCCTCCTTACTTCCCATCGTCGCGACCACTTCTCTCTCTACATCCAGATCCACATTGTACTTTCTTTTATACCAGTTGACCATTGCCAGACGTAGTTTGTAAATACCCTTGCTCGCACTATACCCATGTGTTTTGTCCCGCTGTGCTGTCTCACAGAGCTTATCGATGATCGGCTGGGGTGTTCTCGCATCAGGATTTCCCATGGAGAAGTCTATAATATCCTCTCCTGCCCTACGTGCTGCCATTTTGATCTCATTGATCTCTGCAAATATATATTTGGGTAACCTGTTTATCTTTTCAAACTGTATTTCATCAAACATCTTTTGTCCTCTACCATACTGTACTTTTATTTAGTTTTTGAAACGCTTCTTTTGAGATATCTTTAACTTTACCATTTTTGATCAAAAAGTAATTCTTATCTCTCTTTTTCGGCGTGGTTGCTTTGCCCTTGATTATAAAGTCAATCGCATTGTGCCCGGCAACCAATATCCAGCTCGTCGAAGAAGTGTCAAAGTCAATATCCTCTTCTATCACTTTGGCGGCACGCTTCATAGTGCCAAGATCAGTATAGCCCACCCAGACCTTTTTAGTCGGATGGAGTGTCACGATCTGTATAGTGTTAGATTTTTTCTTTGCTTTTCTTAGCGGTTTTTTTGTTGCTTGCGCTTTTATCGGGAGAGGCAAAATCTCTTCAATCGCTGTGACTGCCTCTTCTGTCTTCTCTTTTGCCATAGATGGAACCTCTGTCGCCAATGCTCCCTCCTCCTGAGAAAGTGCTGGCGTTTTATCTGCAACTCTGCCACTTATATCGGCATCAGACGATGCATTATCCGCCATATTTTCCATAGTAGGCGTAGCTGCTTCACTTACTACTGCAGCCTGAGAGAGGATCTCCTGCTGTTCCTGCTTTACCTCTCTGATGATCTGCTCTTCTGCTGCTGAGTCGTTTTTCTCAGCCCTTGCCCTCTCTTCGTCCATGCTCTTGTCTACGGCGACAGCTTCCGTCCCATTCTTTTCTGCTTCTCCTTTCGCCCAAACACCATCTGCAGAAGCAGAAGCTTCATCCGTATCCAAAGAACTGCTGTCACCCAACCATGCTTTTGCCTGATTGACAATAGAACCGACAAAACCGGTACTGCTTATCGTTGCATTATTTTCACTGCTGCTGTCTTTGGCAACTAAAAAATACCAGGCTCCATAGCCGATGCCAAAGAGAACCAGCAGCATGAAAAGTTTTGAAGCCAGTCTACCTGTTTGTTCACCTTGCTCAGGAACAGTGATAACCAATCTGGCATCAAATTCCTCTTCTGGCGAGGAGGAAAAATAGTCTTCACACTCCTTCTTAAGTGTGTCTAGTTCTATACCAAATTCACGCTCCAAAATAGAAATAAAGCCCAATGCTTTTACGCGTTTCATATCCGAAAAGTCACGATGTACCAACTTCTCTATATTCTCAACAGAGAGTCGTGTTCTTTTGCTGATCGTTACGATACTATTCTCTTCTATGACTTCATTTAGTTGCATAACCCATCCTGTGTATTAATATTGCTGCTGCTGCGCTGACATTGAGTGAGTCAAATGCTCTCTTCATGCCGATAGAAAGTGTTTTATCCAATTTGCTTCTTACTTTTTTAGAAATACCTTTGTCCTCGCTACCCAGAACCAATACCCTCTTTTGTGAGAAAAGCACCTCTTCTACCGCTTCTCCCTCCATAGAGGCACCATAGCTGGTGAAACCTATCTGCCCCAGCTCATTGAGTAAGTCCAAAATATTATGCTGTATCCTGAAAGGCATATCCAGCAATGCTCCCGAACTCGTGCGGGCAATCGCAGCAAAAGGCAGCTGCTTGACCCCTGTTGCGATGATACCATCTGCACCAAGTGCATAGGCAGTTCGGGTGATCGCTCCGATATTACCAGCATCCGTCAAACCGTCAAGCACTACGAGAAATGCCCCCTGCTTGATCTGTTCGAGTGATGCAGACTCTGGTTCTGACATCTCAACCAAAAGCCCTTGATGGTTGCCACCCTTACTCATAGCCTGTGCCCAGCGGTTTTCAAGAAATTTTATTTTCTCTCGATACTCTTCATAGAGTGCTTGCGGAAGAATGCCTTTTTTGGCTATATAAACAGTCTCTATCTTCTCTTTGTGTTTTTCCAGTGCATACAGACACACCTGTTTTCCATAAATAATCATGGAAGATTTTATCCAAATTTTGCTTGATTTTTGAGAGCAGGCACTATTGAATTTCTCATTTCTAATGTTTAATTAAATATTCATACCATACTTTGACACTTTGATCACTCAAAGACGCAAGCAATTTTGCCTTGGTTTTAGGGGGCATATCAAAGTGTAAGATCTCATCAAAACTAAGTGATTTTTCTTCACTTACCGCTGCCTTAATGATGACAACCCACTCACCTCGAATCTCACTCTTCTCAAAAGATTTTAAAAGATTTTTTGCACTGTCTCGGTAGTAAGTCTGATACTTTTTACTGATCTCTTTGGCAAGAAACAGTTCTCTCTCTGGGTCAATCGCAGTGATCTCAGTCAAAAGCTTCTCTAGCCGATGTGGTGCTTCATAGAGTATCGTATTATAGCCATTGCCCATTGCTTCATGCAAGCCTGTACTCCGTTCTTTCCCTTTATGCGGTAAAAAACCAAAAAAGAGAAATCTGCCCTCTTCAAAGCCACTGGCTGCATATGCTGTCGTCACTGCTGAGGCACCGGGGAGCACATCATAGGCAATATCATGCGCTTGACAATACGCTACCAATAGCTGCCCAGGATCAGAGATCACAGGCATGCCAGCATCACTAACATAGACAACCTCCTCTTTCTCTAGTACCCCAGCTACTTCTTCAAGCCTCTGTATTCCATTGTGTTCATTGAAAGAGAGAAATGTTGCTTCAGGGTACACCATATCAAAACGCTCTTCCATGAGCCGCAAAAGCTTTTTGGTATGGCGTGTATCTTCACAGAGAAACAGGGTTGCTTTTTCAAAATATCGTATCGCACGAATGGTAATGTCTTGGGGATTTCCTATAGGAGTGGGAATAAAAGTAAGCATGTTAAATGTAGGGGCAGATTTCCTATCTGCCCATTAGATTAAGAGAGTTTATACTTGCTCTTAAACTTCTCAACTCTACCTGCTGCATCCACGATCTTCTCAGAACCGGTAAAGAATGGGTGACACTCATTACAGATATCGATGGATCTCTCTGCTACAGTTGACTTGGTCTCAAAGCTGTTGCCACATGCGCAAGTTACTTTGCACGCTACATATTCAGGATGAATATCTTTTTTCATTGTTTTTCCTTAAACGTTATTTTCTAGGGTGTCAGGCAACCAACCTGCTCTAGCGATACGCTCTTCCATATCCTGGGGACAGGGGGTACTGCAACGATCTGGTCGAGACAGTAATTTAGGTTGGGATTATACCGAAATAAGTTTAAATCTTGTCGGTAACACTTAAAATATTTTTTGAGATATTTTTGTATCCTTCTATCATCCTTGAGACTAATTCACATGATATTGGTTTATCGAGGATAGGTGACCTTAATAGATATTTTGGAATAATACGACCAAGTGATTTAACTCCGGAGCCAATCGTTGATGATTTTATGAAAAAATATAATGCTGTTTTCTCTCTTCTTTTACTGCTGAATCTCCATGCAGCTACACCAAAAAACCTTGTGCAACAGTGCCAAAACAAAAGTGGACAAGCTTGCCATGATCTTGGCTACCTCTATGACCAGAAGGGGAAAGTTAAAAAAGCAGCCAAGTTCTACAAGCGCGCCTGCGATCTACGCCACGCTATGGGCTGCTACCATCTGGCAGAGTTGTATCTGGTAGGATCAGGCGTGGTGCAGAGTGATGCCAGTTTTATCACCTATACACAAAAGGCTTGTACACTAGGCTATAAAAAAAGTTGTTCTTTTGGCAAAAAAGCACAACCTGCAAGCAAGATAACCAAGCAAAACAAGTCCACCCCTAAAAAGAAATTCAACAAATCCGTTATTAAAGACCGTACATTTGGCAGCATTACCGTCCATGCAAAGCTTATCAACAAACAGAAACGGATCGTTCAAATTGATGCCAGCATGATCAATCGTTTCAGTCAAGCATCCGGCTGGCTCTCTTTCTCTTTTCCCGGTATCGGGCAGGATATACTTTTAAAGAGCCGATCTGATGGATTTGATCGTATCAGAAGCTACCCAAAAGCATCAAATATTTTTAGTATTACACACAAAAAACCTATACGAAGTGGGTATCTTCTTATCGAAGGTGAGGCCAAATACTGGGCAAAGAACCAGACCAAAAAAGCCACGATCACCCTCAAAATACCTCCACAGGTCAGCCAGCTCACCCTCTATGTACGCGGTAGCCTCAAACACAAAAATAGGATCAAGTCTATCCCCCAAAAAGGTACCGTAGGGCAGCAGGGCTTTCACAATCATAAGCTGATCATCCCTATCGGCACTGCCCCCCAAAATACCTCTATGATAAGATCAAGTACACTCTCTATTGGTACGATTCCTAAAGCTCCTTCCCTGCCTCAAGTTATACTAAGTAGAAAAGACAAACTCCTGCTGCTTGACCAACTGCTTGATCTCTCTTATTATCACAGAGAGAGAAAAGCGTTTGAGAAACAACTCAAAGAGACACTCTTTGGTGGAGCAAAGTATCTCACCTATATCAAATCATATCGCTGCACACCCAGGAGAGGGAGCAACAAAAGTCGCTGTAGTCTCAAGCTTGTCGGGCAGACATCCAAGGGAAAACGTATCATTCGCTGGGAATTCCATGCAGCATTTACCGCCAGAAAAGAGGCTGGGGAGCTCAAAATCACCGAAATGCACTCATTGGATCTGCTAGAGTAGTAACACACTGGCCACGGAAGTGGCAGCACTCTCACTTCGCAGGATCAGCGGCGTATCAAGTCCCACTACCTTTCCCGCATCAAATAATGCGCACTCTGCATCAGTCAAGCCACCCTCACAGCCAACTACTACTGTTTCTATATGCTTTATCGTCGAGAGTCGTTTCTGTGAAAAGTGCAGTAGAAAGGCATCAGGGTATTTCACTACAAAATCATCGAGACTCTCTTCCGTCTCCAGTGTCATCATGTGACTTCTGCCACACTGTTGAGAAGAGTTTAGAAGTATCTTCTGTAGTCTGTCGAAGTCAGGATTGAACTGTTTCTGGCTGCGTGCACAGTAGATAAAAGTGATCTTCTCTACCCCAATCTCATTGAGACTCGGAAGTACTTTTTCAATACTTTTGGGGTCAATCATACACCAGCCGATATGTAGTTTTTTCTCTGTTTTGACAACGAGCTCTTGCTGTGACTGAAGCATGAGTGTTGCTTCTTTTCTGTCCAATGCTGTGATCTCATAGGTATACAAGGTATCATCTTGGAGATTGCGGAGGTATACCAGCTCTCCTGTTCTGTGACGGCGTACTTTAAAAAGATAGCGATGGCTCTCACCACTCAAGTATAGCTGCAATACCGAAGCCTCTGGATGATAGAGGTATTGCATCAATGCACCTGCAAGGCAAATATGGAGACAGAAACAAGCAGAAGTATCTCAAGACCCAGCATCGTGACAGAGAAGCGACCTGCATCCAGCCCCTGTAACCATAACTTTTTAGTATGGATCGCACGATAGCTTTCAATCACACCGAGTACAACAGAGGCAAAGATCATTATGAGTACAGAAAATGTCAGTTCCCTACCGGTAAACATAAATACGATTAATCCAGTAAAAATATTCATGGACCAAAACATCCAAAAACCAAAGTAGCCAATCCGTATCCAAAATACCATCTTCTCTATATTTTGTCTTAGCAATGAAGGCAGTATCAGATTGACTACCATCGCAAAAAGCAATATCTCTACCATAATACGGTGATAGGAAATGATCTCATCTAGCATGAATGCGCCTTTTTGACGAAATTATACTATACCGGGGATATCTTTCTTCTTGAGATCTCCATGATAGACGATATCTTTGGCATCGATCGTATCATCATTGAGCATCGCTGGCACCAGATCCTCTTCGTTAAGCTTCTCTATCTCTTCACTGAGCATATCCTCTTGGTAGGTCTGCATCATGTCTGCGGCGATCACTCTGGGCATAGATTGGATCTTGACCAACTTTTCGATCTCCTCACCTACATCTTTACCTTCTATAGTCACAATGATCTTGCCTTTTTCCTTATCACCAAAATGATAGTCGCAGATCTCACTCTCTTTAAATAGTTCGGTCAACTTATCATAATTGTCTCTGTTTACCTGTACTACGATACTGGATATATTCATCTGTTATTCTCCTCTTCTTATTTGAGCTTCCACAGCATCACGGTGTTGTCATCACTCGCTGAAACAATAGTCTTTTCATCAATAAAAACAATAGCATTCAATGTGCTTTTCTGTCCCTTAAGTAGATATTGCATAGAGAGTGTAGTTGTTTTGTAGACAGCAATATTATTCTGCTCATCTATAGCAAATGCTACTCTTTTGGCACTGGGACTAAGTCCTGTTGCATAGATGAGGAAGCTTCCTTCTATCGCTTCTCCTTTTCCGCTGGAAAGGTCATAGACTGAGCCTAAACGATCTTGCCCTGCTCCTGAAACAATACCATTTTTAAATGCCACCTTATAGGTATTATCCTTATTAATACCGCTAAGTTCTTTGATCGTTTTACCTGTCTTGGTATCAATCACTGTTATTACACCACTTTCACAGCCAAACGCTGCTTGTGTTCGATCATTATTCAGTGCAAAATCTGAAAATTTAGATTCTGTCAATTGTACCCGGTAGAGCTCTTTCTTCGCTTTAATGTCAAAAAGAGATGCTTCATTGCTCAAGTATCCAAAAAGAATATGCTCTTTATCAATAAAACGGATTTTAACAATGCTTCTTTTATCCTCGTGAGAAAGGAGTTTAGTCGTTATATTATTTTCTCGTACCCAAATATTGGCATATCCCCCTATCCCGCTATCGGTCAACATGATAAATCTGCCATCCATAGTATCAAGGCTTGAGACTCTCGTATGGATTGCATCTCCCATGAAATCTTTAATATCGGGGAATTGTACCTCTGCACCAAACTGTTTGGCCTGTATATTATAGCGTTGCATTTTACCTGTATCTGTCCCTATATAGAGCCACTCGCCATCCAATACAATATCTTTGGCAGACCCATCAACCACGATCTGATGAACTGGATTCAGTGTTATTGTAGCTTGCAACCAAACGGAAAGGATAAGACCTAATAAAAGGATATGTTTCATGACACAATCTCCTCAAGCATAGTAAAGAGTAGCTTGGAAATCTCCTCATCATTCAGGTCAGAATATACACCAAATAGATCCTCTTCAGATACAGAAAAATGCCTAAAGCCTTCATAACTCTCCAACATTTCAGTAAGCTTCCCTAGCCCATCCTCTCCGATTATTTCAAGGGCAGGCGCAGCAATATAAAGTATATGATTATACACACTGGCATCAAACTCTTCCGTCTCTTCTCCATCTGGCTCTTCATAGTTATAATCAACAACTACAAGCTCCCTATCCGTAAAAATATTCTCCGGTAGTTTGGCTGCAAGTGCAGGAAAGTTATTTTTTACCTCTTCTAGTGTCATTGTTCTTCCTTTTCTATAGCTTCCTTGATCTGCAGAGGAGTACACTCTATCGCATCTACCGGACAGACTGAGATACAAAATCCGCATCCCGTGCAGAGATCCATATCAATCACTGGATTGAACATCCCATTAAATAATATCGCATCATCAATACAAGGTTCCTTACAAGAGAAACAGATTACACTATTATGTGCGACGCATCCTTGGGTATTTATCTGAAAGGTCACTGCAATCTTTTCAGTATAGATACTTTTCTCTAGACTCAATACACCCTGATCACATACCTTGGCACATGCATCACAAAAGGTACACCCGCTGGAAGCAAAGCTCAATTGAGCAGTGTCATCCTCTCCGATAAAAATAATCTTCTCTTCACAAGAAGCCACACACGCCTTGCTCTCACAAGTAGGGCACTCACTCTGAAAAAGAGATTCACTCAGACCATAAGGGGGTCTCACCACGAGGGGAGACACATCCTTGGGAGTCTGATTGAGTGGTTTTGCGAAGGATTTAAAAAAATCTCGTCGCGATGCCACTTACTCTACACCTGCATTGATCACATCAATGAGATTAGATTTGCTTTTCTGCTCATCATTACCAAAGTCAGGCGTAAAAGTATTACCCACGAGTGGGTCAATATTGGCCTGTGGTGCATGACACTGAGAACAGTTAAATCGTGCTGGGTTAAGTTTATCCATTTTATGCGCAACTGTTTTGAAGTCACTGGTATTATCAACCTCTTTACCTTCTTTAGTGATCTTACCATCAGCTGCCATACCGGTAGCTGGTCTAAAGTTAGCAAAGTGAGATGCTGGGATAGCCGTTGCTTTGACACTAGGTGCTACCTCTGGCATATGACATCCAAGACATGCATTGTTCGCAGTCACGATAGGCAACATCCCTTCTACATCATGGGGGATCATTGGGGGAGCATTGGTGTAGGCTCTTTCAAATCTATCCGCTGTTCCTGCTGCTGCCCTGTTGAATTTTCCCTCTTCAGGTGTTGTTGTATCTTCACTGTAGAGGTCTACTTTTCTCAGTCCTAGCTCCTCTTCTGTGATCACTTTTTTCGTACCAAGGTCCTCCTTGGCGATTCTGTCTGCTGAAGATGCAGTGTCGTTAATATTAATGACATTGCCTGCAACCGAAGAGACAGAGATCAGACCCAAAGCCGCCATGGTGATTAAACTTTGTTTTAGCATAGTTGCTCCTTATTGCTTTTTTAGAAAATTACGGAGATGAAAACCGAGTGCATCATCATCACACACATCGATACATCGTCCACAATTGGTACACTCAGGCTTGACGACGCCTTCGCTTCTCTTGCCTATCATGTTCAGGACCTGCACTTCCGGGCAGACATCCTTACATTTCATACAGAGTGTACAATTGTCATGATTGTGCTCTACCTCCAACAGGCCATATTTACCTATCAGCGAGTGCACACCACCTAATGGACATACATGTCCACACCATCCATTTTTGAGAACAAAAAGATCAAAGAGAAAGATCGCTACTAGCAATCCTGCTCCTGCACCAAACCCAAAGATCACGCCTCGGTTGAGGATCGTGATCGGAGAGATAATCTCGAACGCTGCCAACCCACTCACAAACGATACCAGTAGTGCCAGCACTATCATGTAGTATCGCAGGTTTCGTGTGACCCAGATCTTACGCTCTATCTTATCGATATAGAGTTTACGTCTGAGCCATGCGGCTGCATCTGTCACCATATTGACGGGACAGACCCAGCTACAGAATGCCCTGCCGCCTATGATGCCGTAGAAAAGTGCAATAATCACTGCACCCAGCAAAACATCAAAAGACAACACAGCACCTGCTGCCAGCAACTGCAAGACAGCAAATGGGTCACTCAAAGGAATCACACCCAGCACCGAAGAGCCTGACAGCGTACCGCCAAGCATCTTCCAACCGTACGCATTGGCACCAAAATAGAGCAGAAGCAAGAGAATCTGCGTCACTCTACGTAGAAGCAGGTATTTGACATTAGTCATAACTTACTCCTTCATTGAGATAGTCCACAGGCTTCTTCTCGCTTCGCTTGTCTTTGGTATGAATTTCTTTGGCATCTTTGACACGCTCTTGATCCTTTTTATCCCATCCTTTGACATAGTGACTACCTGGTCTTCCAAGCGCCACTTCTCTAGGATGGACAAAGATCGCGGGCTTCTCTGTGACACATGCTTTTTCACACAAGCCACATCCCGTACACGCACTCATATCTACTATAGGTTTCAAGAAGGCATGTTTCCCAGTACGCTCATTCCGTCCATACTTCAGCTTGATAGCAACATCCAGCAGTGGGCAGGCACGATAACAGGCGTCACACTGTATCCCCCAAAAAGCGATACAGGAATTCTGGTCAACCACAGCCAGTCCCATGTCCATCATGGTGATATCCATCTCACCTTTGTCATTGGTGACTTTGGTCAGATCCAATGCACCTGTCGGACAGACAGGCACACAGGGGATATCATCACACATATAGCATGGTACTTCTGCTGCAACAAAATAGGGAGTTCCTACTGTCACATCAGTATTGGCTTTTGCCATCTTGAGTGTTCCCGGTCGAGGCTTGCCTGTCTCTTTGTCAATATTGCTATCACGATTGACACAGGCTTCTGCACAGAGTCCACATTTGATACAGGTTCTTAAAAAATCTTTTTCTGAGAGTGCCGCAGGTGGTCTAAGTGTCAATGTGGCGCTCTTTGCTTTATCCGCATATCCAGCCCATACTAGTCCACCCATCAAACCCAAGCCTGTATTGTGTGCAACATTGGTAAAAAACCTCCGCCTGCTACTAATCTCTGGCTTTTTCTTACTCACTCCCTATCCTTCTCTACGCTTTGTACATTTTAACGGCACACTTCTTGTAGTCTGTCTGCTTGGATAGCGGACATGTTGCATCGAGGCATACTTTATTGATAAATACTTTCTCATCAAACCAAGGTACAAATACCAAGCCTTGCGGTGGTCTGTTTCTACCTCTGGTCTCAACTCTTGCTTTGACCTTGCCTCTTCGAGACTCTACCCAGATGAGCTCGCCTCTCTTGAAGCCTTTGTCTTTGGCATCTTTAGGGTTCATATAGCACAGCGCCTCTGGTACTGCACGATAAAGCTCTGGTACTCTCATTGTCATCGTACCACTATGCCAGTGCTCAAGTACACGCCCTGTACAGAGCCATGTGTCATATTTTGCATCTGGCATTTCTGGAGGATCCATATATGGTCTAGCAAAGATCTTCGCTTTGTTCGGGATCTTATTCTTGCCACCTTTTTTATCCGGTTTCGTTAAGCTACCTTTGAACTGTGCTTTAAGGAATGGGCCGTAGAACGCAAAGTCTCCACCAGGATTGGCTTTGGCTGCATAAGGGTCGTACTTACAGTTAAATCTCCACTGTGTTTCTTTTCCATCAACCACTGGCCACTTAAGCCCACGTACTTTATGGTAGACTTCAAATGGTGCCAAGTCATGTCCATGACCTCGACCAAAGGATGCATACTCTTCAAAGAGATACTCATGGATCATAAATCCATACCCTTTAAAGACTTCACCATCACTTCCTTTGACATTTCTGCTGTCTCCTAGACACTCAGAGTTGTCATAGCCCTTTTGTGGGAATTTAGTAGTATCTATTTTATACGACTTGGCTTTCTTGTTTGCAAAGAGAATCTCATACATCGTAGTCTCTGGTGTATAGCCTGCTGCTTTGATCGCATCAGCAGAGATACCCTTGAGTGTCTTTTTACCCCAGCCTACTTTGACATCATCCATCCAGAGATCTTTGACGGTGAAACGCTTGGAGAACTCGACCCACTGCCATGTATCTGACATAGAGTCACCTACCGGCAATACCTGCTGTCTCCAGTGCTGTGTTCGTCGCTCTGCATTACCGTAGGCTCCCCACTTCTCGTAGATCATCGCAGTTGGCAAGATCAGGTCAGAAACCTTCGCTGAGATACCTGGATATCCATCAGAACAGACGATGAAGTTATCCATCTCTCTGGCTGCTTTAATCCAGTGGCTCGCAGATGCAGAGTCCTGATATGGGTTACATACATTGATCCAGGCAAACTTCACGTGTCCGTCTTCGATATCTCTATGGATCTTCATAATATGCTGACCCTGCTGACCATTCAGTGTACCTGCAGGTAGACCCCATTTCTTCTCAGAAAGTGCTCTGTGTTTAGGATTTTTGATCATCAAGTCTGCAGGGAGTCTGTGCGTAAATGTACCCACTTCTCTAGCAGTACCACATGCAGATGGCTGACCTGTGAGCGAGAATGCTCCAGAGCCTGGCTTCGCTTGCTTGTTAAGCATAAAGTGGACATTGTACGAAAGTGTATTGACCCAAGTACCTCTGGTGTGCTGGTTCATACCCATCGTCCAGAATGAAACCACTTTTCTGCCTTTTTCGATATAGAGTTCCGCAAGTTTTTGAAGCTTCTTTTTGAAAACTTCAATATCCTCATTTGGATCACCTTTAGCTATCTTGGCAGTATACTCAAGCGTGTATGGTTCTAATGACTTCTTGTACTCTTCAAACGAGATCTGCCAGTGTGGTAGGCCTGGTTTGTTGTGTATCATTTTATCACCTGCTTTATAACCATATGGTGCTAAGGCAGGACCCTCTTTTTCAGAAACTATTGTCTCCATTTCTTTTTTAATGGTCTCCATCTCAAGCGCAGTATATTTGCCCTCTTTGATCGATTTTTCATTTGATTTTCTCATGCCGTAACCGATATTGGGATTCGCCACTGCAAATACCATATGATTTTTGACAAAATCCCAATCAATGATCTTCTCTTTGTCATCTCGCATAACGATCTCACGAGCAATATAGTTCCAAAGAGCCAAGTCTGTACTTGGTGAGAAAATGATCTCCATGTCTGCCAAGTCTGACGTTCTGTGTCTGTAAGTAGAGATATTGACTACCTGCACCTTATCCGGAGCTGAGAGTTTTCTATCTGTCACTCTTGACCAGAGGATCGGGTGCATCTCTGCCATGTTTGATCCCCAAGAAACAATCGTATCAGTTAGCTCTATATCATCATAACAACCTGATGGCTCATCGATACCAAATGTCTGGTAGAAACCAACCACTGCTGATGCCATACAGTGACGTGCATTAGGGTCAATCGCATTGGATCTAAATCCTGCTTTCATCATTTTTTGGGCTGCATAGCCCTCCATGACTGTATATTGACCAGATGCAAAGACTGCTACACCCTCTGGGCCACTTGCTTTGAACGCTTTTTTAGCATGAAACTCCATCTCATCGAAGGCACGCTTCCATGAAACTGGTCTAAACTTACCATGCTTATCAAACTTGCCATCTTCACCCATTCTCAAGAGTGGTTGCTTAAGTCTGTCTGCACCATACATGATCTTCGCATTAAAATAACCTTTAATACAGTTAAGACCTCTGTTTACCGGTGCTGCCGGGTCACCTTTGACCGCTACGATCTTGCCACCTTTGGTAGCGAGCATGATTCCGCAACCGGTACCACAGAAACGACAAGCTGCCTTGTCCCATCTCCAATCCGATTCCGCCTTGGCTGCTGCAGCTTGTACTTCAGCCGGTACAGTGATCCCCACTGCCCCAGCTGCTGCCGCTGCGGCAGAACTCTTTAGAAAATCTCGTCGATTCATTCCCATTGTAACCTCCTGTAATGTTAAGGGATACACTTATTATAGTGCACGGAAGCCGTAAAGAAATTGATTTATATCATGAAGTTACAATCTTTATAAGGTTGGGAACAAAATGGAGTCAAAAAGTAACAAAAACTATCAATAAGGACAAAAAAGATAAATAGAATTGATGCAATGCCTAGAAATATAGGTTGGAGGAGGAAAAGTGAACCCAAGCAGAGAATGATTCTGCCTGGGAATGGTATTATTTTAGTGTAGAGATATAGGCTGCTACTGCTTCGATATCGCTATCGCTCATGCTTCCTACTTGACCTTTCATCAATGTTCCCATGCCACTTACATTGCGTGTGCCGGCTTTGTAGCCTTGCATGCTCTCCACAAGTGTTGGTGCATCTTGTCCAGCGATCACAGCTGATTTGCCAAGGGCTTTGGTCTTACCATCTTTTCCATGACATCCGGCACACTTCCCGAACAGTGCTGCACCTGCTGCTGTATCTACTGCAGGTGCAGTTGCCTCTGCCACTTTTTCTTTGACAGCTTCTGTGGCTGCTACTGCTTTCTCTTCTGCTGCCTTAGCAACTTCAGATGCTTTGGCTTTGGCATCAGTTGCTGCTTTTTCTGCTGCTGCTTTGGTCTCTTCTGCCAGCTTGGCTGCTTTTTCTTTGGCTGCTTTTGCAAGCTCTTCTGCCTTGGCTTTGGCATCAGCTGCTGCTTTTTCTGCTGCTGCTTTTGCCTCTTCCGCCATTTTGGCTGCTTTTTCTTTGGCTGCTTTTGCTGCCTCTGCTGCTGCATCTACTGCCTTGGATGCTGCTTCTTTGGTTGAGTCAGCTGCCTTGGAAGCTGCTTCTGTTACGCTGTTAGTAGCTGTCTTCGCAGCATCTGATACCTTGTCTCCACAAGCTACAAAGAGCATACTGGATGCAATAAGTACCATTAAGCTAAATTTTTTCATTGTTGTTTCCTTTTTCGTAATATGGCGCATTATACTATAAATACTCTAGAAAAAGTTAATATTTTGAAAGAATTATACTTTTTGCGTAAAGACTGATCTAAACTTGATAGCGATAAGATAAAAGAATGGTGTGTCAAGCAATGCCATAACGATTTTCACCATATAATCTCCCAGGATCATCTTGATAATTGCCCCCGCAGGCAAAACAAAAGCAAAGGCAACGGTAAAGAAAATAATCGTATCAAATGCCTGAGAAATGATAGTACTGACATTATTACGTAACCACCAAAGCTTCTGAGCCTTCTGCTTGATATAATGGAAGATAGTCACATCCAGCGTCTGTGAGATCATAAAGGCCGTGATGGATCCCAGCGCAATACGCCAATCCGCAATCATAATCGTAGGTATAATAGCGATGACTATACCCCAAAGTACCACCTTGAGCACCTCTTGTTTGCTATAGTTTTCTCCCAATACATCTGTCAATAAAAATGTCACAGGATAGACTATCGCCCCATATGTCAACCATTCATTGATGGAAAACTGCACCGTATAGTTGGACGCAATAATCAAAAAGGCAAAAATTGCGACACTCACATAGAAAACTTTTTGACTCATATTTTATCCTAAATTTTTCGCGCATTATAGCAGTAATTTTTTAAGCAGATATTAACCCTGTCTAGCCACCCGTTTGATAGAAAGCGCGAGATGAGATATCTTCCTCAAGATTTGTTTCACTCCACCGGTTCTCTTTTGGCTTGTCTTGCAACACTTTGGCAAGTACATTGGCTGCCCCCTCTATATCTCCACTCTTGACAGACTCAGCAATACTGAGTGCCTCGTCAAAGTAAAGGCAGGGTATCAGGTGTCCTTCTGCAGTAAGTCGGATACGATTGCAATTCTCGCAAAAATCATGTTTGTGCGGATCGATCAGGCCAAACTCATACCCAAGCTCTTCGATCAGATAATTGAAGGAAGGACTGGCACCTTCTCTTCCCAGCGCCTTGATGGTATATTTTTCTTTGACCTTTGCCAGGATCTCTTTACCATGCATACCCTCTATCTCAGTACTTGCATGCGCATTTTCCATGTATTCTATAAAACGGATCTTTATATCCTTCTCATGGCAATACTCAAGTACATCAATAATTTCATTATCATTGATTCCCTTGAGCGGCACCATATTGACCTTGACCCCCAGACCTACGTCCAAAGCCTTCTGTATACCTTCTATCACCTTGCCCAGAACATTTTTCTGAGCAATCTGTGCTGCTACAGCTGGCTTGAGACTATCCAGCGAAACATTAATACGCTTCAATCCTGCATCTTTAAGGCTCTGTGCCGTCTCCTGAAGCAGATAGCCATTGGTGGTCAGTGCCAGATCAATATCTGGCTTGTAGTCATGTATCGTACGTACAAAGCTGTCCAGATCATGACGAAGCAAGGGCTCACCGCCTGTAATACGGATCTTGTTGACCCCCTCATCAATCGCTACTTTAATAAAAAGAAACAGCTCTTCAAAAGAAAGCAGATTCTCCTTGGGCACCCAGGAAAATGGCTTTTCCGGCATACAGTACTGGCACCTGAAATTACAGCGCTCTGTCACTGATACCCTCAGATAATTGACCTCTCGTCCATGTCCATCTATTAGCATTGTCTGTCCATTGTAAAGTATTTTATTAAGCGTATCGAAAAAATGATAATAAAGGGGTGACGGAAGTCAATAAAAACAATAAAATGACTTGCGTGAAGATTTGATAGAAATACTGTTTAACTATATTTTGCTTGAGTTTGTTGTAGATTTGTTTGAACGGCGTGAGTGAAGTGAGAGAACTTGCTAGAAAGTAAGTGACCGAACGGAACGAAGCCGTTCGATCAAAGATGCAATAAAATCATGCAAAAGATTAATGTAAGTCTCTCCAGTGTGCTTGCTTCCATAGATACGCAAGCAATGTAAAGATAAAGAAGAATCCAAGTACCCATGGGCCTACAGCTTCACGCTTTGGCTTGCTAGGATCACCTGATTCCTCTAGATAAGCTATAACCTTTTCGTAGCCTTCTTTACTGACGCCCACTCTAGGCATAGCAGTACCTGCTAACTGAGATTGAGGATCTTCAATGAATGTCTCCATGAAATGCTCAGATCTTGCTCTGATCATAATAGAGAGATCAGGTGGCAGTTTGCCCATATATTTAGCAAGGCTTCCCTGATACTCAGCTACTTTTTGCTCAAATTTTAGCTTCTCAACATCTTGATGCGTAACAATATTTGGTCTTGTTTTTGGCATAAACCCAATCTGTGTCCACTTGGTATAGCGCATAGCGTGACATCGCCCACAGGCTGTCTCGTATGCCTCTTTTGATGAAAGCTCTTTGGGAGCTATAGACTTGAGATAAGCCACAATATTGGCTGCTGTCTGCTCATCAGGTGCCACGACAGGCATAGGATAGACTTTACCATCTTTGAACTTATGCTCAACCTTGGAAGCATGTGTAGGATTCATGATAAAATTCACTAGGAACTTCTCATCAAAAACAGCACCTGCATTACTCAAATCAGGAGGATTTACCCCATAGGCACCAGCTGACGCAGAAGCATCCATCGGTGCTGGCATTTTTTGAGATGCGATAGAGTGACATCCTGTACAGGCACTAATCATTGCTTTTCCTGCCTCAATATCACCCTTTGCCTTGACCTCCTTGAGATCAGCATAGGCAAAATCATGGCTTTCGACCACAATCTCATTTCCCTGTGCATCTACTTTTTTATGCATTGCATGATGGGCATAAGGCTCAACACCCCAGTAAGTTACCAGTGTAAAAAATACAACCACTGCTAATATTTTTAACTCTTTCATTATTTTTTACCTCCCACTGGTTTCTCCATCATGGTAATGAATGGCAACACCACCCATAAACCGATAAATGTCACTGCAGCAATATAACCAATCATAGAAAATGTTGGATCTGTTGGTGGCAGTTTACCCATGATAGTCAATGTAATCATATCGATAAGCAATGCCCAGAACCAGATACCAAATAGCCCTCTTCTGTTGGCAGGGGCTACGTTGGAACTTCTGTCTAAGAATGGTAACGTCATCAAGATGCCCTGTGCAAAAGCAAACCAGATCAAACCAACGTTTTTGGAGAATGGTCTAAGAATCTCATAACTCCAGAGGAAATACCACTCAGGATAGATGTGTGTTGGTGTCTTTAGCGGATCTGCCGGATCAAAGTTGACCGGATCCATCGCAAACTCAAAGTGGTAAAAGACAAGATAGAAGAACAAGATAAAGTACACACCCATCACAAAGACATCTTTGCTCAAGAATACCGGTTTGAATGGAATAACTTTGGCTTCTTTTTTTCTACCAGCTTTCCAAAGTGCTGCTGACTCTTCAAAGTCAACCTCTTCGCCATCTTGGTTGTTGACGTGTGGGATTCGAAGTGTACCAAAGTGAAGTACGATCAGACCCATGATCACCAATGGCATCAAGAGTACGTGAAGCATAAAGAATCTACCGAGGAATGCTTGTCCGGGAACATAGTCACCACGAAGCCACTCCACAAAGTGTGGGAAGTTCAATGCACCACCCAACACATCCGGTGTCGCACCTGCAAAGAGGTTGGTAATCACCATACCTGCCCAGTAGCTCATCTGTCCCCATGGAAGCATATATCCAGAGAAGGCCTCTGCTGAGAATACAATAAACAGTCCCATACCGGAGAGCCAAATCAACTCTCTACCACGCTTATAAGAGCCATAGTAGATACCTGTAAACATATGGATATAAATGATCAAGAATACCAATGATGCACCTACACCATGGATATGTCTCCAAAACCATCCATACCCCACTTCAGACATAATCGTATAGTTGACTGAGTCAAATGCTGCTGCATTACCCGCATCGGGTACATAATACATCAACAAGAAAATACCACTGATTACCAAAATACCAAAAGTGGCCGCAAGTATCATACCCATCGCCCAGAGGAAGTTGATATTTTTTGGAATCCAATACTCCGTAGACATCACTTTCTGTAGGGTATTTACCGCAAGTCTCTGATCCATCCATTTATTGCTAAACGGCATTGCTTTATCAAAATGTGCCATCGCTTCTCCCTTAACCTATTAATCCAGCGCTCTTAAGCTTTTTATACTCAGGGCCCTCTTCGCCAAGTACCAGTTTGGTACCATCTATTTTGAATGGTGGAATCAATAGTGGGCTAGGGGGTGGTGACTTCAACACTTCTCCAGCACTATCAAACTCGCCTCCGTGACATGCACATTTAAATTTGACCTCACCAGGGTAATACGCAGGAATACATCCAAGATGCGTACAGAGACCCACCACAATCATATATCTCTGCCCATCTACAACAATATCTCTATCGTTGGCCTTCTCTGATTTTGGTCTCTTGAGTACAAAAACAGGCTTTCCTCTCCACATTTCTGTATTGAGCACATTCTCCTGTGCCTGACCAATATCTATGGTTGTGAATCCTCCTGCCTTGACACTTGGCAACATGTCCCAGCTTCGTTTGGCACCATAAAGTACACCCAGTGCACCCAAGCCAGTGAAACCTGCAAGTCCTAAACCAGTTATGAACTGTCGTCTATCACTCATAGCTATCCTTCCTGTAAAATTTAGATGGTAGATTATAGGGAAATTTATTTTAAATTATATTGATGTGTATCATATATCAATCAGATTTATGTTTCTGTGTAGAGAAATGATACGTATTTATAGTATTTTTTGCAGCAGGTTATCGACTACTTTGATCTCCAATTCTTCCATTTTGTCTCTGTGGCACGGCTCTAGTGTATCACAAAGGTAGGTCACTTCCGCACCTGCCACTCTGGCTTCATAAGCAGTCTGTGCTGAGCATGTGACTATCCTGCTACTGTGTGCGATGATCTCTCTGTATGCATCTGACTCATGCAGTGCAAAGAAAGCGGGTGCAAGCTCTACTTCGTAGCCTACATAAAAGTACTCTCCGAGAAGTAGCTCCATCTGGGAGTTGGCAAATCTATCCAGATGTGTTTTGATCCATTTTTTAGGGTCGCTGTCACCATAAAAGAAAACTGTTCGTTCTATATTGGTTTCTTTTTTGCATTGCGTATAATACACATCAACCATAGGATCCACGAAGAGTATCTTCTCACCAAATCTGCTTATCTCATCATAGCTATTGGCTACCTTGGAAACTTCCGCAAACATCTCCATATACTGCTCAAGTTTGCCTCTGTCATCCTCTGGAGTGTCTATGATCAGGCTGTCCCCTCTCTGCGCTACAAAATCAATATCCCATACCGTTTCAATCGTCGTACAGGTAGGCACACCATGCTCTCTGATCACGGCTGCAGCACGAAAATCATTGGTAAGCATCTCGACCTCCACTCCCTGCTCCTGAAGATCCCGATAGAGTACTGCCATGCGTCTGAGTCTGGAGAGTCCATATTTGTGATTACTGTATGCGTAAATATAGGTCATGCTTTGCCCTTCTGACGCATCTTGATGTAGACATGGATGATCTCCAATGCCGCAGGTGTAACCCCAGAGATCTGTGAAGCAGCAAAGAGTGTAGAAGGTGTTGCCTTCTCCAGCTTCTCTACGATCTCATTGCTCAGTCCTGAGATATGTGCGTAGATAAAGTCACTGGGGATCTTGATCTTCAGTAGCTCTTCCATCTGTAAAATTTGCCTTTGTTGCTTCTCGATATAGCGACTATACTTGGACTCTATCAGTATCTGCTCTATCACTTCATCGCTGTATTTATCAAACTCCGGCAACAAAGATACCAGCTTCTCTCTGTCAAAGTCTCCTCGCCCTATCACATCGATCCAGCAGGTACGATCATTGATCTTGACTGCCCCGATAGATGCCAAGGATGAGAGAAATGTTTTGGTAGGTGTGGCAAAGTTCTCTTTGAGAAACTGTAACGCCTTTTCTGTCTCTGCCTTTTTCTGCTCTACCTTTTGGATATAGGTACTTTCCAACAAGCCCAGCATTGCACCATAATGTGAAAGTCTTATATCGGCATTGTCTTCACGCAGGAGCAGCCTATACTCTGCACGGGAAGTAAACATGCGGTAAGGTTCTTTGGTACCTTTGGTCACCAGGTCATCGATCATCACCCCAATATACGCCTCATCACGACCCAGTACAAAAGGCTCCTCTTTGCGCAAGCTTCTGACCGCATTGATCCCTGCCATCAGTCCCTGGGCAGCCGCTTCTTCATATCCTGTCGTACCATTGATCTGCCCTGCACAGTAGAGCCCTGTTACCTTCTTGGTCTCTAGTGTATGTCGCAACTCTGTAGGCTGGATATAGTCATACTCGATCGCATACCCATAGCGTACGATCTTGGCATGCTCCATTCCTTCTACAGAGCGTACCATCTCCAGCTGTACATCGGTAGGCAGTGAAGTACTCATACCGTTGATATAGTACTCTGTCGCATCCACCGTCTGTGGCTCGACAAATATCTGATGTCGAGGTCGATCTCTAAAGCGACTGATCTTGTCCTCGATACTGGGGCAGTAGCGTGGTCCCACTCCCTCGATCTGACCTGAGAAGAGCGGTGCTCTGTCAAAATTGCTCTCGATGATCTCATGGGTTGTCTCGTTGGTATAGGCGATATAGCACGGTAGCTGCTTGGGAGCAAACGTCGTTCTGTCTGTACGAAAGGAGAAGGGAATCGGAGGCTCATCCCCCGGTTGTGCCTCCATCTGTGAGATATCTACAGAGCTCACATCGATTCTGGCACAGGTACCTGTCTTGAGCCGTCCGATATCAAAGCCCAGACTACGCATCGACTGTGCCAGTTCGATAGAGGGTAGTTCTCCCTGTCTGCCTGCTGCCTGCTGCTTATCACCGATATGGATAAGCCCATTGAGAAAGGTACCTGCAGTGATGATGATCTTGGGGGCATGATAGATGTTACCCAGTTGCGTGGTCACCCCTTTGACCACCCCCTCCTCTACGATCAGCTCATGG
>Ga0256827_10000588_pt1 | contig 22760 bp, 16 predicted proteins | sample CV84metaG_FD_185977 | JGI IMG/M metagenome (GOLD analysis project Ga0256827, IMG submission 185977) | Hydrothermal vent microbial communities from East Pacific Rise, Pacific Ocean - CV84 | ecosystem: Environmental > Aquatic > Marine > Hydrothermal vents | place: Pacific Ocean: East Pacific Rise... | reverse complement strand
GCTTCAAATACTTCTAATATCTCTTCAGATTTAGAATTCGGATGTGTATTTATTATATCATTTAGCAAGAAATACCCAATAAAACTAAGCAATGCTCCTGGTACTCCGTGACCAGTGCAATCAACTGCAGCAAGATAAACTCCATGTTCATTCTGTTTGAACCAAGGGAAATCACCACTTACAACATCACGTGCTTTGTAGAACATGAAAGAACTGCTAAAATACTGATCCAAAATATCCACTCTAGGCAATATTGCTGTTTGAATTCTTTGAGCGTAGTTTATACTCTCTGTAAGTTTTAGATTTTTATCTGTTATTTCTCTTTCAATTGCTTTAATCTCAGTAAGGTCATGAGCTACAAGTAGAATAGTTTCTAGTTCTTTCTCATCATTATATTCAGGAATAGTACTTACTTTAAGTATCATATTTCCTGTTTTATACTCCATTTCAAATTCAACTTCAGCTTTCTTAAGTGTTGCTTTTGTTGTTTCTATTCTTTCTTCAAAAAACTCAATTAAGTATTTAGGCAAAGAAACTTTATCAAGAGAAGTATTCTCTAAGTCTTCTTTTTCTATTCCCAATAGTTCAACGGCTTTAGGATTAAAATAGTGGAATTTACCAGTACGACCAAAGCGAATAATCATATCAGGGCTATTCTCTGATAATGCTTGCATTCTAGATTTCAAGCGTTTATCTTTTTCTGCTATTCTTTGAAGTGTAATATCTCTAGTATTAAATATTAAACCCTCTATAGCAGGATTATCGAGCATATTTCTACCTGTAGTTTCTACCCATACTTCACTTCCATCAGCTTTTAAGTGAACATAAGAATAACTTACAGTTTTAAATGAATTTTTATGAAGGTCTTCAAAATTAGTTTTCACTAAAGAAACAAAATCTTTCGAAACTCTATCTGTTGCTTTAACTCCAATGATTTCATCAGTATTATAACCTAATATTTTCTCTGATGATGGACTTTCATACTTAATTCTACCATCTTTATCATAAATAGTAATAATTTCAGAAGCATTCTCTAGTAATGAATGGAGTCTTGTTTTTGCAGATTCAACTTCTTGAACTTGTCTTTCTAATTCATCATTACTCTTCTCCAACTCTTCATGAGTCATTCTCATCTCTTCTGCATTCTGATGAAGCTCTTCCTCATTCTCTCTAAGCTCTTCTGTTAGCATACGAGATTCATCCAATAATTTTTTAGTACGAAGATTTACATTCACACTAAATAATACTTGCCCTATTATAGGGCCTAAAGCTTCAATAAGCTCTCTAACTTCTGAAGGAATACTATTATCGATATTTGCAACTTCTATTACGCCATGTACTACATCCTCACTAATAAGAGGCATAATAAATAAACTTCCTGGTTTTTTATCAGCAATAATACCAGAAGTAACAGTAATATAATCTTCAGGGATATCTGTTCTGTATATACTTAATCGCTCGTAAGTAGCTTGACCAATAAGTCCTTTACCATTGGTAAATTCTTGTTGAATATACTTAATTCGATTGTATGCATAGGCTGCTGTAAGCTCAAATTTCTCAGTATCTTCATTAAAGATAAAGAATCTACCTTGTATTAAATTACAATAATCAAGTAGGTGTTGTAAAACTCCATAAGCGAGATTTTTGAGGTCAGTATCATTTCTTAATTCTGTAGAAATAATCTCTTTACCTTCATTTATCCATATATTTCGTTGCTCCTCAGTTTTATTCTTTATTAGGTTATCACGCATTAATAACAAAGAGCGAGTTAATAAATCTGATTTATCTAAATCACCAATATTACCACTATCAAAATCTCCTTCACCTATACTTTTTGCAAAGAGAGCATTATTTGTAATGATATTATTCTTTTGATCAATAATATCATCATATGTAAACTTTCTTTTAATATAAATATAAGCAAAATAGCGTGAAATACCACCTATTAAAAATGGAAATAAATATGCTAAAGCAACTATAGGATGTTCTGAATGGATATGTTCAAATTTACCCATTCCTTCAGGTATATTCATATCAATAGTAGAAATGATATACAATAAATCAACAGTTAAAAGCAGACCAACAACAAAGCCACCAATCATAAGTTGACTTAACAGTATTTTTTCTTTTTGTGTGAATTTTCTATTCATAAATATCTGGTCTTAAAAAATCTTATTTGTAATTTTTTCTACAAATTCATTCAACAAATCAAATGTATTTGATTTGAATGTTTTCATATCTGCAAACTCAAAATATAATACAGTTTTACCTTCATTAATTATTGGAATCATATAAATATTCTTCGGCAAGACAAAACCACTTGCTGAAGTAATTTTAATATAATCTTTAGGTATTTCCTTTAACTGAACAGCTTGCTTATTCATTGCCACTTGTCCATGCAGTCCCTCTCCAACCTTAAAATTAGATGGCTTATCTTCGCTGAAGTAAGCATAATTATATACATTTTCAAACTCATCTTCACTATTCAACCTATATACCATTCCTAGATCTAGGCTAAGTTTTCGACACAATTCTTGAAGGATTGGTTCAAGATCAGTATCTGGAAATTTAGCCAAATTAGAGTTTTCGCATAAACCTTTCCAGTCAATAGAATACGTCTTAATTTCTTCCTCCAAAGTTTCTTTTTCTAGGACAACATCATCAATATTATCTTCAACTTCAGCATTTGCCACATCCGAAATTAGTATTAAACGCCAACTAATAAAGAAGCTTGTAGAAGCTCCTGTAATAATTGCCAAAACAAATAGTTGAAATTCGGAACTAGTTCCTTGCAATTCTACAGTATTGAATAAACTATCCATCTTAAAATATGCCCAAATGGTTAATCCAATTGTTAGCAAGAGGACAAACAAAGACAATAGTTTAAATAATTGTAAAGTTTTATATTTCATTATTTAGGTATTTTAAGAATATAATTAATTATTTGATCAATCGAAAAAATATGGTCTATTTTAGTTATTTTATTCGCTGACTCAGGCATAGTTCTAGCTTGACATTCATTAGGATCTTGAATAATTGTAACTCCTCTATTAATATGAACACTTCGCATACCTTTAGCACCATCTTTATTTGCACCTGAAAGCATTATTCCAACCATTTTATTTCTAAAAACTCTAGCAGCACTATCAAATGTAAGGTCAATGGCTGGACGAGAATGATTTACATTATCAAAAGTAGAAAGCGCAAAGTTATTACCTAATTCAATTATTAGATGATAATTTGCAGGAGCAAGATAAATTTTACCTCTTGAAATACTCATCTTATCAGAAGGTTCAACTATAGGCATTTTACTTTTCAATGCTAGAGCTTCAATAAATCCACTTCTAACATGCTTGAGCCTATGCAAACATAAAATAATAGGTAAAGGATAATCAACAGGAATCTGAGATAGTATTTTTGTAATACCTCTAAAACTACCAGCTGAACCGCCAATTACTACATATTTAATACCTTGAACCATTAAAAATTACGTTTATAAATCTGTTCTTCCTTATTATGAATTCTAAATTTTCCTTTAATTTCAAAATTACTAATATCCTCTTTAACTCCTGTAATAAAAAATCCTCCACCAAGCATTTGCTTATGAATTTGATTTATTGTTTTTTGCTGTTTTACTTGATTAAAATATATCATTTTATTTCTAAATAAAACAAGATTTGGTTTAAAAGGAATATTGATATCTAAAACTCCTCCCTTTTGGATATATGTATTTTTAAGTAAGCTTTTATCAACATAAAACTTTCTACCACTTTGTTTAATATAATTATACAAATCAGCCGTAGCATCATACCTTTTAATATTCGACTCCGAAGTATTTATTATATTTGAATCAACTTCCCCTGCTCTACATTTATCCAAATTAGTAATACTCTCATCAGTAATTGCTATTTTAGCATTTTTCAAAGCATTTATTCTCTTTAAAAATATTAATAAACTATAGTAATCACTTGCTTGGCTAACCTCAGGTATCCAAACTTTAAGCTGAGTTGATTTAGGCAATTGGTCTATAACATTTGATTTCAAAATTCTCCACATAGCCGGATCTCGAAACAGACTAATATGTTCGCAATATAAGCAAGATAGTATTTGTTCAAAAAACTGCTTATCTTCCTTTATTCCCTTAACTACTAATGAAGGGTTTGAATACTTTGACTTACCCATAACCATCAATAAATGCTGACGCAACGACGACATAGCGTGTTGTTTAAGATTTATTCCATAAGTTACATTTATCGCATCAATAATATCTCTATATTGTAGGATAGAAAGCGTAGTTTTCATAAATCAAGTTTTATCTATTTTCATAAGTAAAAGAATAGATATTAAGCAGAACCAAGTCTAATGAAACCTTGTACGTACAAATTGTATTAAAAGGTTTCAATTTTTACAAATATTATTTGTTATTATATATCACTCCCTTTTTCTTAAATTTCAAAGAAGAAGGGCCTAATATGCTTTCATGTACTCCTAATAATAAATATGAATTAGGATGAAGTGTGCTGTGGAAACCATTTAAAATTCTGCTTTGTAAAGTTTGATCTAAGTATATCAAAACATTACGGCAAGTTATCAAATCAAATTTTCCAAAAGATAAGTTTTGTGATTTAACTAAATCATGTTCCAAAAATACAATTTTTTTCCTTAGAAAATCATTCATAATAATTTTGTCAGCTGCTTTATCAATTGTAAAGTATTTTTCATAATCTACACTTGAATAATCATCATAATTGAGCGGGTTATGTTTGATTACAGAATCAAAATTACTTAAGTAATCCAAATTATTTCTATACCTATAGACTCCTTTATGGGCTATATCTAAAACCTTAGTATTAATATCAGAAGCAAAAATACTAGATTGTGTTAGTAAGCCCATTTCATTTAATAGAATTGCTAATGAATATGCTTCTTGTCCTGTTGAACAACCTGCAATCCATATATTTATTCTATTTCTTTTTTGTAAATCTAAAAATGTATTTGTTCTAAGAAATTTCCAAATTTTAGGATCTCTAAACAACTCTGTAGTATTCACAGTAATATCTTCTAAAAAATTCTTAGCAAAGACAGGGTCTGTTTGAATACTCCTAATTATTTGTGTTACGTCCATTTTCTGATTAATCATAATACGCTGTACTCTTCTCAACAAAGAACCTACAGCATAATTACTCAAATCAAAGCCTGAATATTGTTTTAACTGTTGTATAATAAAAGTTAACTGCTCCTTTTGTAACATATAAATATTAGTTATTTAGTTTCGCACAAAAGTATGAAATTACTTATTGCTTTCAACAAATCAAAAAAAAATCTTTTTATAAGAAACTATATGTTTTTTTTTTGCATCTTTGTCGATATTTATAACAACCGTCGTTCATTTGGAGAAATTTTCAATTAAAACATAGTTGTATAGACTATTAACGGCTTAACAGTTTAGGTAAATACTTCTATTTATTACTATTTCCAATTAAAATATTTTAGTTTTAGTATTATTGCTCAAAATACTAAAGTTTAAATATAAAACATCAATGATTACTGTCATTTCTCCTTTAATAACAAGATTTTAACAATTATTGGAACAAAATTATATTCTATGAAACTAAAACTAAATTCCAAATTGATGGTATCAATTTTATCTGTTACCATTCTCATCTTTCTACTTTCATTTGGTTATATTGCTTTAAAACTACAACCTGTTAGACTTGCAGACATGGAAAAAACTGCCGATTCTTACGCAGGTAAATATGCAAATCTTGTTAGGTCATACTTATCTGAAGAGATTCGTGTATCTCGAACTATGGCTGATCAGTTTGAAACAATGTCTAACTTTGATGCAGAAACAAAACTAAAAAGAACCATAGAAATACAATCTCATATATTCACTAAATACCCATATTACCAAGCAATTTGGATGAGTTGGGAACGATCTTCTCTTTCTCCTGACTGGAAGAAAAACTATGGCAGAATACGTATTAATATGTACAAAACTGCTGGCAAACTTATTATCGATAGAGACTCTATGAATACTACGGGAGATGATATTGGAAGCTTATACCTCACTCTTAAAACTAATAAAACAGAATTCTTAACAGAACCATATATTGATGTTTTTGAAGGTGTTTCAAAAATGATTGCAAGTGTTGTTTCTCCTGTAGTAGTAAAGGGTAAATACGAAGGATTATGCGGAATTGATATTCCCATGTCTAGGTTTAATGAAATTATTAATAAAGCAGAAAGTATATATAGTTCTAATATTTTCTTAGTTTCTAATAATGGTATTTTTGTAGGAAATAAAGACCAAAATGAATTAGTTGGATCTTCTATTGAAAAAATATTTTCTGATAATAACATTGATATTCTAAGTAAAATTAAAAGTGGCAACCCATTTTCTTTAAATATGAAGAAAAAAGGAGATGACGAAAGCTATTATACTTTCTATCCATTTACTATTTCAGGAACTTCTGCTCCTTGGATGGTTGGAGTAGAAGTACCACGCTCTGTAATTATTAATCAAACTTACGAAAACCTAAATAGTTTAGTAATTGTTGCATTTTTTGGAATATTAGTATTAATTATAGTAATATTCTTTATTTCAAGAAGCATTACTAACCCTCTTTCTTCAATTACAAAAAGTCTTAAGAAACTCTCTAGTGGAGAAATAAACAAGGTTCATGAGCTTAGTATAAATCGTAATGATGAGATTGGAGACATTGCAGAATCAACAAATACTTTAATCACAAATTTAAGTAATACAGCACATTTTGCCAGAGAAATTGGCAAAGGTGATTTAGAAGCTACTTTTGAAGCAATTAGCAAGGAAGATGTACTTGGAGTTGCATTAATTGATATGAGAAAGAGCTTAAAAAAAGCAAAAACAGAAGAGGAAATTAGAAGAGATAGTGAAGAACAACAAAAATGGGCAACCACCGGTTTTGCTAAATTTGGAGAACTTTTGCGTAATAATGCTGATAATATGGAAACATTTACTTTTAGTGTTATTAGTAATCTTGTAAAATACACTAGTTCAAATCAAGGTGCAATCTTCTTGGTTGACGATGAAGAAAATAACAGTACTTACTTAGAGATGAGCTCTTGTTATGCATATGACAGAAAGAAATATGTAGACAAAAAAATTGAAGCTGGTGAAAACTTGGTCGGACAATGTTACTTAGAGGCCGAAACAATTTTTATGACGGATATTCCTGATAACTACATTCATATCACAAGTGGACTTGGAGATTCTAACCCACGATCACTTATACTAGTTCCATTAAAATTCAACGAACATGTGTACGGTGTTATTGAAATGGCAAGCTTTAATACATTCACTCAACATCAAATAGATTTCATAGAGAAAGTTGCTGAAAGTATTGCTTCTACTATTTCTACGGTAAGAGTAAATATTAGAACAGTTCATTTGCTTGAAGAATCTAAGCTTAAATCTGAGGAATTAGCAGCACAGGAAGAAGAAATGCGTCAGAATATGGAAGAACTTCAAACTACTCAAGAAGAATCAGCACGTAGAGAACTTGAAATGAATGGAGTTCTTAATGCATTGAATAGCTCTTATTTAGTAGGAGAATTAGACGTTAATGCTAATATTCTAAACCTAAATGAAAATGCTATAGATATGCTTGGCATTTCTAAAGAGAAAGCTGAAGGACATAATCTACGATCATTTATTCAAGAAGAAGAGCTTGAAGAATTTAATGAAATATGGGAGAAAGTAAAATCTGGTGAAACTGCGAAAAGACAAAGTACGGTAAAAAGAGCTAAAGGATCCGTAATAATTACTGAATCTTATTCTCCTATTTATGATGATATGGACGAAATTTATAAAGTCCTTAACATTGGTATTGAAGTAGAAATCTAACTAAAATAACAAGTATTTAATTTTTTCAATATCTTTGCAGATTATTAATAAAATAGATTTTAAAATATGTATAAGAATTATTTAATCTTATTATTGTTATTTACATACTCAATAACAAGTGCTCAAAGCGTTTCAGTATCTCCATCAAGATTTTACTATAACGTAAGCCCTGGTAATTACAAAAGTCAGAAACTTAGAGTTACAAATAATGGTAAAAAGCCACAAACTTTCACTGTTAATTTTGCCAACTTTGGATCTGCTGGTAACCAAGGAAAAACACAACTAGATACAAATAAAACCTCTGACCACAGTTTGGCCGATTGGATGTCTGCTTCTCCTTCATTCTTTGAACTACAAGCTGGTGAAACCAAAGAAGTTGAGTTATTACTTCAACTGCCTAATACTCCTGAAGCTAATACTGTAAGATGGGCTGTTGCTTCTGTAAAACTTGCAAGAGAGAATACAGGACCTACTGAAAAAGGCGAAAATGTAACTGGTATGGCCATTATTCCTACTTTTAGCTTTCTTATTCACTTATTTCAAACTCCTCCAAACGTAACATATACTGAAGTTACAGTTGAAAAATTCTATGAGGATACTATCAATTCAAATGATTCTATTCGATATTTGGTTATGAATACAAGAAATATTGGAGATGCTATAGCTAACTGTGTTCCATATCTCGATATGGTTAATCTAAAGAATGGTGAGAAAAGAAAAGTAACTGTAAAAGGCTTTACAATACTACCTGGTGGAGAACGACAAATTAAGTTTATTATCCCAAATGACCTATCTAAAGGAAATTATAATATTCTAGGAATAGTAGATTATGGTAGTGAAACAGATATTGCAGCTATGGAATTAGATATAAAAATAGAATAATTTACTATAATAAAACCAAAGAGGCTCATAAGACAAATGTTTTATGAGCCTTTTTGGTTTTAGTGCATTAATTCTTTAATGTCTATTATTCCAAACACATTAGCAGCAGTTAATGCTACTACTGCAACAATTACCCACCTAATAAACTTAGCACCATTTTCTATCGCTAATTTGCTTGCAATAATAGCTCCAATAACATTTCCAATAGCCAATACAAATCCATAAGTATAGTTCACTTGGTCATTATACATAAATACAGCTAAGCTAAAAGGCACATAAAGGAATACAATAAAAACTTTTATTGCATTAGCCTTAACCAAATCGTAACCAGCACCAAGTACTATTCCCATTAATAATAAGTAACCTATTCCAACATGAATAAAACCGCCATAGATCCCTATTAGAAAAAATATAAAAATCATAAATGGGCTAACACTCTTATTCATTAATTCTTCCCTTCCCTTCAGCCAGATTTGAGGTTTATAAAAAATAAAACCCAACATTAAAATCATGATAATAGCCATTGCTCTTTCAAATACTTTCTCATCAATATCCACAGCTATCCATGCTCCAACAATAGACCCAATGACACTAGGAACTCCAAGCTTTAGTCCCTTTTTCCAATCAAGTACTTCTTGCTTCTTAAAATTAAAACTTGCTGTAAAAGTTTGCAGTGTAATTGCAATTCGATTAGTTCCATTAGCTACATTTGCAGGCAAACCCATAACATACATAAGAATACTAAGAGATATTATTGAACCTCCTCCTGCTAATGTATTGATAAAACCCACCAAAGCTCCACCAATTATTAATGCTGATATTTCAAATATAGTCATTCCTGAATTTTTAGTATTTGGCAAATGTAAATAATTTAGATATTCTTAGATTATTTTTAATAAGCTAATTAAATTATTTATTCCTAATTAAGGCACTACTAACAAAACAAGGTTAATAAATATTATTTAATCTACAAATAAAAGTAGCTTTAGACTAATATATTTGTAGAATGAAAATATTGCACAAAGTCTATATAATACTTAAGAATAAATACATAATTACAACAATTGCATTTATTATTTGGATGATATTTTTTGATGCAAATAGCATGATAAATCAATACCGACTAAACAAAGCATTAGAAAAGGTTAAAAAGGAAAAAGAGTTCTACATACAAGAAATAAAGCAAGATAAAGAAACTGCTAATGGTCTAATGTCTAATCAAGACAATCTTGAAAAATTCGCTAGAGAAAAGTTCTTAATGAAACGTGATAATGAAGATGTTTACATCATTATTGAAGAAAATAAAGAGCAAAAAAAAGAAAGAATACAAAAGAATAAATAACAAATTTATCAAAAACATAAAATAATTGAACAAATATTTCAAATTATTAATATTTTTCTATATTTTTGTAGTAATCACTAATTAATCATTCTTCCATTAACTAAAGCACATTATTATGAGAGCTTTTCTACTTATTATAACAATAATAATTCTACAACTATCTATTACTAAAAAAATATCAGCACAAGATTTCAAGTCGTTTGTAAACGACAATTATAGTGGAGTATCTGGCATGTTTTACAATCCTGCAAATATTGCAGATAGCCGATATAAATTTGATATGGAAATGCTTGGTGCTGCTGTTAGAGTGGAGAACAATTGGTTCCAAATGGACCCATCTGTTATTTTCAATATTAAATCATTATCCGATTCCAATTTCATAAAAAAATATTTCTCTGAGATTAAAAGCGATGATCCCAAATTTGGTTATCAAAGCGCAGAAGTAAGAGTACTTAGTTTTATGCTAAATATTTCAGATAATTCTGCTATCGGCTTTAGTGCAAGAGTTAGAGAGATTATCAATATTGACAATATTGATCCTGCAGCAGCAGAGCTTATGATGAATAAAAACTTTGTTGAAGATTTACTCTATAAACCATTACATTATAGAGATATGTCACAATCTGTTGTAGCTTGGGCAGAATACGGCTTAACATATTCTCAAGTATTTATGAGCGAAAAAAAACATTTCTTAAAAGCTGGAATTACAGCAAAACTTCTGCAAGGAATGGGGGCTGTATATCTTTATGAGAAAAATCTAGGTTATCAGTTAGATGATAAAAACATTGCAACAGATGTTATTGCTGACGTAAAGTTTGGTGTTTCATCAAATGTGGAAGATATTATGAAATATAAATTTGCTGCCAAACCAGGTTTAGGAATTGATTTTGGTGTAGTTTATGAATTTAGGCCAAAATACAAAGACTTTAAATACGACATGGATAATAAAACAGATATGTGGCGTAAAGACCAAAATAAATATCTTTTTAAAGTAAGCTTCTCTATGCTCGATTATGGTAGTATGAAGTTTAAGAAAGAATTTAATTCCAATGATTTCCTTATACAGGAAGATTCATTGGACTTAAATAATATTGACATCTCTTCTATGCAATCTTTAGCAGATAGTTTGTATAATCAAGGCCTAATAAATGGTACAGACCCTTACTATAATTATAGGCTTCCAACAACATTCAATATCGATATAGACTACAATATTGGAGGAGGTTTATATGCAAATTTAGGAGGTAGAATAGCCTTCAATCAAGGATTTAATTATTACTCAAAAGCTCATTATTTGAGTAATGCAAGCTTAAGTATTAGATATGAGAAAGGATTATTCGGTGTTTCTGTTCCTTTTCATTACAACCAATATGGTTCTTTTGATTTAGGTCTTGGATTAAGATTAGGGCCACTATGGATAGGGTCGTCAAATCTACTTGCGTTAACAGGTCTAAAAAAATCAATTACATCAGAAGATTTCTACTTTGCTCTTAAAGTTCCAATACTATACAAAGAGCCAAAAGATGCAGATGGTGACTTAGTTTCAGATAAACTAGACAAATGTAAGTTTGATAAAGGAACATGGGAATTACAAGGCTGTCCTGATTCTGACGGCGATGGAATACCAAACAGTAAAGACGATTGTGCATATACTGCCGGTTTACCGGAATTCAATGGCTGTCCTGATACCGATGGTGACGGAATACAAGATAAATTAGACGAATGTCCTGATTTAGCAGGCTCTAAACTTTACGGCGGCTGTCCTGATACTGATGGAGATGGTATAGTTGACTCAAAAGATAGTTGTGTTTCACTAGCAGGTATAGCTATTTATCACGGTTGCCCTGATACTGACAATGATAGTATTCCTGACTATTTAGATGATTGCCCTGAAGTTTTTGGAAGTATGAATATGCACGGCTGCCCTGATACTGATGGTGATGGAATTATTGATGCTCTTGATCAATGTCCATCAATTGCTGGACTAGATAGTTTAAATGGATGTCCATATACTGATACTGATAATGATAGTATTCAGGATAAATATGATAAGTGTCCAAAACTTGCTGGACCAAGAGAAAACAATGGCTGTCCTTATGCCGATTCAGACAAGGATGGAGTATTAGATAAAGATGATTTATGTCCAATGACACCAGGAATAATTAGTAATAATGGTTGTCCAGTAATAGCAAAAAAAGAACAAGAAGTGCTAAATACTGCATTTAATAACTTAGAATTTCAAACAGGAAAATCTATTATCCTTGCTTCTTCTTATGCTGCATTAAATAGTTTAGCTGATTTAATGACTAGAAAACCAGAATTTAGATTACTAATTGAAGGCCATACTGATAATGTTGGAAGAGTTAATTCTAATCTAAGTTTAAGTCAGAATAGAGCATTAGCTGTCAAAGAATACATTGTAAGTAAAGGAGTTAATAAAAGTAAAATAGATACTAAATGGTATGGTGATTCTAAACCAATTGGTGATAATAATACCGCTGAAGGAAGAAAGAAAAACAGACGAGTTGAACTAACTGTAATATTTGATTAACAAATATTTACAAAACATTACAAATACTCACTAAGATGTAAACATGTTTTAGTGAGTATTTTTTTAAATAATATTCACTTACAAATATTCATACTTGCATTTATTAATATTGTTAAAACATTAAAGTAGTATAATACATAAATTTTTAATATTCAATTTATTACACTATATATGAAATATTCAATTTAAATCACATCAACACCACGCAACGTATTGGAGCATTTTCTTGTCAAAGAATTATTATTTAACAAACAGAAATTTAACGTATATTAGCGGCTTAATTATTGCCAAGTATAATTTTAACACAAGCATAATGAGAATAAGCAGAACTTTATTTGTACTATTAGTAGTTTTAATACCATTTGCAAGCGTTGCACAAACAGCAAAAAGTGCAGATGATGCCTTTAAATACGAGCAATATGCAACAGCATTACCACTATATAAGAAAGCATATTCCAAAACCAAAAATAAGGTTGAAAAGAAACGAATTATGTTTCAAATTGCTGAATGTTATAGATTAACAAAAGACCCTAGAAAAGCAGAACAGCAATACAGAAGACTTCAAAGAGCCAAGTTTACGGATCCTATAGCAACACTCTATCTTGCAGAAGTTATGAGAGACCAAGAAAAATATCAACTGGCAACTCAAGAATTCAAGAATTATATCAAAATGGTACCTGACGATCCTCGTGGACATTTGGGATTGCAGTCTTGCAAAAATGCTATTGAATGGAAAAAGAATCCTTCAAGATATCAAGTAGGTAATTTGTCAAAAATAAATAGTAGAGAAGATGACTTCTCCCCTTCTTTTGGTGATAAAAAATTCAAGACTGTTGTCTTCACTTCATCAAGAAAAGATGCTGGTAACAAAATTGATCCAAATACAAGACTTGCATATACTGCTTTATACGTTACACAAAAAGATGCAAAAGGAAACTGGGCTAAACCTAAATTATTGGATGAAGAAGAAATTGTAAATTCTGCTAACGAGAATAATGGTTCAGCTGTCTTTAATCGAAAATATAATACAATGTATTTTACTCGCTGTGTTGTAAATAAAAAAGCAATACTTGGTTGCGAGATATACACATCAACTAAAAGGGGTAAAGTATGGGGTGAACCTGTACCTCTTCCAATAGCCGATGATAGTATTCGTATTGGTCATCCAGCAATTACTACTAATGAGAAAACTATGTATTTTGCTTCAAACTTACCAAAAGGATATGGTGGAAGAGATATATGGGTAGCAAAAAGAAGAAGAAAAAACAAGCCTTTTGACAAACCTAGAAATGTTGGAGAAAACATTAATACAACAGGCGATGAAAGATATCCTACTCTAAAGCAAACAAGAGATGGTCATACTTTTATGTATTTTTCTTCTGACGGAAGAGAAGGTGTTGGTGGATGGGATATGTACCGTTCAGAATTAGTAGAAGGAAAATGGACAAAAGCTGAAAATCTTGGTTTTCCATTAAACTCTTCTTCTGATGATTTCGGAATTGTTTTTAGTGGCTCTCGTAAGCTTGAAAAACAACTTGCATCAAGACAAGTTATCCAATGTGAAGAAATGGGTTATTTTTCTTCAAACAGAAAAGGGGGTAGAGGTAGATTTGATATTTGGGAATTTTGGTTGCCAGAGATATTCTTTACGTTAGCAGGTACTATAAAAGATGAAAGTACATTGCAATACTTAACAAATTCTAAAGTGCAATTGAGTGGTTCTGATGGATCTGTATTGGTTACAACAACTGATCAAAGAGGTTATTACTATTTCAATAAAGAACAGATAGCTAAAAACACTACTTATACTTTAAAGGTTTCGCATTCTGGATATTTTGGAACAACAGGTTCTGAAACAACAGTTGGTAGAAAAGAAAGTGAAGACATTGTTCTTAACCTAAGTTTAGAACCAATTCCACCAGAACCAATTCCATTACCAGAAATTCAATATAAATTAGCAGACTGGCACCTATTACCTCAATATCAGGATTCTCTAAATGGTTTAATAGAAACTATGAAGAATAACCCTACTATTGTAATTGAACTTGCTTCTCATACTGACTTTAGAGATTCTGATGTACGTAATGATACTCTAAGTTATCGTCGTGCTAAGGAAGTTGTACAATATTTAGCAACTAAAGGGATTGATCCAGACAGAATGGAACCTAAAGGTTATGGTGAGCACCAGCCACGTAACCTAAGAAATGGTTTTAGATTTAATGCTGGACCTTATAAAGGTGTTTATTTTGCTCCAGGAACTGTGCTTTCTGAAGAATACATAAAGAAACAACTTAAAACTACTAAGCAAAAAGAAGCAGCTCATCAGTTAAACAGACGTACAGAATTCCGTATTTTACGTGATGATTATGTTCCTAAAAATACCAACGACACACTTAATGGTGATTCTAAACAAATTACTATTAATCCTGCTGACAATGATGTACCTTATGAAATAATTAATGATACAATGTATGCTAGCTGTATAGTAAATGGTAATACATATAAATTCGCTTTTGATGGACCTCAAAATGATCTAAATATTTCTTTAGATGTTGTAATGGGACTTATTAAACAACATAAACTTAATAAGAATAGTTTTGATAATGAAGCTGAAGCATTTACTGAAGATGGAACTGTGAAAGATGGCGAAAAGTTTATTATTCAAAGAATGAGGATAGGAACTAAAACAGTATATGACCAAACAGCTATTTGTGTACATGGTCAGAGTGCTGCAGTTATAATTGGAGATGAAGTATTAACAGACTTCTCTTCATATGCTATTGATGAAGATAAAAAATCTATTATTTTCGAATAACTTTATTTTCATATTATAAAAGCACTTCTCCTTAAAGGTGAAGTGCTTTTTTAGTATATATTTTTTATATTGTGGAATATGATTTGTAATTTTGCCACATAAATTTTCTAAGATGAGTAAAGACCAATTAAGATATGATTTGAGAGGAGTTTCAGCCTCTAAAGACGATGTACATAATGCAATTAAAGATATTGATAAAGGACTGTTTCCTAAGGCATTTTGCAAAGTAGTACCAGATTTATTAGGTGGTAGCGACAAACATTGTGTTGTAATGCATGCTGATGGCGCAGGAACCAAATCTTCCCTTGCATATATGTATTGGAAAGAAACAAATGACCTATCTGTATGGAAAGGTATTGCTCAAGATGCAATAGTTATGAATCTTGATGATTTGCTTTGTGTGGGTATTACTGATAATATTCTGCTTTCCTCCACTATTGGTCGTAATAAACAACTGATTACCGGAGAAGTGATTAAAGAAATAATTGGTGGTACAGAAGAGTTCTTAGAAGAAATGAGAGAACTTGGAATTGGTATTTATTCTACTGGAGGAGAAACAGCTGATGTTGGCGATTTAGTTAAAACAATTATTGTTGATTCAACTGTTACTGCAAGAATAGAACGAAAAGATATTATTTCGAACCACAATATTAAAGCAGGAAACGTAATAGTAGGTTTGGAGTCTTTTGGACAATCTACCTACGAGACTGAATATAATGGTGGAATGGGTAGCAATGGGTTAACATCTGCTCGACATGATGTATTTAGCAAGTATCTTGCTGAAAAATATCCAGAATCTTATGATCAAGCTGTACCAGAAGACTTAGTTTATGCAGGGAGTAAAAAGCTTACTGATTCTACAAAAATAGAAGGAATAAATGCCGGTAAACTTGTGCTTTCTCCTACACGAACTTATGCGCCTGTGATTAAGAAAATTCTTGATACATACAGAGATAAGATTGATGGCATGGTACATTGTAGTGGCGGAGCACAAACAAAAGTTTTACATTTTGTAAATGATGATATTCATGTAATCAAAGACAATATGTTTGACACTCCACCCCTTTTTGAGATGATACAAAAAGAATCAAAAACCCCATGGAAAGAAATGTATAAAGTTTTCAATATGGGACATAGAATGGAGATATATACTGATAAAGAGACTGCATCAAAAATAATAGAGATTTCTAAATCTTTTAATATTGATGCAAAAATAATAGGGAGGTGTGAAAGCTCTGAGAAAAAGCAACTTACAATCCATTCAACTTACGGAACATTTAATTATTAAAATTAAGAATAATGCTTGATAAATTAGCAACAATATATAACAGATGGCTCAATATAGGCGAGCAAATGACTGATCCTGATACAATTTCTGATATGAAGAAATTTGTGAAATTAAATAAGGATTATCGTGATTTAGAACCTTTAGTTGAAGCCTATAAAGAGTATAAAGATATTATTGAAAATGAAGCTTCAACTCGTGAAATTCTTGAAAATGAAAAAGATGAGGAATTCAGAGATATGGCTAAAGAAGAATTATCTGAACTTATAAGCCGTAAAGAAAAACTTGAAGCTGATATCAAAATTTTAATGATTCCAAAAGACCCTGAAGACGCTAAAAATGTTGTAATGGAGATCAGAGCTGGAACTGGTGGTGATGAAGCTAGTCTTTTTGCTGGTGACCTTTTCAGAATGTATTCTAAATATTGCGAAAGCAAGAAATGGAAAATAGATATAGTAGATATTGCTGAAGGAACAATGGGTGGTTACAAAGAAATAGTATTCAATGTAACGGGAAAAAATGTATATGGAACACTGAAATTTGAATCAGGAGTTCACCGAGTACAGCGAGTACCAAAAACAGAAACCCAAGGTAGAGTACATACATCAGCCGCAACTGTAGCTGTATTGCCAGAAGCAGAGGAGTTTGACATAGACCTTAATCCAGCTGATATCCGAAAAGACACTTACTGTTCTTCAGGACCTGGTGGACAGTCTGTAAACACTACATACTCGGCAATACGCCTTACCCACGAACCAACAGGTATAGTTGTAACTTGTCAGGATGAAAAATCTCAGCTTAAAAACCTTGCCAAAGCAATGAGTGTTTTAAGAACAAGAATCTATGAGTTAGAATACCAAAAACACTTAGATGAAATCTCATCAAAACGAAAAACAATGGTTTCTACTGGTGATAGATCAGCTAAAATTAGAACCTATAATTGGCCTCAAGGAAGAGTTACTGACCACAGAGTTGGTTTAACCTTATACAATCTGCCTGCTATTATTGATGGTGACATACAAGATATAATAGAAACACTTCAAGTGGCAGAAAATGCTGAACGCTTGAAAGAGGAAATGGACTAGAAATATTTGCAACAATTAAGTGTAAATAAACACTTAAAGACCTATTAGATTAATGATTGATATTATCAACTTACTTCCAGATAGTGTGGCTAACCAAATAGCTGCCGGAGAAGTAATACAACGACCTGCTTCTGCTGTTAAAGAACTTTTAGAGAATGCTCTTGATTCTGGTGCTACTGATATCAAATTGGTAGTTAAGGATTCTGGAAAAACTTTAATTCAAGTTATTGATAACGGATGTGGGATGTCTCCCTCTGATGCAAGAATGTGTTTTGAGCGTCACGCTACTTCTAAGATTAAAAAAGCTGATGACTTATTTGATATTAGAACTATGGGATTTAGAGGTGAAGCACTTGCTTCGCTTGCTGCCATTGCTCATATAGATTTAAAGACTAAGAGAAGAGAGGATAATATTGGTACACAGATAATTATAGAAGGAACAAAAGTAGTTGAGCAATCAGAGATAGTATGCAAAGAGGGAAGTATTTTTAGTATCAAGAATCTTTTCTTTAATACTCCTGCCAGAAGAAATTTTCTAAAATCTGACAGTGTAGAAATGAGACATATTACTGAGATTTTTACTCGAGTTGCACTAGTAAACCCTCAAATTGCATTTTCATTTTTTGATGATAACAGACAAAAATTCAGACTCACAAAAGGTAGTTTTAAACAAAGAGTAGTTGACTTATTGGGAAAAGGATTAAACCAAAAACTACTGAATATTGATGAGAAAACGGAGGTCGTTGAAATAAATGGATTTATAGGAAAACCTGAAACAGCTCGCAAAACAAGGGGAGAGCAATATTTCTTTGTAAATAAAAGATTTATTAAACATCCTTATCTAAATCATGCTGTACAAGCTGCTTTCGAAGATTTAATTCCTGCAGGTTCTTACTCAAGCTATTTTATTAATCTAACTGTTGATCCTAAAAGAGTAGATATAAATATTCATCCAACAAAAACAGAAGTAAATTTTCAGGATGAAAAAGTTATTTATCGTTTACTTCGTTCTGCCGTAAAAATGACATTGGGAAAATATGCATTTACACCTACTCTAGATTTTGAAGCAGAAATGAGCTTCAACCCTACTCCTCTTCCACCAGGAACAGAGGTAAAACAACCACAAATAACAGTTAATCCAGATTATAATCCATTTGAAAGTCAAAATAGTGCAAGTCAGAATAATCAATGGTCGATACCTGAACCCACACAAAGGGAACAAAGCAATCAAGATAACTGGCAGAAGCTTTATGAAGATGTAAGAATTCAATCTAATATTAATCAAGAAGAGATTTATCAAGAAACTAGTAATACATTAGATATAAATAATTATAAATTTTCACAAGTAGCCAATCAATTCATCACTATGCAAGATGAAGGTGGGCTATGGTTTATTAATCAGCAAGCGGCACACGAAAGAGTTCTATATGACAGATTTTCAGAGATAATGGAACATTCTACGCCTCTTAGTCAGAGAAAACTTTTTCCTGAAACCTTAGATTTCTCAGGCAATAACATGGACATTATTATTGAACTTTGGGAAGAAATACATAAATTAGGGTTTGAGTTGATTAAAGATGAAAGTGGTGAAATTCAAGTTATTGGAGCACCAACAGAGCTTCAAGATGAATCTGCACAGCATATTTTGGAAGGTATGCTCGAGCACTACAAAAACAATCAAATTAATCTACAATTAGACAAACATCAGAACATTTTATTATCTATGGCAAATAATTTGTCTGTTAAAATTGGACAAAAGCTAAGCAACGAAGAAATACTTGCTTTAATGGAAGCTTTCTTTGTTTGTAAACAAAAAGATATTTCTCCTTCGGGCAAAAGAATAATGACATATTTGTCGAAGGAAGAGATAGAACAGAAATTTAATTAAATAGAAAACATGCTAAATTCAATACGACCAGGAGGTTATAATATGCTACCATTAGTAGTAAAAAACCTCATAATATTAAATGTGCTTTTCTATATTGCTACCCTTAGTTTAGGTAGTGTGTTTAACTTTGATTTAGCCAACTATTTGGGTTTACACTATTTTAGTTCTCCTGATTTCCGTCCTTATCAGATAATCACTTATATGTTTATGCATAGCTCCATTGATTTCTCACATATTCTTTTCAATATGTTTGCTCTTTGGATGTTTGGTGCTACTCTTGAAAACTATTGGGGTCCAAAACGATTTCTAATTTATTATATGGTAGCTGGTATTGGTGCTGGTGTTATTCAGTTATTAGTTATGCTTATCCAATCATATTTCTACACTTCCAATATGAGTCCAGAAATGATTAATCAGGTATTGGAAGAAGGTCCTAAAATATTTGAAATGGGAAGAAACTATATTGATTCTAATATGGGAGGATTTAATGCTTTAATAAATACTACCGTAGTAGGAGCTTCTGGATCCGTTTATGGTTTGCTATTGGCATTTGGTATGATGTTCCCAGAATCTCTTATTTACGTTTACTTTCTTTTTCCAATAAAAGCAAAATGGTTTGTAGTAATTTTTGGAGCAATAGAACTTGTCTCAGGAATAAGTGGTGGCGACAATGTGGCTCATTTTGCACACCTTGGAGGTATGCTATTTGGCTTTATTCTTATTAAAATTTGGAAAAGTAAACGAGAAATTTATTAATTATGTTCAATACTAACAATCCATATCAGAATACAGATATTAAAGCTTACTATCGTAATTTTTACTTTCAGAATAAGCTATTAGTATTTTTAATGGTAGCTAGCCTAATAATTCAAGTTATTGCAGGATCTCGCTTCTTTGATATTATTTATTATCTCTATTTGATTTATTTTGGAGGTTTTATTCTTAAACAATATCTTGGAGAACAAAGAGTATTAATGACGTATATTATTTCAGGAGTATTAGGGTTTATAAGTATCCCCATACTATTTGGAAATAATAGCGGCCTTTTATTTCTTGGTTTTAACGCCTTTGCAGCATCAGCATCATTGGGTTTATTGACTGCTGCTGCTACTTATGTGCCAAATATGGAAGTTCAGCTTTTATTATTCGGTCGTGTAAAAATTAAATGGATTGCTATAGTTCTTATTGTAATGGACATTATGAGTATGTTTAGTCCTATGGGACATATAAGAGCAGCTCATTTAGGAGGAATAATTTATGGTTTTGCCAGCATAATGACGATGAGTCAAACAGGATTTCAATTTCAGAATCCTTTTAAGAATCTTTTTAAACGTAAAGGTCCTTATTATAAAAAAGATAATAGCAGCACTTCATATACTTATAATAGTACACAAACAGAGACAGATGCAGAATATAATGCACGTAAAAATGCAGAACAAGCTGAAATTGATACAATTTTAGAAAAAATAAAAAAGAAAGGTTATGAAACATTAACTGCTGAAGAAAAACAAAAACTTTTTGACAAAGGAAATAATGGCTGAAAATACTAATAGAAATATAGGTTTTTGGGGATTTATTTTGCGACTTATTAATTTTGTATTAATAATAGCTTTATTACTATCCTATACAGCACAATGGATAAGTCCTAAATTATTTTGGCCACTAGCTTTTATTGGTCTTTCTTACCCTATACTTTTAATTCTTAATTTTCTTTTTACAATTCATTGGATATTACGTAGACGCAAATACTTTATTTATCCTCTAATTACTATACTTATCGGTTTCCCTCTTATAGGCAGATTCTTCCAGATTGGAGAAAATAGTGAATTTGTTGATATTCAAAATCCATTTAAAGTTGTTTCGTATAATGTTCATGTATTCGACCAATATCATAGTAAATATGGCGGGAACAATTATGCTAAAGATGAAATTTTTAAATTTCTAAAAGAGCAAAATGCTGATATTTACTGTTTTCAAGAGTTTTATGATAGAACAAGTAAAAAAGGTCAAGACAATATAAAACAACTCAAGAATCTTCTTAAGACACCATATTCCTATTCGGAACAATACAATTCACGCTCTAAATATCTAAAAATTGTAATTCTAAGTAAGAAACCAATTAAATCGAAAGGAGTAATAGTCTCCTCAAATAAAGATGATGAAATAAGCGGTATATATACAGATATAGAAATGCACAATAATATATTACGTGTTTATGCTGTTCATTTACAGTCATTTCAGATTTCTAGTGAAAAAGCTGTTCTAAATATGGATTTTGATTTAACATCAAAGGAAGGTCAAGATGAAGTAAAAGCAACATCTAAAATGATGATTAAAAAATTCAAAACAGCATTTGCTGCCAGATCAAGACAAATAGAAGTAATTAAACGACATGTTTCAAGCTCAACTTATCCTGTAATAGTTGCTGGAGATTTTAATGATACTCCAAGTTCTTATGCTTATGGTCAGCTAATAATGGATATGGACGATTCTTTTAAGGAAAATGGAAAAGGATTTGGCAAAACCTATATAGGCCCATATCCCTCATTCCGAATAGATTATATACTCCACGACCCAAGTATTACAAATTATAAATTCGAAACTTGGCATATAAATTACAGTGATCATTATCCTGTTAGCGGAGTCTATTCAATGGACTAACTCTAGGCACTTTTAACTCACAACTTTAGGCACTTACAACTCACAACTTTAGGCACTCTAAGTACTTATAACTCAAATTTATACTCTTCTCCTTTAAACCATAACTTAAATTTTAAGCTACGCCAATGTTTTGGTAATCTTGGATTAGCAATGGGCTTTTCTCCTGAGAAATCAATACCTGCAAAAGCGGCATAAATTATCCATATTGTTCCTGCCATTACACCGCTATGAATACCTTCGGCAGTTGTTCCTCCCTGTATATCATTATAATCGCTAGTAATAGCTTGCTGAAACATTTCCCAACTTAAATCTTGCTTACCAAGCTGCTGTGCCAAATATGAATGCACCACCCTACTCAATGTTGAG
>Ga0256827_10000587_pt1 | contig 22768 bp, 23 predicted proteins | sample CV84metaG_FD_185977 | JGI IMG/M metagenome (GOLD analysis project Ga0256827, IMG submission 185977) | Hydrothermal vent microbial communities from East Pacific Rise, Pacific Ocean - CV84 | ecosystem: Environmental > Aquatic > Marine > Hydrothermal vents | place: Pacific Ocean: East Pacific Rise... | reverse complement strand
GTGTTCCTTGTTCGTTGTTTGTTATTTGTTGTTTGTTGTTTGTTATTTGTTACTGCTTACTATCGACTGAAGACTGTCGACTGAAGACTGAAGACTGAAGACTTTTTTACTTTAAACTTTTCACTTTAGCCTTTATTTTCCATATCCTCAAAATAACTATATTTGCGCAATCAAAAATTAAACTATGCAAATTAGAATTGTAAACAAATCAACAAATCCTCTTCCACAATATGCTACTAAAGCAAGTGCAGGAATAGATCTAAGGGCTAACCTAAAGACAAATATTATCATGAAACCATTGGAACGTACTATTGTTCCTACTGGATTATTTATAGAAATACCTGTTGGTTATGAAGCTCAAGTTAGACCTAGAAGTGGCTTGGCAATCAAAAAGGGGGTTACAGTTTTAAACACTCCAGGCACTATTGATGCTGATTATAGAGGTGAGATCATGATTATTCTTGTTAACCTTTCAAACGAAGATTTCGTAATTCAACATGGCGAGCGTATTGCTCAAATGGTTATTGCTGCCCACGAACAAGCAGAATGGAATTTGGTAGAAGATCTTTCTGAAACAGAGCGAGGCACTGGTGGTTTTGGTAGCACTGGGGTATAATCCTTTACCATTAAATAGTAAATAATAATTCACAAATCATAAATCAAGATGAATATAATTATACCAATGGCAGGCATGGGAAAACGTATGCGACCTCATACATTAACTATTCCTAAACCATTAATTAGAATAGCTGGAAAACCAATTGTTCAGCGACTTACAGAAGGTCTAATAAATGTAGCTGGAGAAAGCGTTGAAGAAATTGCCTTTATTATTGGTGATTTTGGAAAAGAAGTAGAAACTGAACTTTTGGCTATTGCCGAGAATCTTGGAGCTAAAGGTAAAATCTATTATCAAACTGAAGCCCTTGGTACTGCTCATGCCATAAATTGTGCTGCTGATTCTCTTAAAGGGAATGTAATTGTTGCATTTGCCGATACTTTATTCGATGCTAATTTTCAAATGGATGTTAATAAAGACGGGATTATTTGGACTCATAAAGTTGAAGATCCTTCGGCTTTTGGTGTTGTTAAGAAAGATGCTCAAGGTATTATTACCGATTTCGTTGAAAAACCAGCTGAATTTGTTTCTGACGAAGCTATTATCGGTATCTATTATTTCAAAGATGGTGAAAATCTTCAGAGTGAATTACAATATTTAATGGATAATAATATTGTAAAAGGTGGTGAATATCAGCTAACTGACGCTTTAGAAAACATGAAACTCAAAGGCCTTAAGTTTTTTAGTGGACAAGTGAAAGAATGGTTGGATTGTGGTAATAAAGATGCTACTGTATATACTAACCAACGTATTCTTGAACTTAATGGAATTGAAAAATTAATTGCAGATAGCGTTAAGAAAAATAATGCTGTTATTATTGAGCCTTGTTTTATTGGTGAGAATGTTGTTATTGAAAATTCAATAATTGGTCCTCATGTTTCCATTGGAGCAAATAGTACAATTTCAAATTCTATAATAACTAATAGCATTATCCAAACAAATTGTAATATTGACAAAGCTACTCTTGATAATTCAATGATTGGCAATTACGTAAGTTATAAAACTAATGCTAGAAGTTTGAGTATGGGAGATTTTACTACTTTAAGTTAATTAGTGAAAGCACTAATTGCTATCATATATTAGAAAAAAGAAAAGTTTCGGTATCATTTTCAAATGATGCCGAAGCTTTTTAATTAATTGAATAAATGTAAATTATTAAAGTTTTACCCTTCAATACTATTTTTCCAAGCAATATATTCATCATAGCTCATTAGCTTATCAATAATTCCATTTGGAGTAAGTTCAATAATTCTATTACATACAGTTTGAATAAACTCATGGTCGTGCGACGACATAAAAATATTACCAGGGAACTTTGCCAGATTGTTATTGAATGCTTGTATTGATTCCAAATCAAGATGATTGGTTGGAGTGTCTAAAATAAGAGCATTTGCATTTACAAGCATCATCTTAGAAATCATACAACGCATCTTCTCTCCTCCAGAAAGTACATTTACTTTTTTATGAATCTCTTCACCACCAAAAAGCATTTTCCCCAAATATCCCCTTATATATAGATCAGAAGTATCTTCTGTAAACTGGCATAACCAATCGAAAAGACTAAACTCATTATTAAAATATTGCGAATTATCCAATGGTAAGTATGCTTTAGTAATGGTCTGTCCCCATTGAAATCCACCTTCATCTGCCTCTTGTTTTCCATTAATAATTTCAAAGAAAGCTGTTGTTGCTCTCGAATCTTTTGACAAGAAAATAATCTTATCACCCTTATTAGCATAGAACTCAACATCTTTAAACAATACTTTACCATCAATACTTGCACTTAAGCCACTAACTTCGAGTATTCTATCACCAGTAGCACGCTCAGGAGTAAATATTATGCCAGGATACTTTCTTGTAGAAGGCTGAATATCTTCAATAGTAAGCTTATCAAGCATTTTCTTCCTGCTAGTGGTTTGCTTCGATTTCGAAGCATTTGCGCTAAAGCGAGATATAAATTCCTGCAATTCTTTTCGCTTTTCTTCAGCCTTTTTATTCTGTTTCGTCTGCTGCTTAAGAGCCAACTGACTACTATGATACCAAAAACTATAGTTACCTGCTACCATTTGTATTTTTCCAAAATCAATATCCACAGTATGAGTACTTACTGCATCCAAAAAGTGCCTATCGTGAGAAACCACCAAAACAGTATTCTCATAATTTGCCAAATAATTTTCTAGCCAAGAAACAGTTTCAAGGTCAAGGTCGTTAGTAGGCTCATCAAGTAATAAATTATCAGGTTTACCAAAAAGCGCATTGGCAAGTAATACCCTAACTTTCTGTTTACCACTCATATCCTTCATTAAAGTATAATGAAATTCTTCCTTGATTCCCAATGCACTAAGTAAGCTAGCAGCATCACTTTCGGCATTCCAACCATCCATATCAGCAAATTGTACTTCTAAGTCAGCAGCTTTAAGCCCATCTTCATCCGAAAAATCTGGTTTAGCATAAATTTCATCCTTTTCTTTCATTACAGCCCAAAGAGTAGAATGACCCATCATCACTGCATCTAAAACACTGTATTCATCATAAGCAAAGTGATTTTGACTCAATACAGATAAGCGTTCACCTGATCCTAAACTTATTTTACCTGCTGAAGATTCAATTTCTCCTGATATAGCTTTTAAAAATGTAGATTTACCAGCACCATTAGCCCCAATAACTCCATAGCAATTGCCATCTGAGAATCTCATATTTACATCTTGAAACAATACTCTTTTACCAAACTGAATTCTTAAATCTGAAACTGTAATCATTGCTATAAAATATTTTATTATAAGTAATTATGCTTAAAAAAGCGCGCAAAAGTAAGTATAAAACTTTATGGTGTGAGATTTATTTTTAAGTAAGTGTTTTACTTAAAGATTTAAGGTATTATAGCTATCTAATATCAAGAATCACTTAAACCATATTTTTCCTACATTTGCCATCGATTAAACAAAGCTATTGAATCCTTTAAAGAAATTAGTTGGACAAACTGCAGTTTACGGGCTTAGCAGTATTTTAGGAAGAATCCTCGGATATCTTTTAGTACCTCTTTATACAAGAGTACTATCAGAAGCTGCATATGGATCTGTTGTTGAACTGTATTCATATATTGCTCTTATTCTCATAGTATTAACTTATGGAATGGAAACTGCTTTCTTTAGATTTGCTGAATCCACAGGCAAACCCAAAAAGGTCTTTGGAACAGCTTTTAGCTCCATTATTGTAAGCAGTATCTTCTTTTTTGTTCTTGTTATAGGGTTCAAACAAAATCTGGCTGATTTAATTGAATATACATCAAAGCCAGAATATCTTACATATATTGCTTTAATACTATTTTTTGATGCTATCAATACTATTCCATATGCAAACTTACGCCTTAAAAATCGTCCATTAAAATTTGTAAGTATAAAAGTCACAGGCATATTATTAAATGTAATACTTAATCTCTTTTTTATTCTAGTTATCCCTTGGATTTTAAAATCAAATTCAGAAAATAGTTCTTTAGTAAATTGGATAAACTCATGGTATATTTCTGAAAGTAAAGTTGATTATATATTCATTAGTAATGTTGTTTCTAGCGGAGTTCAAACTCTTATGTTTTTACCTGAATTCTTAAGAACTAAGCTTCAGTTCAGTTTTGACATTTGGAAAAAGATGATAGTTTTTGCATTACCTCTATTGGTTTTTGGGCTTGCAGGAGCTATTAATGAAGTAATTGATAGAGTCCTTCTGAAATATCTTTTACCCGAGAATATTGCCATGGCCCAGGTTGGAATTTATGGAGCTGTTTATAAAATTTCCATTCTAATGACCATTTTTATTCAAGCTTATAGGTATGCTGCCGAACCTTTTTTCTTTGCTCAAGAAAAACATAAAGATGCCAAAGAAATGTACGCTAATATGATGAAGTATTTTGTAATGGTAACAGCTGTAATATTCTTGAGTACAATGCTATATATGGATATTATTATTCATTTTATTGATGAGAAATTTCGCTCTGGATCTCATGTTATACCAATATTGCTTATGGCAAATCTTTTCCTTGGTATTTATTATAATTTATCGGTATGGTACAAACTTACAGACAAAACAAGATTTGGTGCATATATTTCAATAATTGGTGCTTTAATAACAATTAGCTTAAACTTTTATTGGATTCCTCGCATTGGATTCACAGGCTCTGCTTGGGCAACATTTATTTGTTATGGTAGTATGATGGTATTATCATATATCTGGGGCAAAAAATACTACCCAATTCCATATAATTTACCTAGAATAATGTTCTATCTTATACTATCAGTAGGACTTTACTTTGTTAGCACTCTTATAGAATATGAATCATTAAATATTAAGCTTAGTTTCAATACATTATTACTAATATCGTATTTAGCTATCCTATTTTCCATGGAAAAAAAGAATCTATTTCCTAGTAAATCATAATTCAATTAAACTGCTTGAAAATTCATTTTAGCAATAATTTCTTCTATACTATAAGAACTATTGGGCATTACAAAATCAGCACAATGACCTAATTCATTGGAAATAATATACCTTTTACATTCTTTAAATCTTTCCTTCGTACAACAATAAAGATTCTTATATGCTGTATAAGATGACTCTCTTTTTAATAACTTTTTATTGAAAAGAGGGCAGTTTTCGGTTTTTGGACATTTATTTATCATAATGTTTCCTTTTTTTAATTGATGAGCATTTTATTAATTTAGTAATAAACTAAATTATTTGGTTATGTTATTCTAATAACAAATATACAACAGCAATATATGTTATTTATTATTTTCCCACTGTAATCTGTAATATATTATTATGATATTTCTCTTATTTGAATTATATTAGTCTTAACTTTGTCCCTTCATTAAATACCCCCTATTAAATGACAAACACACATTATAACGCCTCATTATTGCTAGAAATGATGGATGGTAATCAAAATGAAGTCAAAGAATTGGCGCATATGCTTTTTGATTTAGGACCGCAGATGATTAACGAAATATATGAACATATAAACGAAGGTGAATGGAAAAAAGCTGGTGACATCTCTCATAAATTAAAGAGTTCTCTCAAATTATGGAAAATGGATGATTTAGTACCATACGCAATATACATTGAGAAAAATGGTAGAAACAACACTAATCACGAAGAAATAATCAAGAATTTTATGTCTTTAAAAATAGGTTTAAATAGCGTATTAGACTTAATGAAAAAAGAGTATTAATTAAGCGTCTTAATACATCTTTCATAACAATTACTCCCTCTAAACCTATGTATATATATTCCTATTTTATTGTATCTTTGCTTCTCTTATGCCAATAATATATCAGAAAAATATAAACAAACGTGAAATCCTCGGTGTATGGAAAATAACCGAGAGCGTTGACGAATTATTAACAATGGTTGATTTTTCTGAAGAGGATCATGCTATATTCCACAAATTTAAGATTAAAGCAAGACAGGCTCACTGGCTTAGTTATAGATTAATGATTAGGCAACTAATGGGTGATGAATGTGATTGTGACTTTTATTATGATGAACATGGTAAACTACAGTTCAAAAATATTGATTATTCAATCTCTGTTACACACAGTGGTTTATATTCTGGGGTGATTATTAGCAGTAAACATTATGTTGGCATTGACATAGAAAAACTTGGTGACAGAATCAATCTTTTGGCTGATAAATTTCTATCAAAAGAAGAAAAAGAATTTCTTCCCATTGAGGAACAACATAGATATTTAACCGTTCTTTGGAGTGCTAAAGAAGCTCTATTTAAACTTTTTGGAAAATCTAATTTAATATTTGACACTAATATTATTCTCTCTCCTTTTGAACTTCAAAATATAGGTACTCTTAAAGGCCGTATTTCAATTGGTGAAATTAACAAAGAGTATGATCTTGCTTACGAATTCTCTGATAGTGAAGACTATATACTTGTATATTGTGTGGATGAATCAATGAGAATAATACCGAAAACTAGCTAATTATGACTATTTTATCTAGTATTCAGAATATAAAAAAGAAGAAAATTGCCCAACTTATCGATCCTGATAAATTAGTTGAATCAAAGTTAAGAATACAAATTCAATTTGCTGAGAAAGCAAAAGTAGATTTTATTTTCTTGGGTGGTAGTTTGATTTCTAATAATGGCATAGCTTTAAGCATGAGCATAATTAAAGAACTTACAACTATTCCTGTTGTAATATTTCCTGGTAATGTTACGCATCTTCACGACGACGCTGATGCATTGCTATTTTTGAGCTTAATTAGCGGAAGAAATCCAGAACTACTTATAGGTAATCATATACATGTTGCACCAACTCTTAAAAGAAAAGGTATAGAAACCATTCCCACAGGATATATGCTCATAGAAAGCGGGAAAATTACAAGTGCTCAATACATCAGTAATACTCTCCCTATTCCTCGCGAAAAACCAGATATTGCAATTGCAACAGCTATAGCAGGTGAACTCCTTGGCTTAAAAGCAATATATATGGATGCAGGAAGTGGTGCAAACAAAACCATTAGTAAAAATATGATTCAGCAGGTAAAATCTAATATTGATATTCCATTAATAATAGGTGGAGGTATTAGAAATGCTGAAACAGCTGTTGATATAGCAAAAGCTGGTGCTGATATTATTGTTGTTGGCAATGCTGCCGAAGAAAATCCGGAATTAATTATTGAAATTTCAGAACAAATTCATAATATATAAACTACTTAAATTTAATAATATATGAAGAACATAATATTTATGTCCATATTCCTATTTCTAGGATTATCTACAATAGCTCAAAAGAAACAAATAAAAATTAATTCTGTTTATACCGATAGGTCAGTATATCCAATTCGTATGAGTAACCTTCAGTGGATGACTGATGAAAACGCATATACTTTTATTGAAGATACTCTACTGATGAAAGGAAGTGCTAATTCTAAAATGGCTAATAAACCTATTCTAAATCTTGCTAAGTTCAATAATGACATTAAAAAAGCAGGTCTTAAAGAATCAAAACGTTTTCCAAGTTTTGCATGGCGCTCCAGTAATACTTTAAGTTTTGCTAAAAAAGACACTTTCTATGAATACAATGTAAAAAGTGGAGATATTGATGCTCTTTGCTATTATCCTCAAGAAGTAGAATATATTAAACTAAATCCAAATAACTTAAAGCAAGTTGCTTTTACAAAAGAGAACAATCTGTTTGTAGCAACAGGAAAAAATATTGTTGCCATTACAACTGATGAGAATAAAGGAATAGTAAATGGACAAACAGTATCAAGAAGTGAATTTGGTATTGAAGATGGAATATTCTGGTCACCTAAAGGAAATTTTCTCGCATTCTATAGGAAAGACGAAACAGAAGTGGGAGAGTATCCAATAGTTGATATCGATGCTAGAGAGGCAACCGTTAAAATGATAAAATACCCAATGGCAGGTATGACAACTGAAAAGATTAGTGTTGGTGTATATAATTTTAGTAATAAAAAAACTACTTTCTTAGATACTAAAGAACTTGAAAAATACTATTTAACTAATATTACTTGGAGCCCCGATGAGAAATACATCTTTATTCAAGTATTGAATCGCGAGCAAAATCATATGTGGTTAAATCAGTATGATGCTATAAATGGTAAACTCGTAAAGACACTTTTTGAAGAGCAAAATGAAAAATGGGTTGAGCCAGAAGAGCAAATTCACTTCCTAAATAACAATAGCAATCAGTTTGTTTTTATGAGTGAGCGCGATGGTTATTATCATGCTTACTTGTGTAATACTGATGGTAAAATATTGAAACAACTTACTAAAGGAGAATGGATTATTACTAAATTTATGGGTTTTGATAAGAAAAATACTAAAATGTATTTTATGGCTACCAAAGACAGTCCAATTGAACGACATTTGTATGTACTAGATATGAAATCGCTTAAAATTAAAAAAGTGACTCAAGAAAGTGGAACTCATAATATTAAATTAAGTCCTGATAAATCTCTAGCCATAGATATTTATTCAAACTATACGGATGTTTCTCGACAATATCAGCTAGTTTCGACTTCAAAAGCGAAAAATATTAAAGTTCTAAAAAAGAACGTAGATATATTCAAAGATTTTGAACTTGGTGAAATGACAATTGATAAACTTAAAGCTAATGATGGAACTGATTTATACTATCGATTGATTAAACCAACTAATTTTGATGCCAATAAAAAGTACCCTGTAATTGTATATGTTTATGGAGGTCCTCATGCTCAGCTTATTAATAATACATTCTTAGGTGGTGGAGGATATTTTCTTCAAGCATTAGCTGCTAAAGGCTATGTTGTATTTACTGTAGATAATCGTGGTTCAGGAAATCGTGGTTTTGCCTTTGAAAGTGGAATTCATCGTCAATTGGGAGTTCTTGAAATGCAAGATCAGATGGAGGGTATTAAATTCTTAAAGAACCTCAACTATGTTGACACAACTAGAATTGGCGTACAAGGTTGGAGTTTTGGTGGTTTTATGACAACTTCTCTAATGCTTAATCATGCCGACGTATTTAAAGTAGGTGTTGCAGGTGGTCCTGTTATGGATTGGAAATATTATGAAATAATGTACGGAGAACGTTATATGGATACTCCACAAGAAAATCCAGAAGGTTATAAAAACTCATCTCCTATTAATAAAGTTAAAAATCTTAATGGTCAATTATTGTTGATTCATGGAACTATTGACCCTGTTGTTGTATGGCAACATAGCCAAGTATTCTTAAAAGAATGCGTTAAAAATCAGAAGCAAGTTGATTATTTTATATATCCTGACCATGAACATAATGTAAGAGGGTATGACAGATTGCATCTTGAAACTAAAATTGCTAAATATTTTGATGATTACCTATAAATCAAGATTGCTTTTTTCTTTTGGTTCAATTTTTGATAAGTGACCTCTTTTACATAAAATCAACATTATGAAAAACTTACGTAATTTTATATTATTTGTTGTTATTTTATCTGTTTCTGCACATGTATATGGGCAGTCACAAACCAATGACAGCTTAAGTACTGATACTGCTTATCAAAATTATATTAATAATATTGACACTACATCTTTGGGAAGTGATTTAAGTCTTGAAGCTGTAGCTGAACTTTTTAGGACATCTGAAGATTTGGCCGATTTTGAAAAAAGACTTAATGACGCTGATGAAAAAATAAATAATCTTGATTTAAATGGAAATGGTGAAGTAGATTATCTTAGAGTTGTTGACCATCAAGATGGAGATTCACATATTATAGTTATTCAAGCTGTAATTGGTGATGATGCTTTTCAAGATGTAGCAAGCATTGATTTAGTGAAAGAAGGAGCTAAAATAAATATGCAAATAATTGGTGATGAAGAGATTTATGGTACATCATATTATATTGAACCAGAAGAACAAGAAAAAGTTGAATCATACCCTGCTGTTGCAGTAGTGTTTCATGTAGGGTATTCACCTTATTATTCACCTTATCATTGGGGATATTACCCTCCATACTATAGCCCTTGGCACAGATATCCTCCATACTATTATCACCGTAATATGTATTACCATCATCATGTGCACCATCACCATCATTATCATCATGCGCCACATGCTAGATATCCACATAATAGAAATTCTTATAATAATCGCTATAGAAAATCTGCACCTAACCATATAAATCAACCTAGAAGTACTGGAAATATAAGATCTCAGGCTAAACCACAAACACGACCAAATAATAAGGCTCAAGTACAGCCCAAAAAGCCATCACAGAAGCCAAATACTAAACCACAGCTACAAACTAGACCTTCGCAGAAACCAAATACCAAACCACAAGTTCAAGCTAGACCTTCACAGAAACCAAATACTAGACCTCAAATACAAGCTAGGCCTTCGCAGAAGCCAAACACTAGACCTCAAACTAAGCCAAAAATACAACCAAAACCTCAAGCCAGACCTCAAGCCAGACCTCAGCCAAGACCACAAGCAAGGCCACAAGCTAGACCTGGTAGAAGAAGAAGATAATTAATAAATATTGAATTATGGAATCAGCTAGACAACAAAAGATAAATAAATTACTTCAAAAGGATTTAGGGGTAATTTTTCAATTAGAAAGTAGAAATATTTTAGGAACAGGAGCTATGATAACTGTTACTAAAGTAAATATTAGTAGAGATTTATCTGTTGCGCATATATATTTAAGTTTGTTTGCAGTAAAGGATAAAGATATTCTACTTAAACAAATTCAAAGAAAAACATCAGCTTTTAGAAATCTTCTTGGTAAAAAAATAAGACATCAACTTAGAGTAGTTCCAGAATTACTATTCGACATAGACGATTCTCTTGATTATATAGAGAATATTGATAGTCTTTTGAAGAATGATTAATAGTAAGTCTAATTAATCATTCTTACGATTTTATTACGTTCAAATAAGCTCACATCATAAGCTCAAATTTATTACTTTTGCGCTTTTCAATTCAACATCTGACAATAATATGCAATACGATCCAATTAAACGAAGTCTAGGAAACGTTTTTAATAAAAGTCCATTTTTACGCAAGGTTTTTTACACTCTTCTTGATTTACTACTTTTACGTACTTGGCATGTAAAGAAAGAATTTAGAAATTGGGCTAAAAAAAATAAGAACTCTGAAGTAAATATCCTTGATGCAGGTTCTGGATTTGGACAATATTCTTTTTTTATGTCTGGCATGAACTCCAATTGGAGTATTAAAGGTGTTGACGTTAAAACAGAGCAAATTGAAGATTGTAATAAATTCTTTAAATCTATAAATCGTGATAATGCTCATTTTGAATTTGCTGATTTAGTGAAATTCTCTGAGCCTGAAAAATACGATTTTGTTCTTTCTGTAGATGTAATGGAGCATATTCTTGAAGATGTAGAGGTATTTAAGAACTTTCACAAATCAATGAAGAAAGGAGCGACTTTACTAATATCTACTCCTAGCGACCAAGGAGGCTCTGACGTTCATGACCACGATCATGAGCATCACGATCACGCTGATGGTGAAGATTCATTTATTGATGAGCATGTGCGTGATGGATATAATATTGACGAAATTCAAGAAAAGCTTAAATCAGCTGGTTTCTCAAAAACATCTGCTTCTTATACTTATGGCACTCCTGGAAAAATTTCATGGAAACTATCAATGAAATATCCAATTCTTATGCTTAATGCAAGTAAGATTTTCTTCATTATATTACCTTTCTATTATATTATTACATTCCCAATATCATTAATTCTTAACTATTTCGACTTAATTGGTAAGCATAAAACAGGAACTGGATTGAATGTAATTGCCATCAAATAGATATAAATACACAATAATGCTATCTTTTTGAGTGAAAATAGTTGGAATATTAGTTCAATTTCACGATATTTTCTAATATTTTACTGTTTTTTATACTTTTTTACACCGTATTACACTCTGATTTTCAGTATAGTAAACATAAATTGTTTAAATATATTTATTTTTCTTTCAATCGCATACACAAAATACTATCTTTGCGTTTTATAAATTATAATTATTACAATGAATACAGGAACAGTAAAATTCTTCAACGAAACTAAAGGTTTTGGGTTTATCCGTGAAGAAGGAACAGAAAACGAGTACTTTGTACACGTATCAGGTCTAATCGACGAAATTAACGAAGGCGACAAAGTAGAGTTTGAGTTAAAAGAAGGCAGAAAAGGTTTAAACGCAGTAAATGTTAAAACATTATAATCTAGCGTAAAATTTTCTAAGAGCCTGCTTTTGCAGGCTTTTTTTTTACAATTTTTTCGGATTTATTTATATTTTGTTCTATCTTTATCAACTTAAATAGTTGATAATGACAACACCACAAAAGAACAACACTTCACTAGTAAAATATCTCCTCTTTGCGACGGCACCTCTCTTCGCTCTATATCTTATTTTCTTTGTAGAACTTGACCCTAAAAACCCTGCAGTTACTGCTACTTTAGCTATTGCTATATGGATTGCTGTATGGTGGGTAACAGAAATTATCCCAATTGGTATCACATCTTTACTTCCTGTAGTACTATTTCCTTTATTTGGAGTAATGAATGGAAAAGCAGTATCAGCAAGTTATTTTAACCATATTATTTTTCTCTTCATAGGAGGATTTATTGTTGCTTTAGCTATACAAAAATGGGATTTACATAAACGAATAGCTTTAGTAATTCTAAATTTTATAGGTAATAGCCCAGGCAAACTCCTTTTTGGGTTTATGTTTACAACCGCCTTTCTCTCCATGTGGATTTCCAATACAGCCACAGCAATGCTAATGGTACCAATTATTATTTCCATAATACATAAGCTTGAAATGATTAATGGTAAAAAAGCTGTTCAACTATTTTCTATTGGACTCCTTCTTGCTATTGCTTATAGTGCCTCTATTGGTGGAATAGCAACTCTAGTTGGAACTCCTCCAAATTTATCATTTGCAAGAATTTTTGAAATATACTTCCCTAGTGCACCAGAGATTTCATTTTCAAAATGGATGCTCTTTGCTTTACCAATCTCTATCATAATGTTTGCTATTACTTGGCTCTATTTATACTTTGTATTCGTAAAAAAAGCTGGCTCATGGAAAAACGTAGGAAGTAATGAACTAAAGGATGATCTAAAATCTCTTGGAAAAATGTCCTACGAAGAAAAAATGGTTCTAACAATATTTTCCTTACTTGCTATTCTATGGATTACTAGAGCTGACTTAACTTTTGGTAGCTTAGTAATTAAAGGTTGGGCCAATCTATTCAGTAATCCCACATTTTTTAATGATGGTACTGTTGCTATTATTATGGCTATTTTATTATTTATTATTCCTTCAAAAAAGGATAAAGGAGGCTTTATTATGGACTGGAAAACAGCCGAGAAATTACCTTGGGAGATAATACTTCTTTTTGGTGGCGGCTTTGCTCTTGCTAATGGATTTAAAGCTTCTGGTTTATCAACATGGTTTGGTAACGAATTGATGTTCTTAGGTAATATTTCTCCTTTTTTACTTATTATAATTATTAGCTTATTGGTAACATTCTTAACTGAAATAACTTCAAATACAGCAACTGTAGAAACCCTATTACCAATACTAGCAGGAATTGCTATTAGTCTAGATATTAATCCTTTATTACTTATGATTCCTGCAACAGTTTCTGGCTCGTTTGCTTTTATGCTACCTGTTGCAACACCTCCAAACGCAATAATATTTGGAACCAAAAGAGTAACTATACTTATGATGGCTAAAACAGGCTTTGTTCTTAACCTTATAGGAATTGTTGTTGTAGCATTAGTAACTTACTATTGGGGAATTAATGTTTTTGGAATAGACTTAAATGCAGTACCTAATTGGGTAGCACAGCCATTAAAATAATACTGATTACTAAAAAACAGAGATGCCTGTATATGTAGTGAATAATTCAAGAGCTTTAAGTCCTTTGGCAGAATTTCCTGTCTTATTTAATTCTGGAGACCATACAGTAATAATAAGTTTGCCAGGAATAACAGCTATTATTCCACCACCGACACCACTTTTACCTGGAAGTCCCACTTTATAAGCAAAATCGCCTGCAGCATCATATAAGCCTCCTATTAGCATCACAGAGTTAACTCTTTTAGTTTGTCTAGAGTTTAATATTTGCTTTTTAGCAATGGTAGAATAACCTCCATTTGCCAAATAAATAAATGCTCTACTTAAATCGACACAACTCATACGAATGGCAGATTGATGATAATATACATCAAGAACATCATCTGGCTCATTTTCAAGATTATTATAACTTTTAATGAAATTTGCTAAGGCTCGATTACGATAACCCGTTTTTTCTTCTGAATCAGCAACCTCAAAATCATATGATACCTGCTTATTGCCTGAAAGCTCTCTTACAAACTCTATAAGTTCCATCTTAGTCCTACCAGCATTCTCATTTATCATATCAGTAATAACTAGGGCGCCTGCATTCATAAATGGATTCCTAGGAATACCATTACTACTTTCAAGCTGAACAAGTGAATTAAATGGTGTACCAGAGGGCTCCTTCCCAACACGATTCCATACTTTTTCATCAAATTGTTGCATGGCAAGAGTTAATGTTAATACTTTTGCTATACTTTGAATTGAGAAAAACTCATCAGCATTACCAACAGAATAGTCTTTACCATCAATAGTGTGAATTGCTATTCCAAATTTTTCAGGGTCAATTTTTGCCAATGCAGGAATGTAATCTGCTACTTTCCCCTTTTCTGGTTCGTTATTTACTTCAGAATATATTTGATCTAATATTTTTTGATAATCCATTTTGCAAAACTAATAAAACAAATAAGGCTACCAATAAATATTGATAGCCTTATTCATTATTGTAAAATATTTTAACTATTCACATTCATAATCAATACTAATAGTTTTTGTTACACTATTATCAAAATTTGTTTCTACATATTTAGTAAAATAGTTATCGGAATTATATTCGAATACTATATTATTCGATTTACTATCATCAACATTACCATCAGCATCTTTATAGGTGATTTTAGTAACATTATTTTTAGACATATATTGAATTCCTCCTAATAAATCATTAATTCCAATATTTCTATATGGATTTATCTTATCATCGTATTCCAAATCTAATGTTGAAACTAAATTTAAAGAAGCAACACCTCCTAATTCATAAACACTAAGCTTACTAACATTCTCTCCATTATACTCATATTCATTTCTAGAAAATTCAATAGTTTGCCCAAAAAATTCAACAAACATTGAAAATTTACTTATTTTGTCTCCATTATAATTATATAAATAGTATCCCATTTTTGTAAGAGAGCCTAGTGTGTCTATATATAAAATAGCAGAATCTAATTTATCTGAATATTTAAATTCAAATTTAGTTGATACCTTTCCGTCTTCATAAATATTAACTTTTGATACATTGTTATCCGAATAAATAATTTCCCTTTTTTCTATTAAATTACCTGTTGAAGAAAACTCTTCAGAACTAATCACTTTATGATCAGAATTATAAGTAATATTAACATAAGATCCGTCGGAATTATTTTCTTTCACAACATAACAAGTTTTAGTTGTAGCAGGAGGATTACCGCCATTTCCATCATCATCATTATTATCATCTTTTTTACAAGAAGCAAAAGTAAGTCCTACACCTAAAAATAGAACAAATAATAATTTAAACTTTTTCATAATCAATTAATTTAACGTTAATTTTTAGTTTTGTGAATTATTTTTTTCTGATATTTAGATTTCCAAATCAAGAAAGGTTGCCTATTTACAATAATTATTCCAACTTATTTTGAAACTGTTGAAAGCACTCCCAAATTAATACTCCAGCACTAATGGATATATTAAGGGAATGTTTTGTACCAAATTGTGGTATTTCTATGCAATCATCCGAAAGCTCTATTACTTGGTCAGAAACTCCTTTCACTTCATTACCAAATACTAATGCTATTTCTTGAGAAAAGTCAAACTCATAAGTATCAAGCATTTTAGCTTCATCTGCTTGCTCAATTGATAATACTGTAATACCATTAGCTTTAAGCTCTTTTACAGCATCAACTGTATTATCAAAATATCGCCAACTAACACTTTCCGTTGCTCCCAATGCGGTTTTTTGCATTTCTCGATGTGGAGGTTTTGCTGTGATACCACAAAGTAGTATTTCTTTAATGGTGAATGCATCAGAAGTTCTGAATACAGAACCAATATTCATTAAACTGCGGATATTATCTAGAACAATAGTTATGGGAAGCTTTTTGAGTTTCTTAAACTCTTCAACATTTACACGCCCTAATTCATCATTACTGAGTTTTCTCATTGGTAATTTCTCTTTTAAATAAAATCTCTTTTATCTACGCTTAATAATCCATTTCTCAGGATTTTGTGGTTGCAATTGTTTCCAAAGCTCAAAATGAAGTACTGTTTCACCACTATCTTTATCTGTCATAACCACACCTATTTTTTGTTTAGTGGTAAGCATTTCACCTTCCTTCACAAATACTTGCCCTAGTTTATTATAAACAGTGAAATAATCACCATGCTTTACCAATACAGCTTTATACTTCGCCATTTGAATTATCCTTGCTACTTTACCAGCAAAAACAGCCCTTGCAATGGTTGATTGTTCACATTGGAAATCCACTCCTTTATTATTAATAGTAACATGAAGTTGAGGGTGATTATGTTTCCCAAAATGACTAATAATAGCTCCTCGTTTCATTGGCCATGGTAATTTACCAATATTTGAAACAAAATCTTTGGATAACTGAACTTCAGCAGGAGTCATGGGAAGTCTATTATTATTCTTGCTATTTTTACTCATTTCTTCCTCAATAATTTTCTGAAGCTTCTTATTCAGTTTATTCCACTCTTTTTGCTGTTGTAGCAATTGCTTACGCAAATCCTTTTCTTTTTGTTGCAAACGATTTAGTACATTCTTTTTTCTTAATCTATCTTTTTCTAACTCCTGAGTTTCATTTTCCTTGGTAATCAATAAACCCAAACGCTCGTCTTTTTGTTTTTCGTAAGAAGCTATTTCTTCTTCAATTTTGGCTTTAGTATCAATAATGTCATCAGCCTTTGAACGCCTATACGTATTATACTCTTTCAGATACCTTACTCTACGCATTGCTTGATAAAAATCCGTGGAAGCAATAATAAACATCCATTGATCGTACTGACTTCGGCTTTTATACGATTGATAAATTAAATTGGCATATTCTTTCTTTAATTGCTTTAATTCGGATTTCAATTCTTCAATATTTTTTTTATCAATACTAATTTGATTATCAATCAGCACAATCTCATTGCTATATGCATTAATCAATCTTTTCCGTTCTTTTACTTGTTGTTGTAATAAGTTTAACTGATTAAGAGATGATTTCTTTTTATTTTTTGTTTCATTAAGAAGCTTTTTGGTATAACTAATGTTTTTTTCAAGTCTTCTTTGTTTGGTTTGCAATTGCTTTTTAGTATTCTTTTTCTTTTGCGCATATATTGGAGAATTAATAGAGATAAGCCCTATTAATAAACTAATTACAAACACTTTATACCTAATATACATTGAAAAGAATTTACCTTATTTGATTTATACTATAAAAAGCTAATTTATAACGACTTTTGCAAAACAAAAGTATTAGGAATTATAATTTTCAAATACTAATTGTTAATTAGTATCTTCAATTCTATTCAGCTCTAAGAGCCTCTATTGGATCTAACTTTGATGCTTTAATTGCAGGAAATAATCCTGAAATAAGACCCACAAATAAACTAACACTTAAAGCAAAGGTTAACCAAAACCAAGGTATAATAAATGGTCCATCTGTAATCATTGAAACTAAATTACCAAGTGCAATTCCTAAAATAATACCAATTAATCCACCAAATTCAGTAATAATAATTGATTCCACAAGAAATTGATTTCTTATAGCTTTGTTATTAGCACCTAAAGCTTTTCTTAATCCAATTTCACGTTTTCGTTCGCTAACAGAAACAAGCATAATATTCATCAAGCCAATTGATGCTCCCAGTAAAGTTATAAATGCGATAATAGCCGCAACTATACTTAAAAACCCAAGATTATCAATTAACTGCTCGGCTATACTATCGCTTCTAGAAATGCTAAAATTATCTTCATCAGTAATATTTAATTTACGTACCATTCTAAATATACCTGTAGCTTCATCCACAGCTTGATTTAACAATTGCTGGTTTGCTGACATAAAGTTAATAGTAAAACTCATAGAAGGTCTATAGTATTTCTGACGCAACTGACTTAAAGTGATATATGCATTTCTATCACCTCCAAATCCCATGGAACTTCCCTTTGACTTAAGTACTCCAACAACTTTATACTTATCTGCACCTATAGAAATTATTTCCCCAACAGCTGTCTTTCCCTTAAAAAGTTTAGTGGCTATTTCACTCCCAATAATTACACTAGTACTTGTTCCTAATATTTCTCTTTCTGTAAAGTTACGTCCATCTTCCAACTCATAACCTGCTGTAAGCATATAATTATTGTCAATTCCTATTACAGAGATATTGGGATTTGTTTTCTCACTCTCATGTTTCAAAGTTGCAACACCTGTAGCATAGGCATTTAAAGAGCTAATTCCCGGAAAATCAAACCTCTTCTTAAAATCTATCGCTTGTGCATAAGTAATTGGTCCATAATTAACTCTTCTATGACCTCTTGATGACATATTAACAGACTTAAGATTGCGAATACTAAAGGTATTGGAGCCCATTCGCATAAAATTTTCGCTTATTGATCCTTTTATTGAGTCTAAAGCTGTTAATATTCCTACTAAAGACATGATACCTATAGCAACAATAACCATTGTAAGAGCAGCCCTTAAAACATGGGATCTAATACTCTTAAATGCCTCCTTTACGTCCTCTTTTAGTAGGCTATAACCCATTATTATTTTATCTGTTCTTTAAGTTCTAAAAGGAAGGATTTTACTTCTGTTAAAGATTTTACAATCTCTATTTGATTGATAGTATCTTCTTTATTATTTTTTAATTTTTCTTTTGCTCCTTGCAATGTAAAGCCTCTTTCTTTTACTAAATGATAAATAATAAAGAAATTATTTACATCAGCTTCTGTAAACATTCTATTTCCCTTAGCATTCTTCTTTGGTTTAATAATATCAAACTCTTTCTCCCAAAAACGAATAAGAGAAGTATTAACATCAAATATCTCGGCAACCTCTCCGATGCTATAGTATAGTTTCTTTATTTCAGGCTTTTTATATGGCATAGCAATTATTATTTGATGTAAAAATAAGGAAAATAATTAAGTAGAAACAATGTATACATCGTTTCTACTTAATTATTTTAAAATTCCGCTTGTTTAGGTGCTCTTGGAAAAGGAATTACGTCACGAATATTACCCATTCCTGTTACAAATAACATTAATCTTTCAAAGCCTAATCCAAATCCACTATGAGGAACTGAGCCATATCTTCTTGTATCTAGGAACCACCACATTTCTTCTTCTGGAATATCGAAAGCTTTCATTTTGTCTAATAAAATATTCAAGTCAGATTCTCTCTCAGAACCTCCAACTATTTCGCCAATACCTGGAAAAAGAATATCCATAGCACGAACTGTCTTTCCATCTTCATTCATTTTCATATAGAAAGCCTTGATTTCACTAGGATAATCAACGAGAATTACGGGCTTTTTGAAATGCTTTTCTACTAAATATCTTTCATGTTCTGACTGTAAGTCTGCACCCCAGCCTTCAATTACATAACTAAATCTCTTTTTCTTATTTGGCTTTGAATTTCTTAGAATATCAATAGCTTCAGTATACGTCAATCTTACGAAATCGTTATCAACTATTGATTGAAGTTTTTCTATCAACTCCATTGATTTTTCGTTAGCTTTTTTGCCCTTTTCCTCTTCTTGTAGCCTTTTACTTAAGAATTGTAAATCGTCTTGGCAGTTATCAAGTGCATATTTAACAACATACTTAAGCATATCCTCCGCCAAATCCATATTATCCGTCAAATCATTGAAGGCTACTTCTGGTTCTATCATCCAAAACTCAGCAAGATGACGAGTAGTATTAGAATTCTCTGCTCTAAAAGTTGGCCCAAAAGTGTAAACCTTTCCCATTGCAAGAGCGGCAAGTTCAGCTTCCAACTGACCACTTACAGTAAGATTAGTCTTTTTGCCAAAGAAATCTTGTTTATAGTCAATTTCTTCATCCTCAGAAATAGGAGGGTTTTTCATATCTAAAGTTGTTACCTGAAACATTTCACCAGCACCTTCTGCATCAGAAGCAGTAACTATTGGAGTGTGAATATTATAAAAACCATTATCATTAAAATACTTATGTACTGCAAAAATCATAGCATGACGCATGCGTGTAATAGCACCAAAAGTATTAGTTCTAAATCTTAAATGGGCTATTTCACGAAGAAATTCAAGTGAGTGCTTTTTAGGTTGTAAGGGATACTTCTCAGGGTCAGCAACACCTATTACTTCTATTTTGTCGGCAATAACTTCCATGTTCTGGCCTTTTCCTTGCGATTCCATTAACATTCCTTCCACTGCCAAAGAAGCTCCAACGCTAACGTTTTTCATTACTTCATCACCAAGTTTTTCAAAATCTACGACTATTTGAATATTATTCAAGCAAGAGCCATCATTCATAGCAACAAATGCTACGTTTTTACTTCCTCTACGATTTCTAACCCAGCCTTTTACAAGTACTTTTCTGTCAAATTCTTCAGACTTAAATAAGTCATTGATAATTGTTCTTTTCATAATCATGATAATAAATATTCTTAAAATAGTCTTGTTTTCTAAATCAAAAAACCAGAATGCAAAAAAACGAATTTTTTAGGGATTTGACGCAACGAATTTGGAATTATTCATGTTTCGAATTATTATTATAAAAGAATTACATTTGCTTAATGGATTATCCTATGACCAATTATAAAACTATATATCTCCACGACATGCTCTGTAATTGCTGTAAGAGGCTATTGCAAATATTGTTAAAGGAAGATAATATTGAATATATCAAGGTCGATATGGGTACAATTATTTTTCCATTGAATGTTGATAACGAAATAATTAATGCATTCCTTAGAAAGAATAAGTTTAAACAGATTAATGATAAAAACAAGATAATAGTAGAGCAAATAAAAATAGCTGTAATTGAACTTGTACATTATGCTAACAACAATAACAGTATTATAAGAAATTCGGACTATTTGATGGAAAAAATAGGAAAATCCTATCAACAATTAAGCAATATATTTAGTGAATACGAAGATCAAACCTTAGAAAAATTTATTATTGCTCATAAGATTGAAAAATCAAAGCGTTTATTAATTCAAAATGAATTGACTCTCTCCGAAATAGCTTTCCAAATGGGATATTCTAGTGTTCAATATTTATCTAACCAATTCAAAAAAACTACAGGGCTTACTGTATCAGAATTTAAAAAGCTGGAAAATCCTAATATTAAAGCATTGGATGAGATTTAGAATGATGTTGTATTTGTTAAACTGCCAATGGTCAGATTATATGGGTTATTAACACGATGAATTATTGTATTATTAATTCCTAATTATTAATTTTCAATTCATATCTTTGCCCAATGATATCAATAGACAATACAATAATCTCAGAAGATGTTATAAAAGTTCAATTTGTATGCAATCTAAAAGCATGTAAAGGTGACTGTTGCGTTCAAGGTGATGAAGGCGCTCCATTGGAAGAATATGAAATATCAGAACTAGAAGATGCTCTAGATGAGGTTATACCCTATATGCGACCTGAAGGAATAGAAGTGGTCGACCGTAATGGTGTTTTCGATTATGGAATGGAAGGTGATTATGTCACTGCTCTTGTAAATAATAATGAATGCGCATTTGTGTATTTCGAAAATGAAATTGCATATTGTGCTATAGAAAAAGCCTATTTAGAAGGTAAAATTAAATACAGAAAACCAATATCTTGTCATTTATACCCAATTAGAATTACAAAATATGCCGATTTTGATGCTGTAAACTATCACGAATGGCCTGTATGTAATTCTGCATTAAAATATGGTAAAGAATTGGGTGTACCTGTTTATAAAATGCTAAAAGAACCATTAATTAGAAAATATGGTGAAAAATGGTATAAAACTCTTGAAGATGAAATTGCCTCTGGAATTTATGATGAAGTGCTTAATAAGTAGGTAGTCTATAGGAACACCAAATAAATCAATAATCGAATCAATAAATAACCAATTATCACATGAAAACACTACTAATCACACTACTAATCTTATCAATTAATTATTTATTTGCACAAGACAAAACAGACTGGAAGGGTGGAGTACCAGAAGGCTGTACAAGTATAACTGTTGGAAGGACTGCTTCATACGACGGCTCTGTAATGACATCGCATACTGATGATAGCCACCGTACTAGGTCATGGATGCAAATGGTTCCTGCTAAAGATTGGCCTGAGGGAAGTATGACTCCAATGTATAAAAGAATTCAAGATAATACCAAGGCAATGCCTATTTATGCTCATAATAAAATTGGTGAAATTCCACAAGTAAAGCATACTTACGCTTTTTTGAATACAGCATATACATCAATA
>Ga0256827_10000586_pt1 | contig 22773 bp, 29 predicted proteins | sample CV84metaG_FD_185977 | JGI IMG/M metagenome (GOLD analysis project Ga0256827, IMG submission 185977) | Hydrothermal vent microbial communities from East Pacific Rise, Pacific Ocean - CV84 | ecosystem: Environmental > Aquatic > Marine > Hydrothermal vents | place: Pacific Ocean: East Pacific Rise... | reverse complement strand
ATACATTTTGTTCCCCCGAAAGGATTGTATTATAAAATAAGGTATTTTAATTATGAAACGACTACGAGAGAAAATCGATAAATTACATGATAAAATTATTGATTCAGAAGCAGATTTGAATGAGAAATTGATATTAGACAAAAAAGGAAATAGTCTTGATTTTGAATCAATATTTACAACTTGTAGTCTAAATGGAACAACACTTGAAATAGGGAATGATAATTTATTTGGTCTGAATTATTCATATGATAATTCAGAATCTATTATTATAGTATATGCAATTAGTCATGCAGAAACAAATAAAAGAGTTACTGAGAAGATGATGAATTTGATTGCTGTGTTAGAAGAAAAATATATAGTGTTAGACGAAACAATTGTTACAAAAAAGAATTCGGTTACTTATTTATTAATAGTTAAAAATTTAGAAGACGAGATTAGTCGAGGAGAAGATGAGTTATGTCCATAGTTTTAGATACGAACCAATACGAAAGTTTATTTGCTGCTATTTCAATGATAAAAGATCAATGTACCGATATTAATATCACAAATGGGATTATTCGACAAAGAAGTGATACTGAAATTGTTGTTTATGATATTGATGTTTCCGATCTTTTAGGAGATATGAATCTTCCATTAGTGGGAATAAAAATGAAAGCAGATTTGTTGAAGATGTTTGTCGGAAATGATGAAATTGAAATCGATTCAAATGATGATGTGTATTCTATCAAAGATGAATTTTCTAAGATATCATTTATTGTACCAAATCTTCAATTTATTGAAAATAAATTTGTCGAATCAAATGAATTGGCACAAATGTTTGGATTTGGTGACAGAGAATTAGTTTTTACACATAATTTTTCACAGAAAGTATGTGAAAGAATGAGAGTTATTGCAAACAATTATGAAATTGATGCTTTTACAATTGAATTTAATGGTGATACCGCAACTATTAAAGCTAATACAGAAGCGAAAGATCAAGTAGCAGTATTAGCTAGTGAAATCCCTTTAGATATTCCTATTAGTGATCGTATGTGTAATATTGCGACAACTTTATTGATTACCGAACATGACAGTGAATTGACATTTGAAATGTATACAGATGGAAATAACATTCTTATCAGCAAAGTGGATTCTTCTATTAAAGGAACAAATTATACTATTCATAATCGTACAAGATTGATGGATATGGATTAATATTTACAGATGGTTGATTTTAATAAATATAAAAATCATGGTGGTTATCATACGAAAAAGTACGAAGAACGTACTTTTTCGTATGAACAGCTAATTAATTATTATCCAAAACAATATCTATTAGATGAATTATTAACAGTTAATTCTGATTGTGATCATATCAATTTCTTTTTTGATTTGAAAAATATAATGCAAACTGTTTATCTAGAATTCGCTATTCGGTATATGATAAATGATTCACAGGCAAAGGGTAGTATTTCATCTATGATTTTTGAAGCATTTGTCGCTTTTATTGGTTTTCATAAAGACTATATTGTTTCAAGAGGAAAAACTTGTAAGTTTTATGTATTTTTCGAAACAGGCGATTCTGGTTATCATAAAAGATTGGATAAACAATACAAAGCAAATAGATCAATTGATAAAGCATTTGGATTAGATGAGAAAGAATTGCGATTCAATCGTGAAATATGGCAAAAGAATTTGATATTGATCGAAAAAGCTGGAAGTAAATTACCTGATGTAACAGTTATTCATTTGAAAAATTTGGAAGCGGATTTTATTCCTTATTATTTGATGTCGAGAAACAAAGTACGGACAGATGATAAAACATTGAATTTGACATATTCAACAGATCATGATTTGTATCAAAATACATTAGTGGGAAATAAAAGCTATAATTATTATAGACGTAGACAGAATTTTAAAATTTTAGATAAACATCAAATCGTTAGGAATTTTTCAAAAGATAAAAAATCTATAAAAGTATTTTCTGATTATAAATATTATCCATTGCTTATTGCTATGTGTGGTGATCCGGGTGATAATGTAGCAATTCCGATTAAAAGAGCAGGTGTTGTAAGAATAAATAAAATAGTTGAGGAATTTGCTGAAATATGCGGTGGTATGGAAAAAATATATGAGATAGCTTCGAATCTGTCAAATGATGAATTGATTTCTGAAACAGTAGTAAATAGTCTAGATATTAAGAACATATTATTGAGGAAGTTTGTTGTTGATAATAAAAAAGTTCTTTTGAATTTGAGATTAATGTCTTTTGAAATTTTATCAAGAGTTCTTGACAACCAACCAACTGGAACGATGTTGGAATTACGTAACCATATTGATGATATGTTGGATAAAAAAACAACAGCGAATATGGAACCACTTGTAGAATCGTTGAATAGAATAAAGGTATATCCAGAAAAGAAACATATGTTAAAAGTTTATTTGAATAACGAATCTACATTTGATGAAGTAATGGGAAATTTTTGAAGCGGAGTGATGCAGTGGTCAGCATAGATAAATATCATCCGGTCAAATCTTGTGTTTATTGTGGAAAAAGTATGACTGTTCAAAACATAAAAAAACATGAATCGCTTTGTAAAAAAAATCCTTTAGTAATAGAAAAAGATTTTAGAAGAAAGAAAAATTTAAAAGAAAAAATATTTATTTGTGAAAATTGTAAAATTGCTTACTCTGTTTTAAATGATAGGGATTCGATTAGATTTTGTAGTGATTATTGTTCATATAGTTTTTCTTCAAAACAGTTAGATAATTCTGCTACCAAAACAGCAATGTGTTTATCATGTGAACATATTTTTGAAATAAAATTAAGAAGGAGTTTAAAAAATTTTATTTGTGATGATTGTAAAAGAAGACAAAAAGAAAAGGATAGAAAAACCAAACAAGAGGAAATAACATGTCAGTATTGTAATAGAACTATCAAACGCATACAAGGTCTTGTTCTACATGAAAGATCTTGTTCATTAAATCCGAATGCAAAAAAAAGAACATTAAATTACCATAGGAAAGATAAAAGAAATGGTTATATTTATAAAACAACTAATCTTATTAATAATAAGATTTATATAGGAAAAAAAATAGGAGATCCTAATAAATCAGAAAATTATTTTGGTTCTGGTATTTTATTAAAGAAGGCTGTTCGAAAATATGGAAAAGATTGTTTCACAAAGGAAATTTTAGAAATTATTGTTGATGGTGATATGAATGAAAGAGAGCGTTTCTGGATTAAAAAATTCAAATCTAATTCTATTATTGGATATAATTTAACAGAAGGCGGAGATGGTGGTTCGTTATTCAAAGGAAAGCACCATTCAAAAGAAACTAAAGAAAAACTTAGAAATTTTAAATTAAAATCAAAAAAGAAATTGAGATCATCTTATATAACTGAATATTGATCAGCTTTATTTGGTTATATGAGGAGATTTTTTTGCAAGATTTTATTAGTTATGAATTTTCAGAATTCGTACAACAGTTATATAAATATGATATTGAAAATGAATGGTTTTTAGTTTACTCAAAGGTAATCAAATGGTACTATGGTGGAATTCTTATCCTGTTTATATTTTTAAATAAAAATATGGTGGTTATATTATGTTAAATGAAAATTTGGTATTAGATTATATAAAGGAAAATTTAGCATTTCCTTTTCAAAAATTGGAAATAGATGATATCAAAATTCTTGATTATACAAAAAGATTTACTTTGCGTAAATTTTCTTATTATGTTCCAGATAAAGTTAAATTATCTTTAAATCTGAATTTGGAAATTAATAAAGTCCCCTCTATGCAGAATGAATTTTACGTGCGTGATCCAGAAGGGATTGATATAATGAATATCATAGAAGTAATTCCAATGGAAGGTGATTACTTAATGACAGGTCATCCTATCATGGGAGGTTTCGGTATTCCATCGATAAGAGAATGGGCATTGAATGTTAATAATGCAATGACAGTTCGTACATTCTCTGATCAAGATAAAACATGGGAATTCAAACCACCAAATATCTTACGCATAACAAATCGTGTATTTGCATGGGATAGAGTGACTGTTGAATATGAAAGACTACAACCAACGGATTTCCGAAAGATTCCCACTGATTTGCATATGTTATTTATGGATTATGCATTGGCGTGTATGATGGAAAATATTGGAAGAATTAGAAAGAAATATTCACAAGGAAATCTTCGTACACCATTTGGTGAAATACCGATTGGTGATGAGATATTCGATGAAGGACAATCTAAGAAACAGGAGATAGAACAGAGAATGGAAACATTATTTACTCCAAATATTAATGTGTTTTTCGGTTAATATGTCTATTCAAAATTATCTGAAATTTATACAAGATGGATATAATAAATCATGAGTATTGATCATTATATCGGAATCGATCCATCAATGAATTCAACAGGTCTTATAGTATTGGACAATGAATATAATATTATTTTACAAAAAATTATTTCGTCAGATACCAAAGAATCTAATGAACAAAGAATAAAAGGTATCGGATCGGATTTGATTTTTGAAATCGGAAAATTTGGTTTAGGTAATAGTGATAAAAAAGTTTGTATTGAAGGGATTTCCTTTGGATCTTCTGGTAGAGGAGTTGCACAACAAGCGGCTCTGAACTATTATATAAGAATTCTGTTGCTTCAATATGATATCGATTATGTTATATGCGAACCGACTAAATTAAAAAAATTCATCACAGGAAAAGGTCAGTGTAAAAAAGAATTGATGATGATGAAAACATATAAAAAATGGGGTGTCGAATTTGATGTTTCTGATTTATGTGATGCTTATGGATTAGCGAGGTATTGTAAAGATGTTTAAGAAATTATCGATTACGCTCGCAACGGTTGTTAGTTTAATAGCGATTTATCAAGCAGGAATTGTTTTCACATCTACATTTGCAAAAGCATCTGATTTGAATGCGTTGCGTATTGAAATGAAAATAAATGTATTGAAATCTGATACACAATATATTCAGAATAAAATTTGGGACATGGAAGATAGATATGGATACAAAGAATTGAATGAGAAATCAAATGAAATTTCAATCGATGTGGTACATAGATATTGGGAGTATCGAAAACAATTGGACAATAAAACAGATGAATTAAAAATGTTAATGGAAAAAAGATTGAAGATGATAGGCGATTAAAATGCTTCAAAAATTGAAATTATTATTTACGTTTAAAAAAGATGTAAAATGCCCGTGGTGTGGAAAAACACCGAAATATGTAGAATCGATAACATATTTTTCATCTGTATCTGCACATGAATTATTTTGTGATAATGACAAATGTAGAATGGAAGTGTCTTGTTTTGCAGATTCTAAAGAAGAATTGTATAAAATTTGGCAAGGAAAAACAAAATGAAATTTGATCCAGATCATCCTTTAAAAAAAAGATTTGCAATTCATTTTCATCAAGCTAAAAAAGTTGGTGATCACTATGATATTAGAATTCAATTACCAGAAGGAAAAAATTGGGATTCTTTTGCAACAAAAAAAGAAGTTCCTCTTACACAAGGAAAAAGAATAATTATATATAGATCACGATGGCATAGTGAGAAAGAAGCATTGTTCACCGGAGAGATAAAAGGTGATGTGTATGGTGCTGGACATCTGTCGTTATGGGATGAAGGGGATGTTCTAATTGAGAAATACAATCCTCGTCATATAATAGTGATATTTAAAGGTAAAAAAATAAAAGGAAGATACCATATATTATCATCGTATTATGCTAAATTGGATGATAATAAAAACATCAAAAATCAGAAATATAAAGCATTTATGTTCTTCAAAGCAAGAATTCAGAATTAATAAGTTTAATTTAGTTATTTTAACAACATACTATAAAGGAGGTTGTGTTGAAAAAAACTAATTATAATACATTAGATGAAATAAAATTTATATGTATGATGGTAAATGATAGTATTCAGTTACCAATGGATCATACAAGTTCTTTAATAGCGCCATTGGATAAATTGGAAAATTATCAGAAAGCATTAAAACATAGAACAAAATGGAGATCGATAAATAAAAATCTAATTGTTTTGGCTACAATTAAAATCAAAGAACAATTATTGGAAGGTACTAAATATATTTTATACAAACAAATTTATGAATTTGTTTGTACAGTATCATAAAAAGGTATAAAATGAATAAAATAGATAGTGATATTGTTTTATCTGATTTTATAGAAGATGAAGAAGATGATGGCGATGGTGATGGTCTTGTTCCAATTATTGAAGAAGATACTATTATAGAAGGACTGATAACAGAATTTGCCACACAACGCAATTCATTAAAAGAAATGATAAATGATCTTGATCAAATAAAAATAAAAATAAATACATTGTTTCCAGATGCATTGGATAAAAGATATGTTAGATTTTTTGAAGAAAAAATGAAAGCTATGACATCGTTATTTGGAACAATATTAGATATTAAAAAAGAAATTATGAAAGGTTTGAAAACAGAAATAGATATGAGAAAGGCTATAAAAGCTGGTGACGATGATGATGATATATTAGAACAATTTGATATGACCCAAATGGCTGACAAAATAAAAAAATTAAAAGAAGAAAATGAAAAACAAAAAAAGAAAAGAATTGAATTAAGAACCAAAGGGGAGGAACATGTCAGAATTAGTTAAAGAAAACAATGAACCGATGCTTTCTTGTGGTTGTGGTAAACCTGTGAGATATATAATAAAGGGAGAAGGTTCTTGTAATAAATACAGAAGATGTGCTACATATGAAGAATTATGTGATAGATTAAATCAAGCAGAAAGAAAACTGATTGATATCAAAAAAATATTAAAAGATTAATTGAGGAAATAAAATGGCCAAAATGATGACTGATACAGATCATGATTTATTAGAAGATATCACAATGGAATCTTCTGAATTGGGATTAACAGGAAAAAAACCAGATACTCCAAATATAAAAAAAACAAAAGCTAAAAAAGATATGCCCACTCCATCAGAAATAAAAAATATGTCTGGTGATGAAATCGCTGATAATGCGCAATCTGTTCCTAATGATGAAGTTAATCTATTATATGATGAATTCATGGGAGTATTATCAACAAATGATAAAATTGTTTCTGATCAGAGTGATAAAATATATTGTCCTACTGGAATTGATGTTTTAGATGCTACTCTTGGCGGTGGATTGATAATCGGAGGAATGAGTATTCTTGTGGGGAGTCCAGGTTGTGGTAAGTCTATGATTGCTATGCAAGCAATGGCACAAGCACAGAAAAAATTAAAAGATTGTTGTTTAACAATTTATATCGATTCAGAAGAATCTACAACTACAGAACGATTATCAATGCTTGGTGTTAATAAACCAAAAGTAAATCCTATTACACAATTGACATTAGAAAAAGTATTTAAAACAATTGAAAATTTATGTAATTTCAAAGATAAAAAAGGTCTTGAAAAAGCACCAGCGATAGTTGTATGGGATTCTATTGCGAATACATTAACAGAAAAAGAATTTGAAGTAGAAGATGTGAATCAAGCTATTGGTTACAAAGCTAGATTTCTTACCCATTATTTACCACAATATGTAAAAAAATGTGCTAATTATAATATCGGATTAATAGCTGTAAATCAATTACGTGATGTTATTTCAATGGGTCCTTATAGTGCACCTAGAGATTTAAAAATGTTATCTTCTCATAAAAATATGCCGGGTGGCAATTCATTGAAATATAATACTTTTCACTTGTTAGAATTGAAAGTAAAATCAGTATTCGATCCATCGAAAGCAACATGTAAATTTCCTTTTGATGGAATAGAAGTACAGGCAGCTTGTGCTAAAAACAAAGCATTTAGACCTGGAATAACTACTAAATTAATCGGTAATTTCACAAGAGGATTCTCAAATTTTTGGACTAATTATTCATTTTTAACAGAAACAAAACGAATGAATGTGGGTGCATGGAATTATCTAACAAATTTACCAAATGAAAAATTTAGAACGAAAGATGCAGTATCTAAATATAAAGAAGGTGGTGCATTTAAAGAAGCATTTGATAACGAAGTAAGAGATGCTATCCAGTATGAAATTATTGAAAAATATTCATATAATGAGACTGATAATGAATTTATATAACAAAAAATAATAAACCTCTATTTTCCTGAAAATACTCGGAACATATAATTGAGAGAAATTAATAAAATCAATTAATTATATATTCCGAGGTATTTTTATGTCATGGACGAAAAATTAAAAAACATATTATCAAATGTAGTAGAATCTATTATCCATGCGATTGTTGAATTTAAAGACGAAGCAATTATACACGATATTCTTATAACACCAAAATCTGTTACCGTTTATTTAAAGGTAGCCAAATCTGATTTCGGTAAAGTAATTGGTAAGCATGGAAAAACAGTAAGATGTATTAACTATTTGGTATCTATTATCAAACAAAAACATTATCCAAATGATCATAGGATGACTCATATTGAAATTGTTGAAGATATCAATGAAAAATAAAATAGGTGAATAAAATGTTAAAGAAAGAAAGTAAGATCAGAGTAATGGAAAATTTCATTTCTTTGGATTATTTATTTTTCGGAAAAACTATCCACGAAATGGATACAGATATTGATATGTCGAAACAATATATCGAATTAAAAGGAACATTATGTTCTGTTATTTCCGAAATGTATCAGTTGATGGAACATAATCCTGTTGAATTTGATACTGTTTTGACTGAAAGTGATATCGAAAATATGGCTATCAGTGCTGCAACTGTTGCTCGTCAAAATGTAAGGCGTATAATGACAACAAAAGATGGAAAAGGAAGTATTCAAGAAGCTATCTTTTCTTCTATTCGTGAACACGATGACCAAGAATTAAATGATATTGTCAATATAAAAATCCAAGAAAAATCATTTCAAATTGGATTGGACAATATGTTGATTGCTAGAGCTATTTCAGAAAGTGAAAAAGTCGATATCATGGAAACATACGAAGGAAAAATACTTGAGGATACATATAAAACAATTCGTGATTCTCTTGTTGAAACCGCTATGGCTGTAATATATAATTAGTATTATGAATAGCATTGTGAATAGATGCAAAATTCAAAATCTGAATATTTACAGTTACTTGACTATATAAATAAAAATAACAAGAATAGTATCCCGATTAAAAAAAAGAAGAAAAGAAATAAAATAGAAAAGATAGAAATCGATTCTAGATTGAGAATGTTTTTTAATATTGGAAATATTCAATCAGAAGAGATATTTAAAAATTTTTTACATAATATTATACGATCAGAAATTATAGATGAGAAACAATTTGATAAATCTTTTTTCTTATGTTCAGAAATAGTTGATTGTCATAGAAAAATTTTTTATGATTATACTGATTATGAATGTCATATAACAAATGAAGATTTATCGATTCATATAAATTATTTGATGCGAACAAATTTTAGAAATGTTTTGATGGAGATATGTAATTTTGAAAACAATCAAATAATTGTTAATTATAAAGATAAAATAAAAGACATTATTCCAGCTATTCAGAATAATATAATGATTGATTTTAATTGTTATGATTGTTTGAATACTAAAACTTTTTTATTAAAAGCTGTTATTTATAATATAAATAAAGATTTTAAAGACAAAATTAAATTTATAAAAATTATTTCATTTGGGAATTCGTTTGATGATATTTCTTTATTAGATTTAGAAGTGAATGTGAATGATAATTTAATTTTGGAACAATTGAACATATTAAGGAATAGGTTAAATACAAAAAATATTCCTGATATGACATCCAATATTGATCATTGTATCGGATGTCTGTATAAAAAATATTGTAATATGAAAGAAATACAAATAATTAAAAAAGATGAAAAAAAGATAGAAAAAAAGAAGATAACGATTGTTTCTAAGAAGAAACCTGTTAAATTAAAGAACACTTTTTTACTTTAAAATATTGTGGAGTTATAACATGATTATTAATTATGGTGCTTTTGTATCACCGACATTGGATAAGAATTATTTACCATTAATTTTAAAATATCTTGAACTGTATACTCTCACATATGGATTAGATGATATTTTAGGTGAATTATCAAAAAATACAAATAAAACTTTTGTCAAAGCGGGTTCTTCTGATAGACGTTTACGATTAGAAAACGAAAACGAAAACGAAATTATCGAAATCGATAATTTCGAAATATTGGATGAAAATTTGTTAGAAGCAACTGATACTCGTAATAATAATAAAAATGTAAGTAATAGAAATATTGCTGGAAATAAATCTCAAAAATCAGGTTCGTCTGTATCAGTGAATACATCACCAAGTCAATCTAGACCTATTTCAGGAAACACGTCTACTTCTTCTGAAAAGAAACCTTTACCAAAAACAGATACCGGACAGTTGGATAGAAGTATTATTTCTGTGGAACCTACTTGGATAAAAGTCACATATGGTGAGAATGTTTTTATTTTTGGTGTTAAAGTATTGCCTGTTTATATAAAAGATGATACTGCTTTATTAAAAGAATTGATAAACGACAGTAAAAATAGTATTATCAAGATTTTGACTAAAGGTATCATTCGATCTATGAAACGAATTGGATATAAAATTTACAACAAGACAATTGGTAAGATTCCTTTGCTCGGAAGAAATCCTCCTCAAGGAGTAAAGGTTAAAAACCAAATTATATATGCTACTTCCTCTATGAAAAACAATGTGTATCTTGTTTTGAATAAAAATAATATTGATCCATCGTTTTTAGAAGATACAAAAAGTTTATCTGATATGCAAAAATATTTAAACTGGTGTTCTATGATTTTTGTTGATGATGTCAACCAACAAGCGTCTTTTTGTATGAGAGTTAATCATGGAATGTGTAATATTGTTCCTTATCGAGTATTGATGCAATCAGCAAGCAAAACATTGACAGGAGCATATAATGATATTGATGATATACAAAATGCTGTTCAATCAGTTTTTAAGATGAAAAAACAAAAAATGACAAAATTATTAGGAGAGATGAAGATTGCATCATCCCTCCTAGATGTACAACAGTATTTATCAGAAATCGTACTACAAGAAAATACTTCTAAATATTTATCTAATCCTAATTTAGCAATTGATATGTTTAAGAAAGTAAGATTCATAGCAAAAAATTCTGATATTGATATTATTCGTAAAAAAATGGCAACATATCCGGCTGAATCTGTTTCTTCTATAATGCCTTTTATAAAAAAGAATTCTAAAAATTTTGATAAATTATACAAGTTCACATCAAAAGTATTTAAAAATTCATTAGAAGGTGTAACAGATAAAGATATTGAAATAGCATCTATTATATTAGCATATCGAAATAGTAACATGAGAGGTATCAATCAGTTTACTAGATTACGTCAAGCTATAAAAGAATATATTATTACTTTTAGAAAAAATGTTAGACAAATAAATAATCCTAAAATAGCTTTGTTCAGAACAACTATTGATATTTTTAATTCTAATACATCTATTTTGAAGTATAATGATTTGGGGAATGATAAAGAAAGACAAGAAATAATTCTTAGGAATATGTATGTTTTTCTAAGTTTGATCCCTTTATTAATCTTAGAAAATGAAGGTGAATAACATGGATGATAATTTAGAAGATTTGGTAAAAGAAAATAATATAGAAGACGCTGAAATAAAATCAGATGAAAATATTCTTACATTACATTCTGATAATGTTCCATTTCAATTATCAATGAGATTCAAGAAATTTGAAAATGATTCTGAATATAATAAATTTATTAAATCAGTAGAACGAATGGTTCGTTCATCAATGGAATATAAATTATGGAAATCATATCTTATTGATGTATTGGGTATGACTTCATGTGTTATAACAGAAGAAAATTTAGCTGAATTATCATTGGAAGTACATCACCATATGCCATCTTTGTATATATTAGTCAAAGGTGTGCTAAATAAAATGATTGATGAAGATCAAGCATTTTGTAGTTTTGATGTTGCGATAAAAGTTATTGAATTACATTTTCTAAACCATCTAGGATATGTTATGCTTTGTTCTTCTATGCATGAAAAATATCATAATGGTTTTTTAGATTTACCTATTGAATCTGTTAAAGGTAATTATATGGCATTTATCAATGAATATTCTCAATATTTAGATGATGAAGATTTGGATAAAATAAACTCTAATATACAAACAACAAGATCGAATTGTGAATGGAATAGAAATAATTATAAGCAGGTGAGTGAAGGATGAGCGGTCTGATCACTATAACAAGTGAATCTAATAATGCGGTTATGTCGCCATTGGATTTGTCTAGAAAAAGTAAAAAATATGTTACTTCAAATGGTTTGTATGTTTTTCCATCTCCATCATTATATACGTTGGAAAAAAATTTATTTTATTTGTTAAAGAATTCTGTGGAAAAATTGTTTGAAGATAAATATACGATGAAACCTTCATACTTATCATATGATGAATATGGTACTGTTGCTCTTGGTGAAATGTTGATGTATGTGAATGGTGTTTATTGTTTAGAAGAATTTTCTTTAGAATATGTAGTTGTTCCTTCATTATCATCTTTGATAAAAATAAATATCGATAATTTCAAATCATATGATGATTATAAAAATATATCGGAGGTTGATTTATAAAATGTCAAAAAAGAAAATATTGGATGAATATTTACAAATTGTTCAAGAAGAATCACAAGAAGAAAATTTGAATGAGATTGGTGTCATGGCTGCAATCGGCATGGCTTCTTCTGTTACATTGATTCTTAGATTTGCAATGGATCAATATAAAAATTTATTAACAAAAGCGGGGCGTGAATGTGCTGATTTACAAGGATCATCTAGGAATGTATGTATGATATCATTTAAATTAAGAGCGATAAATAAACAAATTCAAGCATTACAAGCTGGTAAATCAAAATGTGGTATGTTAAATCGTCAAAGATGTCAAGAAAAAATAAATGAAAAAATAAGAGATTTGGATGCGAGAAAACGTGATTTACAACAACATTATTCAATGTTCAAAGCTAAAGAACATCAAGAACAACAAGCACAACAAATAAGAGCGTAAATATGCAAAAAATTAAGAAACAATTTGAAATGATAAAGAATGCTGATAATATTGTTTCGTCTATCAAATACCAACCAGTTAATAATTGGTATAAAAAAATATCAAATATATTTAGTTTGATGGATTCTCATTTGAAGCATAATAGTAAAAATTCTATTGTTAAATTAATTAATAATGAAAAAAAGATAGAATCTGTTTTTCAATTTGTTGTTTTTTCACAATCATCTCCTGAATATCATCTACCTGGGTGTTATAATTATTCCTCTAAAAAACAAATGATTAATATTGGATATTACCAGATAAATGATATTTCTATAACAAAACCATCTTTCAAAGAACTGTATTCCATTATTGTGTATAATTATATTTTGTATATGATACATTCTAAAAAAATAAAATTTAATTATGATATATCAAATGCAATTGTTAATTATTATACTTCGATGTTTATGTCATTATTTGGTAAACAATATGGTATGACTGGAATTTATACAGTTAAAATTCCAAAATTAAAATTTTGTATAGCTTGTTATGTGTTAGGTTCTTATTTTGATTTGAATAAAAAGAAAGTGTTTGAACAAGCACAATCTATTAGTACATTTTCATATAACAATATTGAAAATGATCTTACTCGTTATGATTTTTCAAAAGTAGAAGATTTTGTAAAAATGTTGTCTGAATTAGATGTTTTTTCAGGATTTAATATTTATAAAATGATGGGAAGAATGTATGCTTCATTTGGAGTGTCTTTTTTGGCTGCTTTTGAAGATTTTGGTAGATTTTTAGCCACTATAGAAGTTTGTTCTATATCAGGAAACGGTATCATTCCTTCTTTTATATATAAATACAACAAACAAGCATTTGATGGAATATCAAAAGCAACCTCAATTATTTATAAATAATTATGGATTTGTCAAAATATTATGGTAATTATAGAGCAAAGGTATTAAAGAATTATGACGAAACTTTTTTCGGTCGTATTCTTGTTTTTATACCTGATATAATGCCAGATATAGATCCTGATGTACCACCCGCACAAGATACTATGACAAATGGTTTATGGGCATATCCAGCAAATAACCCATTGGGTGGAAGAAGTGGGGTAGAAGACAAAGATCAATGGGGGCATGGTAGTTGTTATATTCCAAAAATAGGATCATATGTATGGGTGTTTTTCGAAGGTGGGAATATCAATAGACCTTGGTATTTTGGATCATGTGATATAGAAACAAGCAAAGTTTTACCAGAAAATCAAGTAGGAAGAAATCCTCAAAACAAATGGACAATATTTAAATCATCAGAAGGTAGATGTATAATTATTTCTGATGATTGTGATGAACGAATTGAAATAACTGGTAAAAAAAGACAATTAGAAAAATCTATTTCTCATCCAGAAGGTGATACTAGTTCTATTTATCCCATAGACGATAATCAAACATCTATTATATTAGAAGAAACAGATGGTAATGAAAAATTATTAATCAGAACTTATCAAGGAGATTATATAAATATTGATATAACAAATCGAGAATTGCATTGTGAATTTGAAAATGATATTTATTTTAAAACTAATTCTGATTTTTATATCGATGCACAGAATATTCATTTAAATGCTAGAGAACAGATGTTTTTAACATCTGGTGAAGAAATGAATATTTCTGGAAGTGATACATATGTTACTGCTACAGAAAATTCATTAAATTTATTTTGTGATTCTATGACAAATTTACATGGAGGAAAAGCTGTAAGTGTTGTTTCTGATTCCGATCTTATGTTGACAGGAAAATCTTCTATACACCAATCAACTTCTCTAAATTTAATTGGTGGTGATATAAACATCGGTCTTATTATTCCTAGAAAAGCATCAGCTATGCCGGGAGCAACAGCAGGAGAAGCAGGAGAAGCAAGTTTACCAAATCCTTATGGAGAAAGGGCTGCTTATGCATCAATGGGTTCGTGTAGTATAACTAAAAAGAAAAATACTAATCCAACAGAAGGTAAAAAACATAAAGAACCAGAAGAATATACACCACCCGATCCAATATTAAAAGATCCTATTACACCACCACATGATAATAGTTTAATTCCTTCAAATATGACACCTAATAAGTTATTTGAAAGAAAAAATTCGGATAAATATAATGGTTGACAGAAGAATATTATCAGCTGCTTTAGTATGGGAAGCAAGTGACATAGAAGAAAGTTATGAGCAACGTAAGTATAGTTATGTCAGAGATTTGTTATGTGTATTGGATACGTCAAAGTATAATAAAATTTTTAAATATGAAAAAGAAAAAACTAAATTGGGGTATGATGTTTATCTGAAATATGAAAAGAAAGACGATTATATAACGATTTCGTTTTTAACAGATCATATGATCCAGACTGATAAACAAGTATGTGAATTTGGGAATATTGATTCTACTTGTGCTGATTTTGTTTATTTGATAAAATATTCAAAAAATATAAATGATAACTATTATAATAAAAGATTTCAAATTGAATTAATTAGAGAAAGATCTGGAAGGATATTAGATGAATTTTATTATTATCTATTACCTGCTGCAAAGAAAAAATTTTTTAAAATTGAAAGAGAAGGTGATTTTGATCCATTGGATGGTATAGGAAATTTTAAAGATAATCCTGAATATATAAATGGTGGGTTTGATTATTTCTCTCCGACTAAGAATGAAATTTTATATGATATCACAGACGAAAACAACAAAAAAAATTGTATAGAATTATACAATGGAAATTTGATTGGTTATGAAAATTCTAAAATAAAAAATATTATAAATAAAATTTCTTCATTGTTGTTAAGTGGTATAGGGGAAACTGATGAAAATATATATGAGGGTCTTGTATATTTTGTCAATTTTTTATTTAGATATAAAAAAAATACATGGTTTGATTATAAACATTATAAATTTAGAAAATCGCCTGATATAAAAAAATGGCTACCACAATATCAAATTTATCATTATGCGGCAGTTGTTCAATACAAAAATAAAAAGACAGGTGAAACAGGTGAGGTAAATTTTGGATATCATTATTATGATGGGACATTATTCACCAGTCCAGACGAATATATTCAAAATCAAGTTATTAATATATTTTTAAATATTAAAGATAAATTATTTCAATATTTTGTATTTAATGAATTCATAAATGGTTTTGTATCAAATCCTAATTTATTAGCTAGTAATGAATTTGCTAAATTTGTTGATGTGTTATATGAATATAAATTTCCAGAAACGTATATAGATGATATATCTGTTATTTTGGATGATACGTCTGAAAAAATGGAAAAGAAATTATATTTGTATATTACTCTTGCTTCTCTTCCTTACAATGACATTTATTATATGTATAGTTCTGATTTATATGATATAATACCATATTTTTTAAAAAAATTAATGAATGATTCTATTCATCTTAATTCCTTAGAACAATTAATCAATCCATTTCATTGTATAGAAATACCCAATTATACTGGATATAAATTACATCAATATATGACGGATCATCATATTACGATAGAATGTGCTATAAAAATATTGTATATGTATAAAATCATTCATAAAAAACATGCCAGTAATATGTTATTATCTCAAATTATATATTTAGCTGGTTCGTTTAAATTAGAAAGACATAATGATGGACGAGGTAGTTATATTACGTATAATTTTTATAAGAAACATGAAGTATTATTACTATCTACATTAATTTCTAAATTGGAACATGAAAAAATAGAAGTTAAATATATAGCACCTCATTATATTTTCGATATATGCAAATTTTATATAAAAGGATATAGATTATATAAATCTGATTATATTTATAATGGAAAATTTTATCATTTAGAAGCTAGTAAATATGATATCAATTTGATAATAACATTGAATTTGATAATTAATAGAATGATAAAAAATCCAAAAGATCAATCAAAATTTACAAAAGTGATTCATATCATAAATCATTTGGTAGGTGGTCGTTCATCATGGGTTTACAAAACATACGCAGAACCTATGAAAGCATTTGCTTTTTTTATGTTAAATACTGATAGATTAGATGATCATTTATTAGATAGATATTTTTCATTGATCAATAAATTAGCTGTTCCATATCCTTCTGTATGTGGTGTTCATTTTGGAAATACTATAAAAAATATTGTTATATCACACATGATGCCTCTATTATGGCAGAAAAAATTAACAGATGCACATTTTGATGATTTGGAAAATATTGCTAAACCATTTGGCGATGGGAATTATAATAAAAACGAATATGAAATAGTTAAAAATAAATTGAATGCGTATTTAGCAGGTATTTAAAAATGGCAAAACTTCAATATAGACCTTCTTTGTTGACTCCTAGAAAAGGAAAAGTGATGTGGTTGATTGTTCATCACACAAGATGTATGTATCCACAAGAAGCAATTGCAATAGATAATCAAAAATATCAAATGCCAACATTATCTAATGCTGTAATGGAAGACAAAAGTGGAGATATAAATTATAATTTTATAGTAGAGCAAGTTAAAAATGATGTACAAGTATTTAATGCAAAACCATTTGTATATTCATGTCATTTTGATGATATTCCTACCGAAATAGAAAATCATGCTATTCACATTGCTTTAATGGGTAGTTATGATTTCAAAGTACCCACCAAACGATTATATGAAACTCTTGCGTATAGATGTTTAAATCCACTTGTAAGAGTGTTTCATATACCCGTCAATCATATCAAATTACATTCCGAAGTATCAACGAAAAAAGAAGAGCAAACATGTCCTGGTGTTTTTGTTGACAAAGCAGTTATTATTTCACAAGTAAATAGATTTGTTGTTAAAGCATCATATTAAAATCAGAATCCTACTTTCTAAGTCATAGATATATATATGAATATTCGAAAGAAAATATTTTTATAATGTAATAAAAGCTATATAAAAACTAGAAAAAGGAGATTTGAATGCTGAAATATGTTTTATCCGAGAATAAAAAAAATATAGTTATTGAAAATTTAGACAGTAATAAAAAAATCGAATATTCATTAGGAGGATCGATATCAATTTTAAATAAATTTGACTTCATTGTCAATTTATCTAGAGATATGTCTAATACAGAAGGAGTTGGTGAGGAATATAATGAATGGTTATTTAATATCCTTCTTGATTATGAAAAAGCATATGAGCAAGATATTGAACAAGACAAAATTCGATTAAAAGAAGAACAAGATTCAGGAATATTACAAGTAAATGATATTATAGATGATACAATGAATCGTAGATATAATTTATTAAAAGATAATATCGATAAAATAAAATATTTTGTTGATTTGTTTTATAGAGAAATAAATTTTGATTTTTCTAAATTTACAATGTTTGAGAAAAATTCAAAAAAATCTACGTCAAAGAATATTATATTTAATGAAAAAGATATAAAAGATATTTTATATGTTTCATCTTATATGAAAATATATTGTCTTATTTCATACTCGACTAAGTATGCTCTTGGTTTAAATTTACATAGACAAATATATAATGAATTGATTGCAGATTTTATTGAATCGGATGTTGTTGAAAAGATTTATAATATTGTAAAAACAAAAACTTATAAATATAATATGACCGATAAAGCCATGTGGGAATATTTGAAGAATTTTCAAGGAAAGTCAATAGATGCACATATTGGTGAAACATTTAATTTTTTGTTGAATAATATTTTAGTTTTTTGTGAATATGATATGAATCCAATTACTTTTATGGTAATTGTTATAAATAATAATTCTAGATGGGTGTTACATTCTATATATGTCCATAATATTCAATATGAAGGAACTTTATCAACAGAAGATATTCATACGATTACATCTGATAATTTAAAAACATATTCTTATAATCAATCACTTGGTCAATTAAAAACTTTAGCATATACCAAAATAGAAAAATATGTAGAATCTAAAATATATACAGAACATCTTAAAACAGAAACTATTGTGGAGGAAGATGTTTTAGAAAATAGAATATCAGAAGAAATTGTTGATATAAATCATCGAATAGATTCTATTGATAAACATTCACCGATACATCATTGTTTGACATTTCCATTAATTTCACAAATCTGTGAAATTCCATATTATCATATGAAAACTATTGATGCTAAACATGCATGTGTTTTGAGTTTATATCTAAGACAATTATTAATAGATGAATTTGGTTCGAGATATATAAATTTCTTTAATATTTTGGCATATGGTGTGAAAAGTGAACCTGCTGTGTCTACTACTTTTTCGACAAAAAGTGGAGAACAAATGATTAATTTAGCAAATGATCATAGATTTTATACTTTTAAATCTAAAATTATTATGGATAAATTAATTAGACATTTTATTGGAGTGTTGAGTAGAAATAAAGATGGGTATATGAATTTATTAACAGGAGAAACAAAAACTAGTTTTCCAATTTCTAAAATCGAACCAGAGATTATTGAATTTTATATTTATTTTTGGGATAATGTTTTTGATAATCAAATAGGAAAAATTCGTAAGAGAATATTGGGTAGTTTGTAAAAAAATTAGGAACATAATATTGAAGGATATTATGTTCCTAATTTTTAATATAATTCATAAAACATAGGAGTTTTTGTCATGAATATGAAAAAAATTATATATTTTATTATTGTTTTTATTTTTTTCTCTGTTTCATTGGGGTACACCGGAGAAACGGGAAAAATAACTTTAGAATGGGACCCATCACCAGAGGAAAGTGTAATCGGGTATAATATATACAAAACAACCGTATCTGGTCAGTATTCAAAAACACCAATAAATGAAAATTTGATACAAGGTGTTACATATGATGATGATATAAATATTCCATTGAAAGAGGATATTTATTATATTGTTACTTGTACAAATGGTATATTTGAATCTGATAAATCGAATGAAGTTGTGTTAGAGCATATTTCGGCTCCTATTAATTTGAAATTAAAAGTTTTTATATCTATAGAAAATTCTGATGTCACCATAAATAATAATTGAATATCATATGAAATTAATCATTGCGGGTGGTAGAGATTATTATCTATCAAAAATTGAATACGAATGGTTAGATTTGATAGTTAAAAATGTAACGGAAGTTGTATCGGGTGGTGCCAGAGGAGTGGATGCTTGTGGTGAAAAATGGGCACGAAAAAATAATATTCCTATAAAACAATTTATTCCTAAATGGCAACGATTGGGAAGAAAAGCTGGTATGGTTCGTAATAGAGATATGGCATTTTATGCGGATGCGTTGGCTATATTCCCAGGTGGGGCTGGTACTGCTAATATGAGGGAAGAAGCAAGAAAACAGAAATTAAAAATTTTTGATAAATATAGATCAAAATATGATCATAATGGAGCAGAATATGTCTAATGAAAATACTCAAAAAATTCTACAAGAGTTGATAAGATATGCAGATACATTAATGTCAGGTATGACACCAGATAAAAAATTAGAGTGGTTACGTAATGCGGATGAAAGAAAGAAATTATTCGAAGAAAAACCCGAATGTTTTCTTCCTATAAAGAAAATGGATAATAATGAATTTCAACCATTCTTTGTTATATGTAATAGATCAGGTGCTACTGATCCTGATATGATACGATCTGCTATGAAATTATGTAAGAAAATGATGAATAAAGATACTGTTTCTCAAATTGAATTGGTAAAAACATTGAAAAAATTAATTCATATGTACAAAGAACAGACTGGTGGTTTAAACAAAGTTGGTTCTATGGCATATTTGAAGGGAAAATCTACAAAAAGATTAAACAGTGTTTTGAATGGTTTGCAATCAAATATTATTAGACGGTAGAGAAAATAAATGATACGATTATTAGATTTAGATAAATATTCTAATAAATTAACTCCTGTTACATCACCAGAAATATTTTCTGGTTCGTCTTCATCTGGCGATTTTCATGTAAATGGTGTTTATTCTGAAACTATTTTCGGACCTTTGGAATCTAAATTAAGAAAAACAACATTTTCATATATAAATTTAAATGTTAATGTTATCCATCCTGTGATGTTAAATACATTATATAGATTAGATAGAAAAATAACATCGTATATATCCACTATATCAAATTTTAATATTACCGAATCTGGTGAATTGGTAGAAGTAGAAGAAGGAATGACAGGATTAAGTGATATTCGTAAAAATTTTAAACGTATAAAATTCAGAGGTGGTACACCAGATAGAGATAGGTTGGTAAAACTAATTGATAAATCATATAAAGATGGAAATCTTTTTATTAATAAATTACCAGTTATTCCTCCTTTTTACAGAGAAATATATCAAGATAAAAATGGTCAATGGACAGAAGATGAATTAAATTCGATATATGTATCTATTATAAGAAAAACATTGTCTATTAAATCTCAAAAAGAAGGAGATGGTGTTTTAGCTGATTTGTTATTTTATGGCGTACAAAAGGCTGTAAATGCACATCATGATTTTATTAAAAATAAGATTGAAAAGAAAAAAGGATTGATCAGAAATAAATTAATGGGGAAACGAGTTGATTTTTCTGGATTTGGTGTTATAACAACAGAACCGTCATTGAAAGCTGGTCAAATAGGTATTCCTGTTAGAATGGCTGTTTCTTTATTCGAAACATTTCTTTTATATTTATTTTTGAGAAGTGGTAGATATACACCAGAATATCTTGCAGATATTTTTAGTGATTATAAAAAGAATATGGAAATAACTGTTGAAAGTATTAAATTATTATTTAAATCTATTCAAACAGATAATGAAATTCCTGAACGAGTATATGCATTAATAAAAGAAGCATGTGAGATAGTAGCTGCTAAAAGAAAAGTAATTGCTAAACGTGATCCTGTCTTATTACCGGAAAGTTATCAAGGTTATAATCCAATTATCGTAGATGGTGATACTATTCGTATTTGTCCGACACATGTTGGTGGGCATAATGCGGATTTTGATGGTGATTCATTTACTGGATATGTGTCAATTTTTGATGGAGAAGACAGAATAGATGTACATATTTCAGAATTTAAAAATTCTGATTTATTTGATCATGTGCCAGAAAAAGAAAAAGAAAACATAAGTCATTATGAACCAACGAAAGAATTATATATTGATGCTATTAATTTGGAAAATGGTGAACAAAAGAGAAAATTAATTCAAGATTTTTCTGAACATAGAAATTTGAATATGTATAAAATCTCTGATACTAAAAATAGATTTAAAGATTTTCATGTATCAGATGATCATTCATTGATAATATATGATTCTATTGAAGATTCATATGAAAGGATTTCTCCTGATGAATTAATGAAAAACCCGGATAATAAATTTTTGATACAGAAATATAAAAAATAGGAGATTGTATGGAATACGGATCTTGTTTATATTTAATTGAATGTCGCATAAAATCATCAACTAAGAAATATTTGGTTTATACTATAGCTGATTCGATTTCTGAGGCAAGAGTAAAAACAGTTAATATTTTGAACGATAAAGAAAATATTGATGTAACAGATATTATTATTTATAATATTGAATTATTAGCTTCTATATATTCACAAGTTTATAGTAATAGTAAATATAAATTAAAACGATTGTATTATCCTATGTATTACGGTCAACCG
>Ga0256827_10000585_pt1 | contig 22782 bp, 19 predicted proteins | sample CV84metaG_FD_185977 | JGI IMG/M metagenome (GOLD analysis project Ga0256827, IMG submission 185977) | Hydrothermal vent microbial communities from East Pacific Rise, Pacific Ocean - CV84 | ecosystem: Environmental > Aquatic > Marine > Hydrothermal vents | place: Pacific Ocean: East Pacific Rise... | reverse complement strand
TTCTTTATATTTAAATAAAAAATCCGCTTTAGTGAACCTGGAGGGATTATTGAGTAGTTTGATAATTAATACAGTAGCTAAAAATACACCGCATTTACACCGCATAATCTAAAATATTATATTAATTATTTAATACGTTGTCTTAAAATAAACATATTAAACAAATCCTTACCTTTGTAAAAATTCCTGATATGAAAATACAATATTGCTCTGATTTACATATTGAGTTTCCTGAAAACAAAGAATATTTAATTAACAACCCAATAAAACCAATTGGGGATATATTAGTTCTTGCGGGAGATATTGCATTATTTCGTACATTGAATGAGCAAGATGATTTTTTTGACTACGTTTCTGCAAATTTCAAATACACTTTTTGGATTGCAGGTAATCACGAATATTATCATTCTGATATTAGTAAATTTAAGAATAAAGATATTAGAGAAAATGTATTTCTAATTAATAACAAATCGGTTGTATTTGAAAAAGAAAACTTAAAGCTAATATTTACAACTTTGTGGTCAAATGTTGAAGATGAAAATATCTGGTCTGTTGGGAGAGGTATGAATGATTTTAGAGTTATTGAAAATGGAGACAACGGTTTAACGGTTAATGATTATAATAGTTTCCATAAAGAGAGTTTAGATTTTATTAAAAATGAATTGGATAATAATAAACAAGAAAAGATTGTTGTTGTTACTCATCACGTTCCAACACTTATTAATTATCCAAAAGAATATATTAATAGTCCTATAAATAATGGCTTTGCTACCGAATTAAAAGATTTTATTGAAAGTAGTGATATTGACTATTGGATTTTTGGACATCATCATAAAAATATGCCTGAATTTACAATAGGTAAAACAAAAATGCTTACCAATCAATTAGGGTATGTTTACCACAACGAGCACGATTCGTATAAAAATAATGCTTTTTTTGAAATATAATACAGTTCAGTCTAACTTATAATTAGAACTAGCATTTTTTAATTCGCTCATAATAAATTCACGATACGATTCGGGCTTTAAAACATCGATAGGTGCATTATATCCTAATTTATCGCTACGCATCATTTGAATATCTAATTTCACTGTTAGTTTACTTACGTTTATTTTTCGTTATTCTGCACTTCACGGAGCAGGACGATTAATGAGCAGAACAAAAGCCAAAAATAGTATTGATATGGCTAAGTTCAAAAATCAGATAAAAGATGTTTTACCATATTAGTTTGCAAAAATAATATTGATGGAGTACCCAATACGTATAAACCAATGCAAGAAATTATTGATTTAATTAGCAATACTGTTGAAATAGTTGATGTTATTAAGCCTATCTCTAATTTTAAGGTTAATTAAATATGGTAATTTTAGTATTTTTTTTAAAATTATTATTTTCAAATAAAAATATTAAATTTGTATTATGGGGTTTAGCAAAGAAGCATATATTCGTTATAATATTATAGATAGTAGCATAACAAATAAATATTTGCCATATCCATCAATGAGTGAGTTAATAGATAAATGTGAAAATATTCTTGGAAAAACGTTTTCTAAATCTACGATACAAAAAGATATTAAAGCAATGAAAGAAGATGAAGCTCTTGGTTTTTTTGCTCCAATTAAATATAGTAAAGAAAGTAATGGCTATTATTATACCGATAGTAAATATACAATAAAAGCAATACAACTAAATACCGAAGAGCTTACGGCAATTGAAGCAGTGTCAGATATTTTGAATGTATTTTCAGGAAGTAGAATAATAGATAAGAGTTTAGAGCCTACAAACGGTAGAATTGCGGTTTGCTATATTGACAGAGAATTTACACTTAAACGCATAAAATTAGAGGCTGATTTATATGTATTAACATATAAATTATAAATAACTTACCATATTATATGCAATTACGTATAATTTATATATATTTGACGTTGATTATATTTAAAAGCATATAATATGAAAATTTCAGACTTTGTAAAACAAAAACGCAAAGAAGTTAATATGACACAAGAAGAGTTTGCTAATAGAACTGGTGTTGCCTTAACTGTAATTAGGAAAATAGAGCAGGGAAAAACAAATCTGAATATGGATAAGGTAAATTTAGTATTGCAAATGTTTGGTCATACGCTTGAACCTGTAAGAATAAACAAAATAGACTAAACTTATGAGAATTGCACAAATATACTACGGTAATATAATTGCAGGCATCTTAAAAGAAACTGACGAAGGCGACTTTGTTTTTACATACGATAAGCAATATATTATAAATTATCCAAAACAGTTTATTACTTTTTCAATGCCTGTACGAGAAGAACCTTATGTAGAGAATCGATTATTTCCTTTTTTCGAAGGTCTAATACCCGAAGGTTGGTTATTAGATATAGCATCAAAAAATTGGAAAATAAATGTAAACGACAGAATGGGCTTATTATTGGCTTGTTGTCAAAACTGTATTGGTGCAGTTAGCGTTAAACCTATAAATAATATAGATAATGAGTAAATGCTTGTATTGTTATAATGAAGTCGATAGCGGATTAGATTATCACGAAAAATGTTCTGAATCTTTTTTTGGAACAAAAACTGCTCCTGTGATAGAATATACTTTGGGACAAATGTCAGAATTAGCCAAAGATGTGGTTGAACGTAGTGTTTCTGTTCCTGGAGTGCAAGCAAAACTTTCAATGTCTTTAATGAAAGAAACTAAGAATAACTCAAATAATAGATTAACTGTGGTTGGTGCTCTTGGAGGAAATTATATATTCAAACCTCCAAATAAAGATTTTCCTCAAATGCCCGAAAATGAACATTTAACAATGCGAATTGCAAAGGCGTTTGGAATAAATGTTGTTCCTTCAAGTTTAATAAAACTAAAATCAGGTGAGCTATCGTATATAACCAAAAGAGTAGATAGAACAGATACAGGCGATAAAATTCATATGATTGATATGTTTCAAATAACAGAAGCATTTGATAAATATAAAAGTTCTATGGAAAAAATTGGTAAAGCTATAGGACTTTATACAAGCAATACACTTTTAGATAAGCTGTTGTTTTTTGAGTTAACTCTGTTTAGTTTTATTACAGGTAATAACGATATGCACCTTAAAAATTTTTCGTTAATAAAAACTGGCTATGATTGGTCGCTTTCGCCTGCATACGATTTATTGAATGTATTTATACTTTTGCCTGAAGATACTGATGAATTAGCATTGTCGCTTGAAGGGAAGAAAAAGAAATTTAATAGAGAACATTTTGAAGTATTTGCAAAAAAAATGAATATTACATCAAAACAAATAGAAGGGGTTTTTAAACGTTTCTTTAAAAATAAAGCAAAAGCAATTGATTTAATAGAAAATTCATTTTTATCTGATGAATTAAAATTGAAATATATAGCAACAATAGAAGAAAGATATTTGAGATTATTTTAATTTTTTTAGAAGAATGTCCTGAAATAGAATTAAAATGGGAAACACTTAGATTAAGTTTTCTGTGTAATTTTTTACTAAAAGAGAAAAAACTACACAGAAATTTACATAGAAAATAATAAATTTAATACTAAAAAATGACATCTATATTTTACCCTTTCATTTAATTGCACTCCAAAAAATATAATCTCCGTTTTTTTTCTTCCTTTTTCATAAGTGTAAAATTGTGATAAATAAAATATTTGCATAAATGCAATTCTAATCCCCCAACTTTTTACGCTGATCCATCCATATGAACCGCATTTACTTAACTTTTCTTGTTTTTGCTTAACTTTTGAATAAACGAAAAACGCCTGAAAACAAATGTTTTCAGGCGTTTAATACTTTTTGTTACTTTTCTTAACTTGCATTAAGTGAACCTGGAGGGATTCGAACCCCCAACCTCCTCGGCCGTAACGAGGTGCACTATCCGTTATGCTACAGGTCCTTCAAAAAAGGGCTTTAACAGCCCTTTTAAAGTGATTCGGCAGGGACTCGAACCCTGAACCTATGCCTTAGAAGGGCATTGCTCTATCCAGTTGAGCTACCAAACCATCCCTTTTTGAGCGGGCAAAGATAACTAAATTTATTTTACTTTTCAAAACATATTTAAAAATAATAAAGTGTAATACTATAGCTTATTAATATTTTTTCAAAGTTATTTATCTATGTAGACAAAGTATTTGCTTAACTTTGAGAAATAAAGCACATGTAGTATGAATATAATAAAACCAATAAATAAAAATAATAAATTCAAGCCCCTAAAAATAGTATCGCTAGTGCCATCAATAACCGAATTATTATTTTATTTAGGTTTAGGTAATAAAGTTGTTGGCATTACAAATTATTGTAAATATCCTGAAATAGAAATTACAGATATTACAAAAGTAGGAGGTACTAAAACTATAAACTTCGATATAATTGATAATTTGAATCCCGATTTAATTATTGCAATAAAAGAAGAAAATACGAAAGAAGAAGTTTTAAAACTGGCAGAAAAATTTAATGTATTTATCGGTGATTTAACCAATTATAAATCAGCATTACAATTAATAAACGAAATTGGAAAGCTTTGTTTAGTAGAAAAACAGGCAAATAAATTAGTTTTAAATATTGAAAATAACTTTTTAACGCAAAATAACAAAACTAGAAAAAATTGTTGCTATTTAATATGGAATAACCCGTTTATGACTATTGGCAACAATACCTATATTTCAGATATGTTAAAAAAAGCAGGTTTTAATAATGTATTTTCTAATTTAGAATTATATCCAAAAATAACGGAAACCGATATCATAAAAAAAAATCCTGAATATATATTTCTTTCGTCAGAGCCATTTAGATTTACCGAAAAGCATCGGAAAATTTATCAAGAAAAATTTTCTAATAGCAAAGTTATTTTAGTTGATGGCGAAATGTTTTCGTGGTACGGTAGCCGTATGTTGTTTGCTGCCGATTATTTCAAAAAATTAATGAATCTCCTCGCCACAAGCAAATAAAATATCGTTTAAAAATAATACCTAAATAGGGTCTGTTGAGAAACGCATAACAAATTGTTATAAAGTTACTTAAACTAAAATACGCTATTGTAAGTGCAAACTTTTTAAAACATATCTGCTTATAAGTTTGCATTTACAAATGTTAAAATCATAGTTTTATGCTTGCTCTGAGGCACATCATATTTTTTAAGAATTTTTCCGTCTAAACTCAGCTAAAATTACTGCTGTAGCTATTGAAACATTTAACGATTCAGCTTTTACTTTCCCTGTACTTGGTACGTAAAGTTTATGTGTAATATATTTCGCTATTTCTTGGCTAATTCCTTTTCCTTCATTACCCATAACTATGCAAGCTTGTTGTTTTAATTCTTGCTTATAAATGTTTTCTCCTTCCAGAAAAGTACCATAAATATTGCCTTTATATTTATATAAAAACTCAGCTAAATCGGTATAAACAATTTGTGTTTCAACAAATGCACCCATAGTAGATTGTAACACTTTCTGATTATATAGTTCTACAGTATTGAGTGAACAAACTATAGTTTTTATTCCAAACCAATTTGCAGAGCGTATAATTGTACCAAAATTTCCTGGGTCTTGAATATTATCAAGACAAAGTATTAACAAATTATCAGAAATGTCTATTAATTTTTGCTCAGGAATATTTACAACTGCTAATATATTATTTGGAGTTTTTAATCCTGAAATTCTTTGCATTTCTTTTGCTGAAATTGTAATTGTTTCAAAATTTATATTTTCTTTAAAATCTGTTGTAACATAAATATTATCAATAATATACAACGAACTTTGCAACTCATTTACCAACTTAAAACCCTCTACAATAAATTGTTTATTTTGCTGTCTATACTTCTTTTGATGAAGCAATTTTATTTGTTTTATTCTATTTGTACTTATCATCTATTTTTTTCATTAATTTTTAGACTCTAAACAATAATTTTTTTTATAATTAATCAATATTTTTAAGAACCATAACAACTTTACCATCTAAATACAAGAATAATCTATTTTTTTGGAATTTATATTCAAGCTCTTTATTACTAATATTTTTAATCATATTTTTTGTAACATCTTTATTAACACAAGCCTTTTTTGTTAATAGCATTTTTGTAAACTTAATGGTATTTTTTTCTACATCAATCTGACCATTAAAGGTATTGCATCCATCAAAACCTGATACCCTTGATTTTGTGGTATTCAACTCAAATCTTGGTAAAGCATTATTATACTGTTTTCTATCTAATTCTTTACCATCATATTCAATAACAGCCCAAATATTATGTAATCGGTAATTAGGTTTAAAACTTTCAAAAAAATCTAATATTTTAGTTAATACATTTATTCTTGCCTTATCTCTTTCAATATAAAGCTCATGCATTGCTTTAGGTACAATAAAACCATTAGCATCTTTTTTTAATTTTTCTAATTTTTTTATAAATTCTTTATGCGAATTAGGATCAACAATTTTTTCATCAGCAGCTGAAAATAATAATAGTGGTGTTTGTATTTTGTCTGCATTATCAAAAATATATTTAAATTGTTTACACGACTTTACAACCCATTGATATGTAGCACTTCCAAGTCTAGCATCTGTTGTTTCATTAAATGCTTTTAAAATTCTTTTATATCTTATTTGACTATGTGTTAATGTATTATCTTCAAATTTTACCGAATCATCTTGATAATTAGTTCCACCCATAACATATTTTGGTTCTTTCGATTCTAAAACTTTAACCGCTGTACAAGTTGGCGGAGGTAAACCTAACATTGGCGATGAAAAAGCGGCTGCTTTAAAATCATTAGGATATTGCTCTAAATAGCTCATACCAATTGCTCCACCCATTGAGTGAGCCATTAAAAATATATTATTGTGCTTATTTATTTTTACATAATTATCGTAAAAAGTTTTTAAATCATCAATATAAAATTGAAATTCTTTTACATAACCCATATCATGATTTTTTAACATTCTTCCTGACAAACCTTGCCCTCTATGGTCATGAATATAAATAGAGTATCCGTTATTATATAAATCATAAATAAGCTCTTTATACTTAATAGCAGCCTCTGTTCTACCTGATGATATTACTATTGCAGCTTTTTCATTATATTTCTGTTTAAATATTTTATAATATATTTTTACATTTTCTTTTCCATTAAAAATTCCTTCTTTACCTGTATCATAAAAAGCATCAATTTTATTTGAATATTCAATAATTTGCAAGTCTTTTTCTGTTGTTAATTTGTATTTATTATCAGTGTCGTTTATTGTTTTTAACGATGCTGAACACGATACTAATACAAGTGTAATAAATAATAATTTAATTGTTTTCATTGTCATTATTTTAAATTAATATACTCAGTACGCCAAGATTCGTCTTGTACGTCACGTAAAAGTTTTAGTAAACTATCGCCATAAATAGGTTCTGTAATAAACTTATTTATACCATATTGTTTTAAAAATCTCATTTGCCTTAATGATGGGGCTTGTGTTCTTCCTGCCCACCCTATAATATCGTTTGCATATTTTTGATGCCATGGAAATTCTGAAAATTTTATCTTCCATAAATCTTTAATTGCTTGATAACTAATATCATATTCCTTCATAAAATTAATTGTATCAGGATTTGCTTTTGATGGTCTAATTGCAGTAAATTCGTACATAAAATTCTCTCTATTAAGAAAATGCAGAGTTTTACCTCCTCGTTTATTTACATCAATTATACCATACCTCACCAAATTTGCACCCTCTCCATTGGCCAATTTTACAAAAAAATAATGTTTTGCCATTCCTTCCGGATTTAAATTTTGACAAAATCCACTTAATGAAAAAATATGTATAATAATAAATATCAGTATTTTAAATATATTATTCATCTCCAAGAAAATCTAATAAATTTATATAACTATTAGGTTTAGCACGTATTATATTATTTTCATCTAACAAAAATAAACTTGGGGTTGCATATACTGAGTATTTATCTGGTACATTCTCCTTATTATTACACTCACAAAGGTTTATCCAAGCTTTAGGAAATTCTTGTTCTTTACTCTTCCAATCTTCCTGTTTATAATCTAACGAATAGGTTATTACTTGTATTTGTGGGGCAATATCTTTAATATTTTCTTTTAAATCATTAATAGTTTCTTCGCAGTGCGGACACCATGTTGCCCAAAAAACAAGCAATTTTTGTTTTGCTTTAACATCAAATAAATTAGTTTTATTTGAAATTTTAAAGTTATATGCCTTATGCCCTACCATCGAATTAACAATATTATTAATATTAAAAACCTTTTGAGCAATATTTTTATCTTCTAAATCTAATTTATTTAAAGCCAATAAGTTCTTAGTTTTTAGTGCAGTATATTCATAAACTAAATCTAAATCGTAATATCTAAATTTATCAATTAAAAAATCAGCAACATATAAAGTTAATAGTTCGTTCTTTTTAAACGATAACAATATAGTATCTATGGCAGGTAAAAACGCTTTTTGCTGTTCTGTTCTTGATATCTTTTCTTTTTCAAATTTATTTATATACGATAAAATTAAATCTCCAAGAAAACGAGTTTTAGTTAACAATAAACTATATTTTACATTCTTATCAATAAAATTTGATGAAGAATTTTTATATAATTTGGCTATTTCTACTGATAATAAATTTTTATTATTATTACTTAAACTATCAATATATAAGTTATTTACATTATTTAATTCAACTACTCGTTTGGCTATATTATTATAAAAATCATCTTGTTTTGGATAAAAATCTAGTAAACGATTTAATAAGCCATAGGCAGTATTATTAGTATAATAAAAATCGAAAAAGTTATTTAACAATATATTTTCTATAGATTTTTCAAAAATTACTGGCTCATTATCATTACAATTATCTACAAATAATATTGATTCGTTATTATAAATAAAATCTATATCTATATCTTCATTTTTTAGATTATACTCACCATATTCAAACTTCGATAAATCTTTTACAAAATAAGCTTTGTTACTAATATTTATGGTATCTACATGTGTTTTATCGTTAAAATAATACTTATTAATATTAATCATTTTTGATGTACAATTAATTCTCCCTTTCAACATATTTTGTGCAAAAATATGTGAAGAACTAAGCAAAATAAATAAAATTATAACCCTCATATTCTGTTTATTTTAATTAATTTTATCGAAGGTAAGAATTTATATTAAAATATAACTAATTTTGCACAAATTATTTTCTACTATGTTTCCAAATTACGATATAATAATTGTTGGTGCGGGTCATGCTGGTTGCGAAGCTGCATACTTTGCAGCAAAAATGGGAAAACAAACCCTTCTCATTACTATGGATATGAACAAAATGGCTCAAATGAGTTGTAACCCTGCTATTGGAGGAATAGCTAAAGGACAAATTGTTAGAGAAATTGATGCAATGGGAGGATTTCAAGGAATAGCCACTGATAAATCTACTATACAATTTCGTATGCTTAACAAATCGAAAGGTCCGGCAATGTGGAGTCCTCGTGCACAATGCGACCGTATGATATTTTCTGATACATGGCGAGCAAAATTAGAAAATACCGATAACTTAGATTTATTACAAGATACGGTTAACGAACTTATTTTAGATGATAAAACTGTTAAGGGCGTAAAAACAATAATGGGTATCTCTATAAAATCTAAAACAGTAATTCTTACAAATGGAACTTTTTTAAACGGTTTAATGCATGTTGGCAGTACACAAATTAGAGGTGGACGAGCAGGCGATTCTTCATCTTATGGTATTTCTGAACAATTGTTAAATGCAGGTTTTACGGTGGAAAAATTGAAAACTGGTACTCCTGCCCGTCTCGATGGTAGAACAATTGATTTCTCAAAATTAGACGAACAAAGAGGTGATGAAAAACCTGAAAAATTTTCTTATAGTTCGGAAACTGAACCCATAAAAAATCAACGTAGCTGTTATATTACATTTACTGACATAAATGTACATAATACACTTCGTGAAGGTTTTAAATTTAGTCCACTTTTCGATGGTACTATTCAAGGAATTGGACCAAGATATTGTCCTAGTATTGAAGATAAACTTAATACTTTTGCTGATAAAGATAGTCATCAATTATTTTTAGAACCTGAAGGTATTAGCACAAACGAATATTATATAAACGGATTTTCTAGTTCTTTACCATGGGACGTACAATATAAAGCACTAAGAAAAATAAAAGGATTGGAAAATGTAAAAATATTTAGACCTGGTTACGCTATTGAATATGATTATTTCGATCCTACTCAATTAAAACATACATTAGAAACTAAATTAATAAAAAATTTATTTTTTGCAGGTCAAATAAATGGTACAACTGGTTACGAAGAAGCTGCTGCACAAGGATTAATTGCTGGTATTAATGCAAGTTTAACTATTGATGAAAAAGAAGCTTTTATTTTAAAAAGATACGATTCATATATTGGTGTTTTAATTGATGATTTAGTTATAAAAGGAGTTGATGAACCATATAGAATGTTTACTTCTAGAGCAGAATATAGAATTTTATTACGACAAGATAATGCTGATGAAAGACTAACTCCTATTGCTAATAAATATGGTTTAATAAATAAAAACAGATTTAATGAATTTACTGATAAATATGAAAAAATATATGCTTTAATAAAGTATTTAAAAACTACTTCTATTAAACCAGAATTAATTAATAATTATTTAAAAAATATAAATAGTGCCGAATTAAAACAAAAAACAAAACTATACGATGTTTTAGTTCGTCCTAAAGTTTCTTTATTTGATTTAGTTAATTTAGATAAACTATTAAATAAATATATAAAAGATAACTTTATAACTGATATTATTATTGAATCAACAGAAATAGCTTCAAAATACGAAGGCTATATAGAAAGAGAAAAAAAGATTGCTGAAAAAATTAAAAGACTCGAAACTATTAAAATACCTGATAATTTCAATTACAACTCTATGAAAAATATTTCTATTGAAGCACGTTTAAAGTTAAATAAAATAAGACCTATAGATATAGGTCAAGCATCAAGAATTCCTGGTGTTGACCCTTCTGATATAAATGTTTTATTAGTTAAATTTGGTAGATAATAATATTTTGTTCCACGTGGAACAAAATATTATTATACTCAATCCTTTTAGATTTTAGGAAATTTATACATGTATATTTTTTTATATTTTTAAATTTTAAGCATAGCTTATTACGCTTAGTATTTTAAATAAATAAAAATGAACAAGGAAATAGTAGAAAAAACTAAAAGCTATTTGGTTTGAGTATATAATTAATTTTTACATAATAATAAAAAAATTATATTCATATTTATAAAATAATTAATTTAAATGTTCCACGTGGAACATTTAATAAAATATAAAAACATGGAAATAAAAGGAAATATTGTAGATATAAAGAACAGACGCATATATAAAGGTACTCTTATAACAAAAAATAATATAATAACAGATATTATTGAAGAAAATAATAATAATACCGAATATATACTTCCAGGTCTAATAAATTCTCATGTGCATATTGAAAGTAGTATGGTTACTCCTCTAGAGTTTTCTAAAGAAGCTATTAAACACGGTACAGTTGCTGTTGTTACCGACCCACACGAAATAGCTAATGTACTTGGAGTAGATGGAATAAATTTTATGCTTGATAACTCTAAATTATCTCCTCTAAAATTTTATTTTGGTGTTCCATCTTGTGTTCCTGCTACAGAATTTGAAACTTCTGGTGCTATAATAAATTCTAAAATAACTGATGAATTACTACAAAAAGATAGTTTTAAATTTCTTTCTGAAATGATGAATTTTCCAGGAGTAATTTATGATGATCAAGAAGTGCATAAAAAATTAAAATCTGCTTTAAAATATAATAAACATATTGACGGACATGCTCCAGGTTTGAAAGGAACAGATTTAGAAAAATATATTAGTTCAGGAATTAGCACTGACCATGAATGTACAACATACAAAGAAGCAGAAGAAAAAATAAAATTAGGTATGAAAATACAAATAAGAGAAGGAAGTGCTGCTAAAGATTTCCAAAGTTTGTTTCAACTAATTGATAATCATACTAATAATACCATGATTTGTACTGACGATACTCACCCTGATGATTTAGTAAAAGGACATATAAATGTAATAATTAAGCAAGCTCTTGATAAAGAGTTAGATATATTCAATATTTTACAAACAGTTTGTATTAATCCTGTGAAACATTATAATTTAGAAGTTGGTTTATTGCAAAAAAATGATTTGGCTGATTTTATAGTAATAGATAATTTTGAAAATTTTAATATTCTTAAAACTATAATAAACGGAAAAGTGCAATTTGAAAATAATGAGATTCAATTTTCTAACACTTCTTTCAATGAAATAAATAATTTTAATGCAAAACCTATATCAATTAGCGATATAACGCTTTCTAAGACATCTAATAATAAATTTAATGTTATTAATTGTTTCGATGGAGATTTGTTCACAAAACGCAGTATAGAAACTATTAAAACTAAAAATAATACATTTATATCTAATACAGAAACTGATATACTTAAAATTGTTGTTTATAATCGTTATAATGAATCAAAACCTATTATTGGTTTAATAAAGGGTTTTGGATTAAAAAAAGGAGCTATAGCGCAAAGTATTGCACATGATAGTCATAATATTATAGCTGTAGGAACAAATGATAATGATATTACAAATGCAATTAATAAAATTGTAGAAAATAAAGGTGGTATAAGTTTGGCAGACGACAATAATATTCTTGATATTAAATTAGAAATTGCAGGTTTAATGACAAATAAGCCAGTTAAAGAAATTGCTGAAAAATATGAGTTTATTACACATAAAACTATTGAATTAGGTAGTAAATTAAAATCACCATTTATGACACTTTCTTTTATGGCATTATTAGTAATTCCTGAAATAAAAATAGGTGATAAAGGAATTTTTGACGGTGTAAAATTCGAATTTATTGATTAGTAATTAGTTAAATTATATAATTGATTATCAATATATTATATAATTATAAGTTGTTAATTTATTGTTGACAATTGTTTGAATAAATTATAGAAATAATGAAAAATAAATTTGTTTTATACAAAACAAATTAGCTTATACTTTTAATGTTTTAAACCAAATTTATTTCTAATTAATATAGCATAATTAACTAACAATTTATTTAGAGTATTTTATTAAAAAATGAAATTTTTTTACTTAATAAACATATTACTAACATAGGTTAATAAAAACTACATAAATATAATTCTTAAGCACTTACTATTAACATTGTTGTTAACTAAATTTTATAAATGATATAATATTTAAAAAACAAATATTTAATGTTTATTTTATCTACACAATTAACCGACTATTATATACATTATATTATTTAATTTAAATAACTTTTATATTATAATATTAGTTGATAAACATCTTTTAAAATTTCTTTATTTGTTTTTACATTGCGGTATGAAAATTTTTAGAAAAATAAAATTTATAAATAAAATTATTGCAATTATTATTGTTTTAAATTTTTCATCCTGTGCAAGTATAACATCTAAAAAAAATTATGAAATAAAAATTACTTCAGATATTAGTAATAGCAAAATACTTGTTAATGATAGTTTAACTTACAATTTACCTGCAAATTTTATGGTTAAACGTTCAAAAGATAGTTTAAAATTAACATTATTTACTGATAGTTTTAGAAAAGATTTTATTGCAGTTCCATCAATAAGTAGAAGATTTTTATATGGAAATATGTTATTTATTTATTTTTTTCCTGTTGGTTATTTGGTAGATTTAACAAACAAAAAAAGATTAACTTATGGGTATAGAATAAATATAAATTTTAATGATACAAACATTATAAGAGCACCAATATCAGCATCTATTCATAAATATTTTGTTAAAAAACATATAATAAAAATTAATAGAGGAAAAATAAATTATAAAATTTCTTTTCCATGGTTAAATAATTTTGTAATGAAGCCAAATAATGTGAATTATAAAAATAATACAGGTTTTTGGGGTATTTCAACTGGTCTTGAATATTTTTATAAAACAAACAGATATATTTCTGCTGATGTAAGTTTTGTGATGGATTTTTTTCTTCCAGTACCTGCAGCTGTACGTTTTGAAGGTGAAGTAGAATTTATGAATTCTAGTTATGTGAGTTTATCTAATAATTATGTGAAAAACAGATTAAATTTTGGTTATGGAATAAGTTTTTCTAGTAATACTTGGGATTTAAGATATTATGAAAATTTTACTGATGAAGAATCAACATGTACTCCTGTTAAAAAAATTCATAATACCTTTGGATTAGTATTTTCTATTTATCACAGATTTAATAAAAAAATTAGATTTGCACAGCATTATATTGGTATAGTTTATAGACCAACATTTATTACTGTAACTCCTTATACTTATTTTAATTACGAACATTTAATAAGTATAGATTATGTATGGAAATTTAGAATAAAGAGATAGAAAGTGTAGTTTACTTCACAATAATTTTATCAATAAATGAAATATTTTCTGAAACATATTTAATAAAATATATGCCTTTATTTTCTAGTTTAGCAATATCATAAATATTAAATTTATTAATACCAATAGAGCTTGAAATTTCTTTCTTAGCTACAATTTTTCCATTAATATTGGTTATTGTTAAAATAGCTTTTTCAACACTATTACTTACAAATTCTATAGTAGAATTATTATTAATTGGATTAGGATAAATTTTATGATAAATATTTAATAAATTAGAGGATATTTCATTTAAATCGGTTTTTTTATAATTAAAAGACCATCCTTTGCCCGAACTATTTATATTAGTAACAAAAATAACAACAGCTGTTCCTGAAGGAATATATATTTCGTTTGGGTTATCATTACTTCTAAATTCTGCAATTAAATTAGATGAAGTATTAACATCTTTATAAATTTTAATTAAATCATCAGTATTTAGAGTATCTAAAAAAAATTCGTTAAAAATTATTTTTATTGCTTCAGCACCAGTAGGTTTAATAACCCATTTACATAAATCATTTGGTTTATAATTACAAGTTTCGCTTCCATCAGTTATTGTACCTGTAGTATCGGTATAATTTATTCCATATAAACAATATTTAGAGCTGTATGATAAACTCCAACCATTGGCATTAGAATTATTATCAGATGTAAATTTAACGTATGCTTCACCATTGTTAGGATTAAGTTCAGTACTATTATATACATTAGTTAAAATAGGTTCTTTACCTAAAGTATAATACGACATTAAAGTAGATTGCTCGTCAGAACCGTCGTAAACAAATAAAGTATCGTTAATATTTACATCAAACTCATCGAATTTTATACTTAATAAACTACCACAATCAGGATTTATATACCAATCGCAATTTGCATTATTTTCATAATTTAACGATGAGCTACCATCAGTAATTGTAGCAAAACTTGTGGTTAAACTATTATTTGTAGTACAATAATTTGGATAAGAATAATTTAATGTGTCAGGATAAATATCTTTTATAATTTCTTGAGCATAAGAAAATTGATATCCATTAGGAGTTAAATTATCAGAATAAAACCAACCATCGTAATTACCACTCCAACCCCAATTATAATGGTAATAATTAGCACCATTATAACCATCGCAAACAAAAGCGTGACCACTTTGAAAACTTAAATCTTCCCATCCTGCATAGTAAAGAGGCTTTTTATTTTTTAAATTAACAGCTACAATACTATCCCAATTTAATGTTGTACTATCTCTAAAAACATACTCAGTTTCAGGGCAATATTTAAAATAAGCTTTAAGCGAATTATCAACACTATGATTCCAAACGGCTGAGCCATCTGGTCCGTACCACATATTAAAACTAACTCCTAAATGATATAGTAATAAGGCAGTAGAATAACTATAATCAGTTAGTTTATTTGCCATTTCATCGTAATTATAATGTGCAGAATAAAAATCTTCTGAGATAGTACCAAAATTAGGACAATTATAAGAATAACTACCAGTACCAGATTCAGGAAATCTATGATAATATAAAAGTTGACCAGTAGCAGTTGCAACACAACCAGTTAAAGAGTGTCCGTCATGACCAGCAGAAGTATCTGGGCAAAGTGCATTATAATATGTTGTTTGATTCCAATTAGAGTTTATAAGAGGTTCAATAAGTGTATCATTAATATTTTTTGTATTAATATTGTTATTTAACCATTTTTCCCATAAAATATTATTATTAATAGATTTAGTGTTGTTTTTAATTATATAATTACTTTGTTTTTTATAACGATTTAACCAAAAATTTACCGCAGGTGGTATGTTATTAAAATCAAAATTAGATTGGTTTGAATATGCTAAAATAGGTACAATATTTTTATTAGCACTAGTAATAATATAACCTTCAGATTTTAAATCGAAAACATAAAGCAATATTTGATTTTCTTTATTTTTGATGCTTGTAGTCGATTTTATTTTAATATTTTTAATTGATACATCAGTAAATTTATTTACCTTATTTAAGTAATAATTTGTTGCAACAGTTTTTGCTTCGTTTTTACTAACATTTTGTGAAAATAATAAAGAAGAAATAAAAATTAAATAAATAGTTAAAAATCTCATTATACAATAGTTTTTTATTTTATGCAAAATATTGATTATTCTATAAATATACTTAAACTATTTAGTTTTTAGGAATTTTTTATAGAGTTTAATACTGATTAGTAATTAACATTACCTATAAATTCATTACATTCTTTATAAACATTTGATTATCTATCGACATTATACCTTGTATATATATAAGTAATTTTGTTTAATTTTTGGTATAATCAAATTATTTTGCGTGAAATATAAATTGAATAAAGCGAAGTATTTATAGAAAAAAAATAGCTTAAATATTAGTTTATTTAGAAAATATGACACTAATCTTTTGATAATTAAAAAGCAATTATCATCTTTGTTTTTTTAAATAGAAACCTATATAATATGAGTGATACATTAATAACAACTGGTGGTGAATTTTTGATTAAAGAAATTGAAGCAAAAAATATTTTTATTCCTGAGGAGTTTGACGAAGAACAACGAATGATTTATCAAACTTGTGAAGATTTTTTAGAAAAAGATATTTATCCAAACTTGGAGAAAATTGATAAAAAAGAAAAAGGTTTAATACGCAAATTATTAGGAAATGCTGGCGAATTAGGTCTTTTAGGTATTTCTGTACCAGAGGAATTAGAAGGTTTTGGACAATCGTTTTTAACTACAATGTATGCTAACGAGCCAATTGGTGCATCTTATTCGTTTGCAGTTGCTTTTATGGCTCAAACAGGTATTGGAACTCTTCCTTTACTATATTACGGAACAGACGAGCAAAAACAAAAATATATTCCTCGTATGGCATCGGGCGAGCTTGCTGCAGCATATTGTTTAACTGAGCCAGGTGCAGGTTCTGATGCAAATGCAGGTAGTACAAAAGCAGTTCTTTCGGAAGATGGAAAACATTATATCCTTAACGGACAAAAAATGTGGATTACAAATGGTGGTTTTGCCGATATTTTAACAGTTTTTGCTAAAATTGATAACGACCGTATTTTAAGTGCATTTATTGTGGAACGCGATTGGGAAGGTGTTGTTATTAACCCAGAGGAAGACAAGATGGGTATTAAAGGTTCGTCAACTACTCAAATTTTCTTTAACGATGTAAAAGTACCAGTAGAAAATTTACTAGGCGAACGTGGTAAAGGTTTTCGTATTGCATTAAATATACTACATATTGGACGATTAAAACTTGGTGTAAATGTAGTTGGTGCAGCTAAAAAAACTATTAATAATGCTGTTAACTATTCTAACGAGCGTAAACAGTTTGGAAAACATATTTCAGAGTTTGGTGCAATTAAACATAAAATAGCCGAACAAGTTATTAAAACATATACAGCAGAATGTGCTGCATATCGAGCTGCAAAAGATATTGATGTAGCTATTGAAGCGTTAAAAACAGAAGGTATACCTTATGGAGAGGCAAATATTAGTGGTTCAGCAAAATATGCTGTTGAGTGTGCATTACTTAAAATTTATGGCTCAGAGGTACTAGATTATGTTGTTGATGAAGCAGTTCAAATTTTTGGTGGTATGGGATTTTCGGCCGATATGCCTGTTGATCGTGCATATCGCGACTCTAGAATAAACCGTATTTTTGAAGGTACAAACGAAATTAATCGTTTAATTGTTGCCGAAACAGCTATTAAAGAAGCTCAAAAAGGTAAATACGATTTATTTACTCATAGCAAGCAAGTTTTAAATGAGATTGACTCATTACCAGAAAATGTACTTAATGGTGGCGAATCGTATTTTGAAGAAAAACATGTTTATACTAAAAACTTTAAAAAAGCTACAATGCTTGTTATTCAATCGTTAATGGATACATTAAAACGCAAATTATTTGCAGAGCAAGAAATAATGATGAATATTTCTGATATGATTATTCATACTTATGTTGCAGAATCATCGGTTTTAAGAGTTGAAAAACTTTCACAAATAAAAGGTGAAGAAAACATTGCATTAAATAAAGATATTATTGATGTAGCTGTTTATGATGCTGCCGACAGAATTAGAAAATTTGCTAAGGATATTATTGGTTCGTTTGCTGAAGCAGAGCAAGGTGCAAAATTAATGAAAGCAATTGAACATTTTACAAGTGTTGCAGCTGTTAATGTTAAAGATGCTCGTCGTAGAATTGCAAACTTTACAATTGAAGAAAATAAGTATAAGTTTTAATTGGTTTGAGTATATTACTTAATGAAAATCAAAAAAATATTAATATAAAAAAACATTTATTTTTTAAATTGGCACATTGTTTGTAATTTAGACGCGTTTTAAATTACATAACAAAATGTCATATACAAGAGAACAAATATTAGAAACTCTGGGCAAAGTTCGTTATCCTGAAAAAAACAACGATATAGTATCGTTGAATATGGTGAGCGACTTACTTGTAGAAGGGAAAAAAATTAGTTTTACACTAATATTTCCTAATGCAAACAGCCCTTTCGAAAAGTCCTTAGTAAAGGCTTGCGAAGCTACAATAAAAGCTTTAGCAGGATCTGATGCCGAAATAAATATTAAGACAGCAGGTAAGGTTGCGGTAGCACCAATGGGTGGCGAACCAGAAAAGCCTTTAAAAACTGTTAAAAATATTATTGCAGTAGCATCGGGTAAAGGTGGTGTTGGAAAATCAACAGTATCGGTAAATTTGGCAGTAGCACTTGCTAAAACAGGAGCAAAAGTTGCCATTTTAGATGCTGATATTTATGGGCCATCAATTCCAAAAATGTTTAAAGCAGAGGATATGCGTCCGGGAATTGAGAAAATTAACGGAAAAGATACAATTATTCCTGTTGAAAATTATGGTGTAAAAATGTTATCAATAGGATTTTTTGTAAATCCTGACGATGCTCTTATTTGGAGAGGTTCGATGGCTACAAATGCACTTAAGCAACTAATAAATGATGCACAATGGGGTGATTTAGATTTTATGATTTTGGATTTACCTCCAGGAACTGGCGATATTCACCTAACTATGGTACAAACTATTCCTGTAACAGGAGCTATTATTGTTAGTACACCACAAGATGTTGCTATTGCTGATGCAATAAAAGGAATAAGTATGTTTAAAAACGAAACTATTAACGTACCTTTACTTGGTTTTGTTGAAAACATGGCTTGGTTTACACCAGAAGAATTACCTGATAATAAGTATTACTTGTTTGGTAAAGAGGGTGTTAAAAACCTAGCAGAAGAAAGAAATATTAAATTACTTGGTCAAATTCCTATTGTGCAAAGTATTAGAGAAGGTGGCGATAATGGCGAGCCTGCTGCACTAGATGAAAACTCGGTAACAGGAAAAGCGTTTAAAGATTTAGCAACAAATGTTGTTGAAGCTCTTGAAATTAGAAATTCTACAATGGGAGAAACTAAGAAAGTTGAGATTGACCCTAATGCAGGTTGTTCTACTCACTAAATCTATTCACTAAATATACTCAATCCATTTAGCTTTTAGGGAATTTATATGGGTTTGTTTTTTCTTTTTTAGTGTTTACAATTTTAAGCAAATAAAAATGGAAAAAGAAAAAGTAGAAAAACCGAAAAGCTATTTGGTTTGAGTATATAATTTAGTAGCAATAATAAAAATATCATACTGAAAAGTGGGGTATTTTTTTGTATTTTTAATGAGCCTTCTCGTAGCAAGTAGCTTGGGAAAATAACTGCTAAAAATGAAAAAACAATTAACAATAATCCTATTATTAGTAATAAGTGTATCAATTTTTGGGCAATCTTTTTCAAAAAAATATATTACATATCGCAGTAGATTTAGGAAAGATTTTCTAACTAACATTGATAATCCACACGAAAAAGCCAATTTTATTCCAATTGAGAATATTACAACATTAGAAAAGCCAATGTATGCTGATGAAACTTGGTATTTGGGATTTTATTTAGGAGTTTTAGCAACTGAGTATAAACTTAGGCAAATAGATAGTAACTTATTAGAATCAAAAGAAACTTTAATAGAAATAGAAAATATACTTATTACTATTGATAGATTAGATAGTATTGCAGAAACATTTTGGGGAAAACCTGCGGAGTTAAATGGTTTTTTTATTAGAGAAGATGTAACAAAAATACATAATCCAATGAGTCAAGACCAAGTTTGGAGTTTGTTTTATGGATTTAGATTAGTTGCCGAATTAGTTGATGATATCGCAATTGTAAAACATACCCAAGAGGTAACAAAACGTATTTTATATGGTCTTTATCCTATTATAAAAGAGAAAAAAAATAAAATTAAACGTAAGTGGTGTATTGCTTCACCTGATAAAAAAATAGTTCAAAAAAATGTAGAAATATCAGTTACAAAGTATGCTTTTGCTAAAACAGCTAGTATAATTATTGATAGTAGTTATTTTCCAAGAGGTTCGAATAATATTTGGGCAAGGTTTTTATTCGCTGCTAGTAGAGCTAGGGTGTATCATAAGCTAATTATGAGAAAACATATGCACATGTATAATACTTATGGCGTAACTAATTTAACTGTTTTATCAATGCCCAAAAAAGCTCTTAAATATAGTCTTAAGAATGAGAAAACAATAACAAAATATTTTCCAAATGGTTCGTTTGCTCATTTTCCGTTAACTGCGGCCCTTTTATATGGAGGAAAAGTACCTTATAACAGAGCGTATTATCAAAAAATACTAGATTCAGCACCAATTGAAGGCCCAAATTTTAAAGCTACATCACCTTGGAATACTTTAAGTCTTATTGCATGTCCGTGGCAAGACAGATCTAATGGTAGATTTAATGGTTTAGACTATTTGTTACTTCATAATTTGGTTGAACTCTATTTTAAATCCAATTCATTAAAACTTTCTAAATAATCGGAAATACGTTTTAAAAACCTGCCTCCTAATGCTCCATCAACAGCTCTATGGTCGTATGATAATGACATTATCATTTTATTTCTAATTCCAATTGTATCGCCTGTAGGTGTTTCAATTACCGATACTTGTTTTTTAATTGCTCCAATTCCTAAAATTGCCACTTCAGGCTGATTTATTATTGGTGTTCCAAAAATATTATCGAACCCACCATAATTGGTAATTGTAAATGTTCCTCCCTGAATTTCATCGGGTTGAAGTTTATTATTTCTAGCTCTATTTGCTAAATCATTTACATTTTTTGCAAGTCCCGAAATATTTTGCTTATCTGCATTTTTAATAACAGGAACTATTAAATTTCCATCGGGTAAAGCTGTTGCCATACCTATATTTATATGCTTTTTCTTTAAAATGTTTTCGCCTTCAATAGATATATTTATCATAGGAAAATCGTTTATTGCTTTTGCAACAGCCTCAATAAATATTGGTGTATAAGTTATTTTCTCGCTGTGCAATGCAAAAAACTTTTCTTTATTACGGTTTCGCCAATTTACAATATTAGTTAAATCGGTTTCTATTGCCGACATTACATGTGCTGATGTACGTATAGAGTTAATCATGTGTTTTGATATTATCTGACGTACTCGGTCCATTTTAATAATCTCAATATCACTATTTTGTGATATTGGTTTAATTTTTTCTATAGTAACAATTTCTTTTTTAGGCTCAATAATTTGTTCTATTTGTTTAGTTTCTGGCAGTTCTAAAAATAATAAAATATCACGTTTGGTTATTCTGTTATTTATTCCTGTTCCGTTTATTTGGTTTAGTTGTTGTAGACTTATTTTTTCTTGTTTAATAATGCTTCTAGCAAGTGGCGAAAGAAAACTACCATTCTCTGTTTTAAAAGGAATATCATCAGCATTTACTACCGACACATCAATATCTAATTTTTCTTTTTCGGATTTATGTCTGTCAAACTCTAGAGGCTCAGTATTAACAGATTTACTTTCAACAATATTTACTTTTTTTGGTTCACTAACTTGTTTTTCCCCTTCTTTATTAATATACATAATTATTTCGCCAACATTAACTGTATCGTTTTCTGAGAATAAAATTTCGCCTATAATTCCTTCCTCAGGAGCTGTAATTTCACTATCAACCTTATCGGTTGCAATTTCAATTAAAATGTCATCTTCATTAACTTTATCTCCAGTATTTACTAATAATTTTATTATTGTCGCTTCAACAACACCTTCGCCCATTGATGGAAGTATTATATCAATTTTTGTCATCACTATTTTTATTTAGTCTAAATAATGT
>Ga0256827_10000584_pt1 | contig 22786 bp, 16 predicted proteins | sample CV84metaG_FD_185977 | JGI IMG/M metagenome (GOLD analysis project Ga0256827, IMG submission 185977) | Hydrothermal vent microbial communities from East Pacific Rise, Pacific Ocean - CV84 | ecosystem: Environmental > Aquatic > Marine > Hydrothermal vents | place: Pacific Ocean: East Pacific Rise... | reverse complement strand
GAAAGACAAGTTAAAAGAAATTGAAGGCTTAATGTTAGCTATTGCCGAAAAAGCCAAAAAAGAAGAACAGTATAAATCAATAATTGCTGAAGCAGACAAACTGTTATCTGCAAATAAATTTAAAGAGGCTAAAACAAAATATAATGAGGCTTTAACTATAAAATCATCAGAGCAATATCCAAAAAATAAAATTGCGGAAATAGATGCTAAACTTGTTGAAATTGCGAATGCAAAGGCAAAAGAAAAGAAGTATAACGATTTAATAGCATCTGGTGATGATATGTTTGATAGAAAAGATTACGAAAATGCAAGAGTTAAATATTCAGATGCATCAGTAATAAAACCTACAGAAACATATCCAAAAAATAGGATTATTGAAATAGATAACAAACTAAAAGCATTAGCTGAACAAAAAAGAAAAGATGAAGAATATAATCGTTTAATAACTTCAGCTGATTCAAAATTTGCTGCCAATAAATTTAGTGAAGCTAAAGCAGATTACTTATCGGCTTTACAAATGAAAAAAGATGAACAATATCCTAAAGATAAAGTTGCCGAAATAGACAAGAAAATTGCTCAACTAGCGAATCAAAAATCTATAAACGCGAAATATAATAAAGCTATTTCAACAGCTGATGTATATTTCAAAGCACAAAAATATGCCGATGCCTTAAATAACTATAATAAGGCAATAGCCTTAAAACCAACAGAGCAATATCCAAAAGATAAAGCTGCAAAAGCAGAATCTCTATTAAAAGAAGCAGAACAAAAAGCTTTAGCTGATAAGCTGTATAAAGACCAAATGAAGAAAGCAGATGCATTATTAACAGAAAAAAAATATAAAGAGGCACGTATCGAGTATGTAAAAGCTTCGGAAATGAAACCAGATAAGCAACTGCCAAAAGACAAAATTGCAAATATTGATGCAACAATTGCAATAATTGCTGCTAATAAAAAGAAACAGAAAGAGAAAGATACTAAATACAAAAGCTTAATAGCTAGTGCCGATAAGTTGCTTGCAACTAAAAAATATAGAGAAGCTAAAGGCACATATTCAAAAGCATCATCATTAAAAACACAAGAACAGTATCCAAAAGATAAAATTGCTGAAATAGAGGCTATACTTAATAAACAAAAAGCTGTAGCCGATAAAAAGAAAGAAGAGAAACCAAAAAATATTAAACCTCAGCCTAAATTAGCAGAACTAAAATTTGCTAATGCTGCCGAAAAACGTAAATATTTATCTTCACTAGCAAAAAAATATCCTGATAGAAAAACAGTTGAAAATTATAATGAAGATAATGGAAAACAAATTAAACGTATTATTATTAATAACGGAGGTATAGCCCATGAATATAGAAAAGTAAAACAACCATGGGGTGCAATGTATTTCTTTAAAGATGGTAAAAGTATTTCAAAATCTTTATTTTACGGAGAAACTAAATAATAATAAATGAAAACATTCTCACAAATTATATCATATATTTTTCATCCGCTAATTATACCCACATTAGGTATTTTTATTATTTTTAATTCCGGAACTTATATTTCAAATTTAATTCCGGAAGCAAAACAATTAATTTATATTCTTGTTTTTGTTTCTACATTTTTATTTCCACTATTAACAATACCTTTTTTACTTTGGCAAAAAATTATTAAAAGTATTTATGTCAAAACCACAAAAGAACGTATTATACCTATGCTTTTAACTCTAATATTTTATTATTTTGGCTATTATATTATAGGTTCAAATAATATTTCAGGATTAATTAGAGCATTTTTTTTAGCATCGATAATAAGTTTAACAACAACCTTTTTTATTAATATAAAATGGAAAATAAGCACACATATGATGGGATTAGGCGGATTAGTAGGTCTTGTTATTGGTATATCATTACGTTTAGATATTAACCTTATTGTGTATTTAATAATACTTATTTTTATTTCCGGCATAGTTGGTGCAGCAAGACTTAAACTTAACTCTCATAATATTCTTCAAGTTTCTGCAGGATTTTATATTGGTATCTTAATTGTACTTTCAACAATTCTTTTTTATTAGTTTTTTACATAATATACTATATTTTATATATAAAGAACGCAATTTTAATAGTTTAATACTAAATTAAAAATATTTTTATATATATTTGTTAGTTATAACTGTAGTAGATAGTGCTATTTACTATAGATAATGTTTAGAAATAACAAATATATTTATGAGAAATTTTATCGTTTTTCTTATTTTGGTATTAAATATAAGCTCTTATAGTCAAGAGGTTAATAAGAAAGAATTTAAAAGATATTTCCAAGATGCAGAATATTTTTTCTTATTTGAAGACTATTCGACTGCCCTTCCCATTTATTTAAAACTTTATGAGATGGATAGTACAAATGCCAATGTTAATTACAGAATAGGAATATGTTATACCGAAGACAAATTAAATGCACATCATGCAATAAAATATTTAAACAAAGCAACACAAAATATTTCACCTAAATACAGAGTTGGTTCTTATAAAGAAAGAGGAGCTCATTTCGATTGTTATAAATATTTAGGGCGAGCCTTACAAAGAGATTTCGAATTTGATAAAGCAATAGAAGCTTTTAATAAATACGAATCATATTTAAATGTTAAAAATTTAACTGAAATAGAAATCACCAGAAAAGATATAGAATCATGTAAAAATGCTAAAGAATTACTTGTTCAGTCTGCTATGAATTATGTAAAAGTTGATATTCTTAGCGATAAAATAAACTCACCATATCCTGACTATAGCCCAGTTGTTTCAGACGACGAAAAAACCATAGTATTTACTTCTAGACGACGATATAAATTAAATCCTAAAAAAGATATCGATGTAGACGACCTTGATGAAATAAATGACGTTCCTGATGAGTTTTATATGGAAGATATTTATTACAGTAAGTTTGTAAATAACGAATGGACCAAAGCTAAAAAAATAACTAAAGAGCTTAATGCTGACGAATATACGTCTGTAGTATCTATATCAAGAGATGGTCGAAAACTTTTTTTATTACGAAAAGATATTTTAACAGCTAAAGAAGATGAAGGTAATATTTATATGAGTGAATTAGTTGGTGGTAAATGGACCCCAATGAAAAAGCTTAACAAAAACATCAACACAACCAAATGGGAAACACATGCATCAATTAGTGCTGATGGAACAAAACTTTATTTTTCATCAGAAAGAGATGGCGGTTATGGAGGACTAGATATATATGTTTCAACAATTGATGAAAGTGGAGATTGGGGACCTGCAGAAAATCTAGGTCCAGAAATTAACTCACCATTTGATGACGAATACCCCTTTATTCTTAAAGATGGTAAAACATTATATTTTTCATCGCAAGGACATTATAACATTGGTGGTCATGATATTTTTTATTCTACAATGAATGATGCAGGAGAATGGACATCACCAATAAATTTAGGATATCCTACAAACACTATGGATGATGACATTTTTTACCAACCCATAAATGATGGTAAAGAAGCATATATAGCTCTTGAAACATATGAAGGCATGGGTGGAAAAGATATATACAAATTATACATCTCTCAAAGCACATTTGGCGATTTTGGTAGTCAAGAATTTTTAAGCACCAAAAATGACACTTTAACTTTTCCAATGAATTTGGCCGATTTATATAGAGTTAATGATAGAATAGATAGTTCAAGTATAAAAGAAGATATTAAATATGATCAACCAACAAACGATGTAATACCTGTTGCAACAGCAATAGCAGCAAATAATGTAATAATAAAAGGGCGTATTATACTAGCCGATAATAATTTAGTAGATTCAACCTTTACACTTGATATACTTGACCCTAATATTTTAAAAACTAAACAAAGAATAAAACCAGAAGTAGAAACCGGAAAATATGTTTTTAAATCACTATTAAACGAATTAACCTTAGAAGCACGAGGTAATGGATATAATATGGCAACAAAAAAAGTTATTATTCCTGACGATTATTCAATGCCGGAAATGATAGTAAATATAACTATGTATCCAAAAGAAGTTGCTAGCGGAGAGTATTACAAAATTAAAAGTATTTTCTTTGATTACGGTAAAGCCAACTTAAAACGAGAATCACAAATTGAACTTGAAAAACTATACGAGTTAATGAAAAAAAACCCATCATTATATGTTGAGGTTATTGGCTATACAGACTCATGGAGTAGTGCTTCGTTCAATAAAAAATTATCAGAAAAACGAGCAAGAGCTGCTATAGATTATTTAGCTGGAAAAGGTATAAGAGTAGAACGTTTTGTTGCTAAAGGTATGGGTGAAGGAAATCCAATAGCAATTAATAATAATCCTGACGGAAGTGATAATCCTGAAGGAAGGCAATTAAATCGTAGAGTAGACATAAAACTACTAAATACCGATATTGCTAATGTTGTAATAGAACCCGTTTATGTACCTGAAAATCTCGCTTATAAAGGAAGTACAAGAAGTAGTTCCAATAAACAAAACGAATTTTATATATTGTTAAGTGTTCAAAAAAATAAATTTACGAAAAAAATAGATTTTAAATATTCTGAAATTAAAACAAACAAAAACTATATTTATACAGTGGGCTCGTTTACTGATAAATCATCAGCAATAAAATTATTAAATAACGCTATCGATAGTGGTTTTGCAGATGCAAAAATAATTAGTAATTCAGAATATAAAACATTAACAAAAGAAAAAACAAAGGCTACTGTTAATAATAACAATAAAAAGGCTGTTTATTCAATTCAAATAAAAGCACTCTCTCGACCAGTTAAGATTAGTGAATTCACCAATATTAAAGGAATAAAAGAATATTTAGGGGCAGACGGATATTATAGATATACCTATAAAAAATTTAAAACAAAAAAAGAAGCTCGTAAACATTTAGATGAAGTAATAAATAAAGGTTTTACCGATGCATTTATTATAGATATAAATAAATATATACAACGAGAAACAAAAGGAAATGCCGAATATACAATTCAATTAAAAGCATTAAAAAACCCAATAAATATTAAGTTTTTTAGTAACTTAAAAGGTGTTAAAGAATTTATTGCTAACGACGGGTATTATAAATATACTATTGGAAGCTATAAAACTATGGAAGATGCTAGAAAAAGTTTAAAAACTATTAAGGCTAAGGGATATAAAGATGCATTTATTGTAAATGTAGAAAAGTATAATTAAAAAAATATTGTTTTTTCAAACTACGCACCTATGAGAAACATTTTGGTATTAGTAAGTATTATTTTATCGCTAACAATAGTAGCTCAAAACACATCTATTTCTAATAAAGATGAGTTTAAAATTGTTAAGCAATTAATAAAATCCGATAAATATTTAGAAGCAATACCGCATATTGAAAATCTATTAACTAAACACGACAACCCTAACTACAACTATTTAATGGGCAAATGTTTACTAAATATAAATGATAAAAAACAAGATGCTTTACCTTATTTAGTTAAAGCAAGCAAACGAATATCTAATAATTATAATAAAGCTTATAATTATACAGCAGCACCACCAGAAGCTGTTTTCTTATTAGCAAAAGCATATTATAACAATTATAAATTTCATAAAACATTGGCTTTAATAAGCAAATTTAAAAAATTAGAAGGAGCTGCAAACGAAAACGAAGAGGTTATTTTATTCGAAAAAAAATGTATAAATGCACTTAAATTATATAATAATCCAATAAAAATTGAGGCTAACAAAATAAACAACACTATTAATACACCATTAAATGATTTTAATCCACTTTTAAACGAAGATGAGAACATACTTGTTTTTACCTCTAATGTTGAAAATGAGAATATTAACAATATATATATATCACACAAAACTAATGGCGTTTGGAGTAAATTAAAAGGTATAAGCTCAAATATTAACAGCATGGGCAGTATTATAGCAGTTGCACTATCTGCTGATGGAAATCAACTTATTATTAAACGAAACGATGATGGTATTGATAATTTGTATATTTCAAGATATAATGGTGATTGGAGTGTTCCTGAAAAACTAAACAATAATATTAATACTAAATATAACGAAACTGATGCTTCATTTTCGGACAATGGTGATAGACTTTATTTTGTTAGTGACCGAAAAGGTGGTTTCGGCGGGAAAGATATATATTTTTCTAATATAATGCCTAATGGAGAATGGGCCAAAGCCCAAAATATAGGAGAAACCATAAATACAGAATATAACGAAACTGATGTTTTTATCCATTATGGTGGATATTCAATATTTTTTTGTAGTGACCGTCCAACATCATTAGGTGGTTACGATTTGTATTTTTCAGACCTATTAAATGAAAATAAATGGAGCACTCCTCAAAATATGGGATATCCTTTAAATACTGTCGACGATAATAGACATTATTATATTTCTAAAGATATAAAACGAGTTTACACCTCCTACAAAAATAAAAACTCAAAAACCGGAAACGATATATACAAGATTAATTTATTATCTTCTTTAAAGCGAACATCTGTTGTTATTAAAGGATTTATAAGAGATACGCAAGGTAATATTATAAAAAATGAAATTCTTAACTTACACGAACGTAAATCAAATAAATTTGTTGGTTCGTACACCCCAAACACTGAAGGTGAATATACTTTTATTTTAAGCGAAGGTTTAAAATACTTTATTTCTCTTGATGATGATACAAAAATTATCAGTCCAAAAATGATTACAGTACCGGTATCTGCCTCTTTTTATGAAATAGGAAAACCCATTTTTATAAAAACAATTACTATAGTACAATAAGTTATATATTTAACAAAACGTATTTAATTATTTTTTAGACTTTGGATTTTTTTTACCAGCTCCAACAGGAATATTTAATTTAATAAATAAAGAACTGTTTTTTGAATTTGAAATTTTTTTGTAAACATCAACAAAACCATAATAATACTTTATACCTATAGTCCAACCCGTTCCTTTCAACAGTTTATAACCTATGCCAAGTGCAACACCAGCATCAATTCTATTAATATCATCTTTGTTATAGTCTTTTAAAATCCCATCTTTACCATCAATATCTGCATTAAATTCAATCCATGACCTGTACATTAGGCCAAACTGAGGACCCGTTTCAATATAAATATGATTTTTAAACTTATATTTTAGAAAAACTGGCACTAAAAAATAATTCATTTTGTGTGAATATGTACCATCTAAATTTTTATTATTAATGTCTTTATACATTTGCACATCTAATGATTTAATATCATTGTCTGTAAGTTTGTTAACACCTAAATTAGATTTGACTAGGACTCCAGTGTATACTGACCATTTATTTTTTATTCTAATATCGAAATAAAATCCTAAGTTAAATGTATTTAAATATTTATGAGTTTCAAGTCCTGATATTGTGGACATATTTATACCGCCCTCTAACCCAAATTCTAGACCATCAGAATTTAATTTGTCTCCAAATAATAAAGTTATTAATACTTGAGATTGAGTAAAGAAACTAATAAAGATAAGGCTTGTAATAAGTATTGTTTTTTTCATTAAAATCTTATTTAATCCATGCGCTTCCAAAGATAATATAAATTCCCCAATTATCAGGGCTTTTGGCCAAATCAACTCCCATTTTCAAGCCTAATTGACGTGCAATAAGATACCTAAAGCCTCCTCCAAAGTTCCATATTGTTTCGGAATTATAGTTTTCATTTTCAAAATTATAAGTCAATCCAGTACCTGCAAAACATACAATACCCCATCTTTTAGTAATAAAAAAAAGTTGTTCAGTTTCAATTAAACCGGTTAAATCACCTTGGTATCTCATTGCGGCTATACCTCTTGCGTAAATAAATGGATTCATATAAAACGGGGTATTACCTGTTGCTAATTGTGATTCTATACGAAATGCACTTATTATTTTCTTTGAAAACAAAGGTTGATAATAGTGAATAAAAAAAGTGTTTCTGCCAAAATTTATATCACCACCCATAATTTTTAAAGATTGAAAATAATTAAGATTAATTCTTATACCTTTATTTGGAGAGAGTATATTATCGTAATTTTCATATTCTGCTATTATTCCTAATCCGGAATTACTTAGTTCTAAATATTGGGGGTTAATCCATTCAATATCCGATTCTTTAAATAATTCGACTTGTGTTTTAGTGAAAATATATTTCCCTCCTAACATAAAGCTTGAATTGCCAATTCTAAACATTGCTTGTTGCAATATAAATGTACTTTGTAGCGAGAAATTTAATGGATTATTATTTAAAAACTTATTCCCTTTTCCATAATATTGTAATTCAACATTTCCGTATCCAACAATTCCCCTATATCTAATTTTATCTTTGTTCCAAAAACCTAGATATGCTGCACCAGCAAACCATGTACCATTTTCTGTTACTCCTCCTACTAAAGCGGCTATATCAGGCATCTGATATTTTTTAGAATCTTCTTTCTTAGGAAGAAAATATACTGTAGCTAATGCAGCACCAAAACCTACTGCTGGTTCAGTAATAGGTGATGGTATTGGTAAAAATCCATGTAAGTTATACATGTAATGGCTAATATCGAAAGCATTGTCTAAAGTGTCTTTAAAAAGTGTTTGTTTTTTTTGTGAAAATAATAATAACGTTACAGTAATTAAAATAAATAATATAATTTTATATTTCATAACTTATATTAGGCTTATATTTTTTACAATTTTAATATACATTTTACTCACAAATTTAGTAAAAAGATAAATTATTAACAACAATGCTTTGTAAAACAACATTGTAAATTTATTATATTTTATTGAATAAAATTTTTAAATTATATATTCCAATTAAAGATATAAAAATATGTATTTACTTTTAAAAAATTAATAAACAAAAAAAGCTCTCTTGATTAAATCAAGAAAGCTTTATTATCAAACCTTAAAACCGATTACTTTTTAAAGTAATCTTTTACCATATCATTATGAATAATTTCTTCCTTAAATGAATAAGCACCAGTTTTTGGTGATTTAACCATTTTTATCACTTTGGAAAACTCTTTCCCTGAACCTGTTTGAAGTGATGCTACTGCTTTCTTAGCCATAATAAATTATTTTATTTCTCTGTGAATAGTCATTTTCTTTAGAATTGGATTATATTTCTTCAATTCTATCCTGTCTGGAGTATTTTTCCTATTTTTTGTAGTAATATATCTTGATGTTCCAGGCATACCACTGTCCTTATGCTCAGTGCACTCCAAAATTACCTGTACTCTATTACCTTTTGACTTTGCCATAATGCGTTATTTCTTAAAAACGATTAATAATTTTTAATATACCCTTTGGCTTTAGCATCTTTCAACGCTTTTTGCAATCCATTTTTGTTAATGGTGCGTATGCCTGAGGCTGAAACTTTCAAAGTTATCCAACGATCTTCCTCTACTAAATAGAACTTTTTCTTAAATAAATTAGGAATAAATGTTCTCTTTGTTTTATGGTGCGAGTGCGAAACATTGTTTCCAACCATCACCTTTTTTCCTGTTATCTCACAAACTTTTGACATTTCTCTTACTTTTTAATCCATTTTTGAAATGGTTTGCAAATTTCTAAAAAATATTTGAATTATTCAAACATTTGCTCACTTTTTTATTTTGTATTTTATTTTAATTATTTACGTTTTGTAATATATTAGTTTTCAACCCTATGTACTTTATTGACTCCTGATATTTTCTTTAAATTTGAAATTAGTTTATTTAAATCATAAGTGTGATAAACATATAAATCTATTCTACCATCAAATATCCCATCTGTTGAATTAAAGTTGATAGCACGCATATTTACGCCTAAATCTTTAGAAATTAACTCGGTAATTCTATTTACAATACCCATTTTGTCAATTCCCGATAACTGAATACTAACTAGGTATGAATATAGTTTTTGACTTTTCCATTCAGGAGTTACAATTTTATCTCCATATTTTGACATTAATTTTACAGCCTCTTCACATTTTCGTTTATGAATTGTTATCCCTTCTGTATCGTCAATATATCCAATAATATCATCACCGGGAATAGGGTTACAACACTTAGCTATTTTGAAATTTATATCGTTAAGCGTTTCCGTAAGTTCAATTATTGGTTTTTTACTTTTATTTTTCGATATTTTTTCTTGTTTTTTCTTTTTTGGTGAAGTCGTTTTTTTAACCTGTAATTGCCAATAGCGAATCCATTTATTTTTTGATTTTTTAGCAATTATCTTTTTTACATCTGTTAAATCTATTGCTCCACGTCCAATTTTACAGTAAAAATCATTTTTTGATTGTGTTTCGTATCCTGCTAAAAGTTTTCTAAATATATTTGAATTTATTGAAATATCAAGTTCTTCGAAACGCTTTTCAAGTAACTGTCTGCCTTTTTCAATATTTTTCTTTCGCTCTGATTTAAAAGAGTCTTTAATTTTTGATTTTGCTTTTGCTGTAACAACAAACTCTAACCATTCTCGTTTTGGGGTTTGTTTTTCCGATGTAATTATTTCTACTTGATCGCCACTTTTAAGCACGTGGCTTAATGCTACTAATTTGTAATTTACTTTTGCACCAATGGCAGTATTTCCTATATCAGAGTGAATATCATACGCAAAATCTAACGCTGTTGAGCCTTTAGGTATTCTTCGTAATAGTCCTTTTGGGGTAAAAACATAAATCTCAGATGAAAATAAGTTCATTTTAAATTCATCTAAAAATTCTAACGCATCTGATTCAGGCGTTTCTAATAATTTACTTATTTCTTTAATCCACTTATCAAGTTCGTTTTCTGTTTCATTTAAGCCTTTATATTTCCAATGAGCGGCGTAGCCTCGTTCGGCAATATCGTCCATTCTTTTCGAACGAATTTGAATTTCTACCCATTTGCCTTCCGGACCCATTACTGTTGTATGTAAAGCTTCGTAGCCATTTGCTTTAGGGGTGCTTACCCAATCACGTAGTCTGTCCGGATTTGGTTGGTATATATCAGTAATAATTGAATATAAATTCCAACATTGTTTTTTTTCAGAAATTTTTTCGTTATTTTCAAAAATTATTCTAACAGCAAATAAATCATATACTTCTTCAAAAGGAACTCCTTTTGAATTCATTTTATTCCATATTGAATATACAGATTTTGGACGACCTGTAATATTAAATTGTATGCCCGCAGAAACTAATTCGTTTATAATAGGTAATGTAAATTTATTTATATATGCAATTCTTTGTTTTTCGGAAGCTTTTATTTTATCAGTAATATCCTCATAAATTTGAGGATGTTGGTGTTTTAAACTTAAATCTTCTAATTCTGTTTTTATTGCATATAATCCTAACCGGTGTGCTAATGGTGCATATATAAAAAGTGTTTCACTTGCTATTTTTTGTTTTTTCGCATCTGGCATTGAGCCTAATGTACGCATATTATGAAGCCTATCAGCAAGTTTTACAAATATTACTCTTACATCATCAGAAAGAGTCATTAGCATTTTCCTAAAATTTTCAGCCTGTAATGACTGAACATCAAATTTTCCTGAAATTTTTGTTAGTCCATCAATAATATTTGAGATCCGAGATCCGAATAATCTATCAATATCTTCTATTGTATAGTCGGTATCTTCAACTACATCGTGTAAAATAGCACTTACTACCGATTTGGTACCTAAACCAATTTCTTTAGCAACAATCTGAGCAACTTCTATTGGGTGATGAATATATGGCTCTCCCGAGCGACGTCTTATTCCATAATGAGCTTTATTAGCTAATTCGAATGCTTTACGAATTAGCTTTTCATTTTTTTCAATTTTACATCCTTTGCAATATTTAAAAACTTTTTCAAATTCGTCTTTTATGTACTTTTCTTCTTCGGGTGTAAAACTAGCCATTTTGTAATTATTTTGTACAAAAATACAGAAAAATAAGCACGAATTAAAACAAAAAAAGCTAACAATTATGTTAGCTTTTTATCAATTTAAAATATTTTATCTACTTAAATGAACAAAACTCTTATAGTTGAATTTTTTACCATCAGCATCAATTCCGCTTACTATATAATAGTACACACCAACGGCTGCATCATCGCCTGATTTTAGTTTACCGTTCCAACCTTTATTTACATTTGTCCAATGTGCAATTTCTCTTCCCGATCTGTCGAATATTCTTGCGTAATATCCTGTTAATGGTTTCGGATTAAGTATTAATATATCGTGTTTACCATCACCATTAGGTGTAAATATATTAGGCATTTTCACTTCTGATTCTGCTATAGTAACTTTTAATTTAACAGAATCTTTACAACCATTATCAGTTTTTGCTATTAGTTCAATGTTATAATCGCCATATTTTGTATAGGTGTGTTCTGGATTTTCTTCGTTTGATGTTGAACCATCACCAAAATTCCAGTTATAATTTACATGTATATTTTCATTAGTTTCTATTTTAGTTCTGTTTGTAAAATAAAATGGAATGTCAACTGCACTATATAATTCTGTATGATAAAAATCTGCATTAATACTAGATTTGTTAGTTATATTTACATTAAATATATCTGAACACGTTTCGTTACTTACGGTAATAGTATATTTTCCAGCCGAAAGATTATTTCTAAAATTTTGTTTTGATTTAAATCCATCATTCCAATAATAGTTGTATTCGTTATTAGTAATAAAATTTATTTTAGCATTATTATTTGCACAAATTTCGTTTGTTTTTTCAATTTCAATTTCCGATTTAGGATGGTTTATAAATGTTATTTTTACAGTATCTAGAATGTAATTTTTATCTATTCTTTCTTTCCATATTAGGTGTACAGAACCTTCTTTTTTTGAAATTATTGTAGTATTTGGATCTGTTTTATCTTTAATAATAATGTTGGCATCTGCTATCCAAACTCCATTTTTAGTATTTGTTGGCGACATTTTAAACGTGTTACCGCAAACTACAACATCTTTTCCGGCACTAATTTTTTTAATTATAGGATCGCTTGTTTGTGTTTTTCCCTTTTGATTATTTATTTTCTTAGTTGTATTATTTTTTGTTACAATAGTTTCTTTTTTTGTTTTAATATTTGCTTTTCCCTTAACAATTGTGTTGTTTGTAATAGCTTTTATTTGTTGCTTTTTTATTATAGTAATATTATTAGTTTTATTTATAATATATTGTTTGTTTTCATTAGTGTTATTATTAAATAATAAAAATGACGAAACCACAGCAACCAACATTACTAATGCTGCTGTAAAATATTTATTGCGAATAATAAAATTTGAATTACTTCTACTAATATTATTCTTTAAATTTTCAAGAATAAAATCAGGAGGAGTCTCCTCATAATTTATTAATTTATTTTTAAATATATTTTCCATTTGTTTAGAAATCAAAAATCAGTTTTTTATCTTTATCAGATTCGGTGTATGCCTTAGCTATTTTAGGGTACAATTTAAACACGTATTGCTGAAGCATTTTTTTTGCTTTCATCAATTGTGTTTTAGATGTACTTTCAGTAAAACCCATCATTTCGGCTATTTCATTATGTTTAAAACCTTCAATAGCATATAGGTTAAACACTATTCTATAACCTTCAGGAAGTAATTGTATAAGTTTCACAAGCTCTTTGCTCGTGAGCTCTGAAAAAACATTTTCGGGAACGCTTTCTTCGTAAATAACTTCATCGTCGGAAGAAACCGTATTTTCCTTTATTTTTTTTCTGTAATGATTAATACTCACATTAACAACTATCCTTTTTAACCAACCTTCTAAAGAACCTTCACTTTTGAAACTTCCGATATTCTTATATATTCTAATAAAACTTTCTTGAAGAATATCTTCTGCTTCTGTTTGTTCTTTTGAATACCTTAAACAGATACCAAAAAGAACAGACGAATACTTATTATACAACTCAACAAAAGCCGATTCAGAATTTTTTTTCAGTAACTCTATTAATTTTTTTTCGTTGAGCATTTTCTCGCATTCTAGTTCTTAGACAAATCTCGATTCAAAATAGTTGTCTGAAAGATAAAAATATTTTTTATACGTAATAATTTCAATTTTCATATTTATAAAGTCAATTGTATTAACGTAATTTAGTCTTTTATTTATCTTTCTTACAAAACAATCGTTCATTAAGAAATTACACAAATAACTAAATATCAGATAAACAAGTATCAAAAAGTCAAGACGCATCATTAATAATCAGCACCTTACAGTTGCTTAGAACGTAATATAAGGTATAATTATCAACGAACAACCAATTACAAATATCACATAAAAAATACATTGAACAAAATGCAAAAGGTAAATAAATCGCAATATAATTTTCTTATTGAAGTACTTTGGCTTTATCTGGGTATAAAAGAAAAGATAAATTTCTTGCAATTTGCACATTTTGGCAATTGAACAAAACAGAGTTATAGAAGTTAATTTGAAAACCAAGCAAATAGACTTATGGCGTTGATTATTAAATCGGTTCGATGTCATTTTTCACTTAGATAATGATTCTTTTCTTCGATATGAGTTTACTGGTAAACAAAAATATTGAAGAGGAAGACCTAAACAATACGATAAGAAAGTAAACTTTAATAATTTATCCATAAATCGTTTTGTCGAAATTAAAAATAATAATTAATGTAGAATTTATAATGCCAAGGTTCACTCTAAGGCTTTAAAACGATTTGTAAATCTGGCAATTGTTTATACTAAGAAAAAATACGTGAAATCGTCAAATTGTGTATTATCACTAATTAAAAATTTAACAAACTTTTGTTAGTTAATAACTAATTTGAAAAAATAATTCTCGGAACTTTGTATTTTACAGTAATATACTCCTTTTGATAAACTAGAAGTATTTATTTTGTTATCGAGTATATTTAATTTTTCTGTTATTAATATTTGTCCTGATAAATCGTAAATATACAATGTGCTTTCTTTTGGTAAATTATTGATATTGATATAATTATTTGTAGGATTTGGGAAAATACTTATTTCATTATACAACTGTTCGTTTATGAATAATCCGGATCTTGCATATACACATAAAACAGTATCGTATACACAATCTCCTTGATGTATTTCTAGAATGTAATTATTTATACCGGTTGTGGTTGGAATAACTGTATTGTTATTCTCAATATTATTAAATGTAAAGCTACTTGATAAATTATTTTCTTTGTTATTACTTACTCCCCAACTAAATAAAAAGCCGTCGTCTATTGCCCAATTATCGTATATTGTTAATATCCATTCCCCGTTTAATGGACAACCAATCAAGTTAGATAAGTCGTCGTGAGAAGTATAAGAGCCAGAGTTTAATATTTCATTTTGACTTTGATTACCGTTTGCTTCATCATCCATTTCACCATATATAGGATTTGTACTCCAACAATAATCGTAACCAATCCCTATTAGCGTGTCGCTTACTTCATCTATTGGCTCGCCAATAAACATATTTCCACCTCCTTGTTCTTCTAATGTTACCATTGTTCCGTTAGGACATGTGAGTTCGATTACCCAATCACCTAAAAAAGAATGTTCCATATTCAAGCAAATATCAGGAATATTTTCAATATTGTTAATAATAGAATTAAATCCACTTACAATAATAGTGTCAAGAAAAGGAGGGTCGTATATCATTTCCGGAATATATTTAGGGTTTGCGGAATAATCATTTATTATAGAGTAATTTAAGTTAATACCTTCTAAATACACAATATCTCCAACATTAACAGTATCATCACTTAATGTTATATTTGAAAAATCTATTTCAGGATAGTTTTGATAATATGTTGTTTTTATATCGGAAGAGCATCCAAATTGGTCAACTGCGTGATATTTTATTGTATTTATCTCATAATTACTAAAGTGGTAAATTAAAGGGTTTCCTTCAATAGTTAATGTGTCGTTAACCTCCCAAGTAATATAAATAGAGTCTATTGATTGATGATAACCACTATCGTTTTCTGAAAAAATAGCATTAGCAAATAAATATAATTCTTGGATGTCACAATTTTTATAAATGTAAGTTTCTAATGTGGCGTTTGTTGAATCAATGAATAAACTAAACGATTGACATGTTGTATCTTTTGTTTGTGAAAATAAGTTTAAATAAAATATTATTCCAATAATTGTAAAAATAGCTCTTTTCATATTATGTTAGTTTTGATTTTTATCGCTTAGACAAATATATAATTTAAATAGTTGCTTACAATTATTTAATAAAAAAAAGCTTGTCTCAAAACATGAAACAAGCTTCATATATTTAGTATATTATGTTAGTTTTTAATTTCTAAAAACTAACTTACCATCAATAAAGTCGATGTTAATAGTGCTGTTTGCTACAACTTTACCTCCAAGTATTTCTTTTGAAAGTTCGTTTAGAATCTCTCGTTGAATTACTCGTTTTATTGGTCTTGCACCAAACTGAGGTTCAAAGCCAACATCGGCCAAGTGCGAAATTGCATTGTCAGATATATTTAAAATAATATCTTTTTTAGCGAGCATTTTCTTTAAACCTTTAAGTTGTATTTCAACAATTTCTTTTACTTCCTCAATATTTAGTGGAGTAAACATTACAACCTCGTCAATGCGATTTAAAAACTCAGGGCGAATAGTTTTCTTTAGTAAACTAAGCACATCGGTTTTTGTTTCTTCAACAACTTGCATACGTTTGCTCATATCTAAATTCTCAAATTTTTCTTGAATTATATGAGCTCCCATATTCGAAGTCATTATAATAATCGTATTTCTAAAATCGGCAACACGACCTTTATTATCAGTAAGTCTACCTTCGTCTAATACCTGCAATAATATATTGAAAGTATCAGGGTGAGCTTTTTCAATCTCATCTAAAAGCACTACCGAGTAAGGTTTGCGTCGCACAGCTTCGGTAAGTTGTCCGCCTTCGTCGTAACCAACATATCCCGGAGGTGCTCCAACCAAACGACTTACAGCGTGTCGTTCTTGGTATTCACTCATATCAATACGAGTAATTGCATTTTCGTCGTTAAACAAGTACTCTGCCAATGTTTTAGCAAGTTCAGTTTTACCAACTCCGGTTGTTCCTAAAAATAGGAATGTACCAATTGGGCGTTTGCTGTCTTGTAAGTCGGCACGTGAACGACGTACTGCATCGGATACAACCTCAATAGCTTCCTCCTGACCAACAACACGTTTATGTAATTCATCTTCTAAAAGCAATAGCTTTTCGCGGTCGCTTCGTAGCATTTTCGACACAGGAATACCTGTCCATTTTGCAACAACTTCTGCAATATCTTCGTGTGTAACTTCTTCTTTAATTAGTGCAGTTTCTTGGTTTGCCTCTAATTCTTTTTGAAGTTCTGCCAAAGTTTGTTCTTCTTGCTGAATTTTTCCATAACGAAGCTCAGCAACACGACCAAAATCGCCTTCACGCTCAGCTTTATCGGCTAATTGTTTGTATTCTTCAATATTAGCTTTTATTTGCTGAACTTTATCAACAAGGTCTTTTTCCGATTTCCATTTTGCGTAAATACCTTCGCGATTTTCTTTTAAATTGGCAAGCTCTTTTTTAATATTCGAAATAGCATTTTTATCTTTCTCGCGTTTAATTGCTTCAAGTTCAATTTCGAGCTGCATAATTTTACGGTCAAGTACGTCTAATTCCTCAGGTTTTGAGTTTATCTCCATACGTAACTTGGCAGCAGCTTCGTCCATTAAGTCAATAGCCTTATCAGGTAAAAACCTGTCGGTAATATAGCGTTGCGAAAGTTCAACCGCAGTAATAATAGCACTATCTTGTATTCTTACTTTATGATGAGTTTCGTACTTATCTTTAATACCACGTAAAATAGATATGGCACTTTCTCTATCCGGTTCGTCAACCATAACTTTTTGGAAACGACGTTCAAGAGCTTTGTCTTTCTCAAAATATTTTTGATACTCATCAAGTGTAGTAGCACCTATTGCACGTAGCTCGCCACGAGCCAAAGCAGGTTTTAAAATATTGGCAGCATCCATTGCTCCTTGTCCGCCACCTGCACCAACAAGTGTATGTATTTCGTCGATAAACAGTACAATTCTACCATCTTCGGAAATAACCTCTTTCACAACAGCTTTAAGTCTTTCTTCAAATTCACCTTTGTATTTAGCGCCGGCAATTAATGCTCCCATATCTAACGAATAAATAATTTTATCTTTCAGATTTTCAGGGATATCGCCTTTAACTAAACGATGTGCTAAACCTTCTGCAATTGCAGTTTTACCAGTACCCGGTTCGCCAACAAGCATAGGGTTGTTTTTGGTACGGCGACTTAAAATTTGTAAAATTCTACGAATTTCTTCATCACGACCAATAACAGGGTCGAGCTTGCCTTCGTTAGCAAGTTTGTTAAGGTTTTTAGCGTATTTATCAAGCGAATTGTAAGTATCTTCTTGCGATTGAGATGTTACATTTTTGCCTTTCCTCAATTCGTTAATTGCTGCCGATAAATCGCTTTCGTTAATGCCATTGTCTTTCATTAATTGGGCAACTGCATCTTTTGCTTTAAGCATTGCCAATAGTAAATGTTCGATTGAGACATACTCATCTTTCATTTTTTTGGCAATATTTGCAGCGTCGTTTAATGTTTTTGTGGCATCGCGCGAAAGCATAATTTCGCCACCTTGTACTTTTGCAAAACTTTGGATAATGCTATCTAATGTTTTCTTAAAAATATCGGCATTAACTCCAAGTTTTGTTAAAATAAAAGGCAAAACATTTTCGTCAACCTCAAAAATTGCTTTTAAAATATGAGCATTTTCTATTTGTTGATGCTCAAAACTTTGGGCAATCTGTTGAGCTCGCTGAATTGCATCTTGCGATTTTATTGTATAGTTATTAAAATTCATTTCTTTTTCTCCTTTCTTAATCGATTTATGTGAGGAACCGTTTGTTCTTCACGGTGTGTTTGTGAAGTTGGCTCCTCACTAAACCTTACTTATGCTATGGCAATTTTCTTTTTCTTAGCTAAGTATTTTTTGTCTTTTGCTACTTTAATATTTAAAATACCGTCTTTCAAATCGGCCGATATTTTTTGAGCATCGGCTTCTGGTGGTAATTCAAAAATTCGTTGAAAAGATGCGTAGCCAAATTCTTTTCTGTAATAAAATTTATCCTGTTCTTCTTTTTCATATTGTTTTTCTGATGTAATATAAATTTTATTATCGATAATTTCTATATTAATATCTTTTTTATCGATACCGGGTACAGCTAAACTTATATCAAAAGCTTTTTCTTCGTCAGAAATATTTGTAGCCGGTATTGTTGATACTTCTTCATCTTTATTTGCAAAAACGTTTATTTTATCTCCAAAAAATTTTTCAACCATGTTTGAAAACTTTGGAGCAAAATTTTTATTCCATTTAAAAAGTTTCATAGTTCAAAAGTTTTAGAGTTAAACAATATTTTTTCAAAAAAGGGTTGTTTGAATATCGCAAACAACCCTTAAAATAAGTGATTAGATGCTTATTTAATTTCAATTTTCATAGGTCCTTTTGGTTTAGCTTCTTCCTTTTTAGGGATGCTAATTATTAATTCACCATTTTCGTATTTTGCAGTTATTTTTTCGTCATCAACAACTTCTTTTGGTAAAGTAAATACTCTTCTAAAAGATTGGTAACTATACTCTCTTCTAGTGTATTTACCGTTATTTTCTTCATCTTCAATCTTTTTGTCAGATGATACAGTTAATAAATTTTCATTTAAATCGATATTAAAATCAGATTTATCCATTCCAGGAACAGCAACTTCCACAATAAATTCGTTTTCTGTTTCTTTAATGTTAACAGCCGGTAAAGTTGTGTTTGTTTCCGAGTAGTTTGTGTTTGACCAATCAGAAAATTCTTTGTCGAAAAAATCACCAAATACTCTCGATAAAGCTGGATAAGTTTCTCTTTTTACTAACATAATTTTGTCCTCCTATTTTTTTAAGTTTATAATCAAATTTTCTGATTGACATATTTCAAATAGAATGCCATTTGCATAAATACGACAATATGGCTTGTTTCCTGATTTTTTAATGCCACATTGTCTACATTAGCAAAATAATGATGACTAAATGTAATTTTGAAAAAACATATTTCAACATATAAACAATAACCTTAAACATATTAACAGTATTAATAATCTTACATAAATTTTATTATATTTGTTCGTCAAGTAAATCATTAAACCAAGAAGTAAAATGAAACAAGTTTTTTTAGTAGTTTTTGTACTATTTTCGTATTTGTTGTTTAGTCAAGTGTCTTTAAATGAGTTAACAATAACCGGAGGTGGTGTTGCGTATAAAAAAGGAGAAAGTACTCCATATACAGGCGAGTGTAAAGGATACAATCCTAATAAAAAAATAAAATACGAAGGTTATTTCAAAAAAGGTTTACGTGAAAAAAAATGGATTGATTACGATGGTGATGGGCTTAAAATATTTGAAGGCACATACAAAGGCGGTAAATTAGTTGGAAAAGGTACTTATTATTACGCTTATGGTCAGGTAAAAGAAAACGGTTCGTACAAAAATGGCAGAAAAGTTGGAAAATGGATTGAATGGGATGTTTACGGAAAGAATTCTAAAGAAAGAAAGTACGAAACCAAAACAGAATATTTTGAAGGTACAAAGAAAATCTCTGTTGAAGGCACTTTAAAAGATGGCTTAAAGCATGACTTTTGGGATTACTACAATGAAGATGGTAAAAGAATTAAACAAGAAACATATTTTGAAGGTGTTAAAAACGGCGTTGAATCAGAGTGGTATGACAATGGAAATAAATCGGTAGAAAAACATTACAAAAACGATACTTTATCAGGAACTTGGACTGAGTGGTATGATAATGGAAAAATAAGGTTGCAAGGAGAATATGTTAAAGGTAAAAAAGATGGTAAATGGAAAGAATATGATTTGTCAGGAAAAGCAAAAAATGAGACTGAATATAAAACCGTTGAGAAATTCTTCCCTAATGGAGTAATGCAACAGCAAAGCACATTTGTAAATGGCAAAAAAGATGGCATTTGGAAATGGTGGTACGACAATAGTCAAGAAAAATTTAGAGAATCATATAAAATGGACGTACCAAATGGCAAATGGATTTGGTGGTACGAAAATGGGGAAAAACAAAAAGAAGGCGAAATGCTTTCAGGCAAACGAAATGGTGAATGGAAATGGTGGCATCCAAATGGTAAAATTTCAAAAACAGGCGAATATAACCTCGGCAAAAAAACAGGTGTTTGGACTACTTTTTACGATACAGGAAAAAAACTAAATGAAACAACTTATGAAAATGACAAAAAAGTTGGTAATGTTGTTGAATGGCACCCTAATGGGAAACAATCATTTTCCGGAGTATGTGCTGATGGTAAGCTGAATGGCGACGCAAAATATTTCCACGAAAATGGAAAAATATCGATGGAAGGAACTTATAAAAATGACAGAAAAGAAGGTAATTGGATTGTATATGATAAATTTGGTCAGAAAATAAGCACAATAACATATAAAACATATGTTGAAAAATACGAAAGTGGAGCCAAAAAAGCAGAAGGTTCATACAAAGGTGCAAAACAAGATGGTTTGTGGTTATGGTGGTACGAAACAGGCGAGCTAAAAGCTCAAGAGCCTTGGAAAGACGGAGTACTTGATGGCGAATATATATCGTACTATCCTGACGGAAGATTAAAATACAAAGGTCTCTATGTAAATGGTAAAAAAGAAGGTTTACTAATCTCGTGGTATCAGAACAGACAAAAACAATCAGTTGAAAACTACGAAAAAAGTATTAAAAATGGAGAATTTGCTGCTTGGTACGAAAATGGACAGAAAAAATTAGAAGGTACATATCTTGAGGGAAAAAAAGATGGTAAGTACTTAACTTGGTATGAATCAGGACAAAAAGAGATTGTTAGTAATTATGTAAAAGGTAAAGAAGAAGGCAAATATACTGTTTATTACAAAGATGGTCAGAAGAAAACTGATGGTAATTTTGTAAAAGGCAAAAAAGAAGGTCTTTGGAACTCTTGGTGGGAAAATGGAAATAAAAGAACAGAAGGTTCGTACACTAACGGAAAAAAAGAAGGTAAGTGGAATGCTTGGTACGAAAACGGTGTAATGATGTACGAAAAAAATTATAAAGATGGTAAAGAATACGGAAAATGTGTACATTATTACGATAATGGTAAAAAGAAACTAGAGGAAACTTTTGCTGCTAATGGAGAGCATACTGGTGTTGTAATAAAATATTACGAAAACGGAAATCGTGAATCGTTAGTAACATATTTAAATGGTACCGAGAATGGTAAATTTTCAATGTGGAGCGAGTCCGGTAAACCAAAAATGTCTGGTAGTTATACTAATGGTAATGAAAGTGGTCTTTGGAAATCGTTTTATGATAACGGAAATACTGAAAGTGCAGGTAGATATGTTAAAGGTTCTAAAAATGGTAAGTGGACAGAATATTATGAACATGGAGCAAAATCAGGAGAAGGAAATTATAAAGGTGGCTCAAAATCTGGTATTTGGAAATATTACTACGAAAATGGTCAAGTTAGTAGTACAGGAAGCTATAGAGGTGATTTAAAAACCGGTAAGTGGATTGAATATTCTGAAACTGGTAAAATTATCGATGAATCTACTTATGTAAAAGGTGAGGTACAATAATATAAGATTTTAATATAAATATGTTAGGGCACTATTCTATAGTGTCCTTTTTTATAAAAAATATTTTGAAAAGTAAAGAAGTAATAATTGGCGAACTAAGTATTGGTGATAAAAAAAGCATTGCAATACAATCAAT
>Ga0256827_10000583_pt1 | contig 22801 bp, 16 predicted proteins | sample CV84metaG_FD_185977 | JGI IMG/M metagenome (GOLD analysis project Ga0256827, IMG submission 185977) | Hydrothermal vent microbial communities from East Pacific Rise, Pacific Ocean - CV84 | ecosystem: Environmental > Aquatic > Marine > Hydrothermal vents | place: Pacific Ocean: East Pacific Rise... | reverse complement strand
ATGTAATGCAGTTGAAAAGGTTTTTATGGTTAGACATACAAAAAACAAGGTACCTTTTTATCCAAGCCGTGATATAGACCTTGGCTTAGCAATGGAAGATGAAAGACCTTATTGCCCTGTAGAGCACATGGACAGTGAAGATACTTTATTTTTACTATATACTTCAGGTTCAACAGGTAAACCAAAGGGAATTGCTCATACCACAGCAGGTTATCTTTTATATACAGCATTAACTCATAAATATGTATTTAACTATCAGGAAGATGATGTTTTTGCATGTGTTGCTGATATAGGCTGGATAACAGGACATAGTTATGTAGTTTATGGGCCTCTTGCAAATGGTGCTACGACAGTAATGTTTGAATCAACTCCAGTTTATCCTGATGCTAGACGATACTGGGATATGGTTGAACGCCTCAAAATAACTCAATTTTATACTGCTCCTACTGCAATTAGAGCAATTGCAAAAGAAGGTGATGAATTTGTAAAAAAATATGACCGCTCATCACTAAGAACTTTAGGAACAGTTGGCGAACCAATTAATCCTGATACATGGAAGTGGTATTATGAGGTAGTTGGAGAGAAAAAATGTGATATTGTTGATACATGGTGGCAAACTGAAACAGGTGGAATAATGATTACTCCACTTGCAGGAGTGACTCCAAGTAAACCAGGTTCTGCAACACTACCATTTTTAGGCATTGAACCTGTTATTTTTGATGGAGAGGGAAACTTATTAGAGGGTAATGATATTTCAGGACTTTTAGCAATTAAAAATCCTTGGCCTTCTATGGCCAGAACAATACAAGGAAACCACCAAAGATACTTAAAAACATATCTTTCAATGTTTAAGGGATATTACTTTACAGGTGATGGATGTAAACGGGATAAAGATGGTTATTACTGGATTACAGGCCGTGTTGATGATGTAATTAATGTTTCTGGACACAGAATGGGAACAGCAGAAGTTGAATCTGCTCTTGTAGAACATCCAGCTTGTGCTGAGGCTGCAGTAGTTGGATTCCCTCATGAGATAAAAGGTCAGGCAATATTTGCCTATGTTATTCTAAATGATGGATTTGTTGCATCAACAGAGCTCATTGGAGAATTGCGTTATGAAGTTCGTCAACACATTGGACCTATCGCAACTCCTGATATGATTTTAATTACTAACGGTTTACCCAAAACTCGTTCAGGTAAAATTATGCGTCGTATATTAAGGAAGATTGCATGTCAGGAAACAGATTCTTTAGGTGATATCTCAACTCTTGCAGACCCTTCTATTGTTGAAGAGCTTATAGAAAAAAGAAAAAAGCTTTAAAATAAGGATTTTACCAATAAACAAATATAAATTAAGAAAATTTAAAATTACACTTGACAATATATAATTTTTATAATTTAATATGTGCTTTACTTATTGTAATAGAGGAAATATGTTACCATTTAAAAAAACCAAAGCATTAGAGCAAAAAATTGATAATTTTCTAGATTTAATATTAAAGAGTTCTCTCGTTCTTGAAGCAGCAGTAAAATCTTATTTAAAATCAAATATGGAAGATTTTAATATAAGAATCGAGGAAATAACTAAAATAGAACATGAAGCAGATAAAGACAGAAAGTATGTAGAAACTGAATTATATACATATTCTTTAATGCCTGAATCAAGAGGTGATGTACTGGGTTTACTAGAAAACCTTGATAAAATTATTGATACTTCAAAAGAAGTTTTATATAATTTTTTAATAGAAACTCCAAAAATTCCAGATGAATTTAAAAAAGGATATGTTGAATTAACAGAACAAACAACTAAATCTGTTGAAAATTTAGTTCTTGCTGCAAGAGCATACTTTGTAAGCTCTTTAATGGTAAAAGACTATATAACAAAAGTAGAATTTTACGAATCAGAAGTTGATAAAATCACAACAACACTCAGAACTAATATATTTCGTTCTGAATCATTAAAATTGAGCGAAAAACAACATTTAAGATTTTTTACACATACAATAGAGAGAATTTCAGATATGGCAGAAGATGTTTCTGAAAGAATTTCAATATCAGTAATTAAAAGATCTATATAAAACTTAGAAATTAAAGGAAAACATGTTTTTTATTTTTTTAACAAGCGGATTATTTTTAGGATGGTCATTAGGTGCAAATGACGCAGCTAATATCTATGGAACAGCAGTTGGTTCTAAAATGGTTAAATTTAGAACTGCAGCAATATTAGCTTCTGTATTTATTTTGCTTGGAGCAGTGATTGGTGGAGCAGGAGCTGCACATACTCTTGGTAAACTTGGTTCAGTTAACGCAATTGCAGGTAGTTTTACTGTTGCTTTTGCTGCAGCTCTAACTGTTGCATGGATGACGAAACTAAAATTACCTGTATCAACATCACAATCTGTTGTTGGTGCAATTATTGGCTGGAATTTTTTTAGTAATTCAGTTACTGATTATAATTCATTAACTAAAATTATGCTTTCATGGCTCGCATCTCCTATACTTGCAGCAACAATTTCTGTAATTATGTTTAAAATGATGCAAAAAATGATAGAAAAATCATCTGTTCATATTATAACTCAGGATATGTTTACAAGGCTGGGCCTGATTATATTTGGGGCATTTGCTTCTTATAGTTTAGGTGCAAATAATATTGCAAATGTTATGGGTGTTTTTGTTGATGTTTCTCCATTTAAAGATATCTCATTTTATGGATTGTTTAAATTAACCAATATTCAGATATTATTTGCTTTTGGTGGTATTGCAATAGGTGTTGGAGTTTTTACATACTCTAAAAAAGTTATGATGACTGTTGGAGATGGTTTAGTTAAATTATCTCCGATTGCTGCACTAATAGTTGTGTTAAGCCAGGCAATAGTATTATTTTTATTTTCATCAGAAGGCCTTGAGCACTGGCTTTACACTCATGGACTTCCTACAATTCCTCTTGTTCCGGTATCAAGTTCACAAACAGTTATTGGTGCAGTTATTGGTATAGGACTTGCAAAAGGCGGAAGAAATATTCAGTATAAAACATTAGGGCGAATTGCATCAGGATGGGTCTCTACACCATTAATCGCAGGAATTGTTAGTTTTACAACATTATTTTTTATACAAAATGTCTTTCAACAGGAAGTATATACACCTGTTAGATATAAGTTAACTCAATCAGGTCTTTCTAAAATCAATAATAAATTATTAAAAAATGAAAAAATAAAAAAATCATTGGATAAAATAATTGATAAAAACTTTGAAAACTCAATTGCATTAAAGAATGAACTTTCAAAAAACGTTAAAAACTATAATTTAGTTTTAAAACTAATAGCTCAATCTAGAATCTATAAAATAAAAGTAGACTACCCTAAATTAATTGATATTCCAGATTTAAATTACAATAAAGCACAATTAAAAGGAATAAAACGAATAAACGGTAATACTTATGATTATAAATGGCAATTATATGAAGATTTGTCAAAATCAAAACCATGGAAACTTAAAAAGAAAAGTATTGAAAACAAACTCTATAACAAATCTCTCAAAAAAAGATTAAACTTTCTATATCATACATTTAAAATAAAAAATTAAATAAATAAACTTATTTTATAATCAAATTGATTCTCTTTCGGAGATAAATAAAAACAAAAATAAAGAACATTAAATACAAAGTATTATCACGATTGCTTCCATAACTACAACCACCACTTTCTTTATGAAATCCCTCATCTATCTGGCCATCACAATTATTATCAAAGTTATCATTATTATCATCTGTTTTTGAATAATTAGTAACCTTACTATAATCTTCTATCCAGCCATTCACTCCATTACAACTCATTTTACTATCTTTACAAACACCTTTTTGATTCATATTATTTAAAGGTATCAAATTATTATCAACTTCTCCATCACAATCATTATCAAGGCCGTCACATTTAGCTTCAGGAGTTTCATAATTTGTAATTTTAGTATAATCAGGCTCTATCCAGCCATTTATTCCATCACATATTTTTTTACTCCCATTACACACACCCTTATTTTTATCAGAATCAGGAATTATTAAATTTTCATCTATATTTCCATCACAATTATTATCAATTCCATCACAGAGTTCAATTCCACCATTAGTTTCAACACATTTATTTTCTTCAGTTAATTTAATACCATACTTTCCAGTGTTATCCTTATAAGCCTTAATGGAAATATAATATCGTTCATTTTTTTTAGGTTCAAATATAATTTTTGACATATAATTTTTATTAGCAGTATCAATATCATCATTTTCATCAATTAAATTATTATCAACATCATAAATAGAAAGTATTGTGTCATCTAAAGTTACTTCTACGGTTTCAATTACATATCTCTTATTAATATCTCCATCTATATATAAAAAATCAATATCTCCATCATAGTTTATTTCTGCATTAAGACCATTTATCACCTTATCACTATCCTTTACACCCTCAAGAGAATTAGGGAAATCATCAGTCCTTTGTGTTTCTAATATCTTAAGAGAATAAATTGCAATACTTTCATTCTCGTAAGTATAGGTTTTAATATAAACAATTTTATTTTCCTCTGAAAAATAATTTATTAAAGAACACCTATTTAATCCACTATCATCGTCTTCTTTTATAAGTCTACCAGTTTCGTCAAGTAACATCATATAAGTATCATATTGAGAACAACTTGTTTCAAATACATAAGAAAATCCTTTTTTAAGGTTTAATTTCATAAAATCAACATCACCTCTTCTATGAATAGAATGATTTGTTTCAAGTAAATTTTCATTATAATACGCATCATTAAGAGTATTATCAGGTTCGTATTCATCTTCATCAAAATAAAATTCACGATTTATAAATTCATCCCAGTTTGTATCATTTGCCCATCTTGAAGACAAATAACTACTTTCTTCATCTTCATAAAATTCTCCGCCCATATTCATAAAAATTGTAAAACCCGTTATATCTGAATAATCAGCAACATCAGTATCTTTTCCTTTTGACAAAACAACAGAACTAAAATAATCATTTAAAATAGGTGCAATCCACTGAATTTTAATATCATCATTTACAAGCAGTATCAAATTATTAAAAAACAACCCAAAATCCCTATAATACTCTTCTGTTTCCATGCTTAGAGTATTGGAGTATGCGGTTAAAATTTCAAAATCAATAGAATGATCATCTTTAAATTTAGTTGCAAATTTATTTATATTTTCCGTCAAAGACGGTAGAAAACTTAGGTCAATACATGATAGAGTTGCTCCTACAGAATCTAAAGACGAATTAACAACAGATTCACATAAAGACTTTGCTGATTTATCTCCTGCTTTAAATAAATCCATAAGTGTATAATATTCCCATCCACTTCCATTTTCAAGTTCCTCACTAAAAGCCATAAATCTAACATAAGCCTCACTTGAAAATGTAACTTCCCACATCCCCATTAAACAAGCATCTAAACCTAAAAAATCCAGTTTTTTTCCTAAAATAACATTAATATCACTTAACATCGCTTCAAAATCTCCATTTGCTACAGAAATACGGCTACCACTAGTATCATCAGAAGAAATTGATTTATAAAACCCGGTATTTTGAGTTTTTTTCTGCCATCCCGAACCATGATCCCATATAATAAGAGCATAATTGTCTGCAGGATAATTACTCTTCCCCCAGTTTACAAAATCAACAACAGTGTTGTAATTTCCACTATCAACTTCTCCTAAATCCATTATTTCTTCTGAATTAATAACATCAAAATCATAATCAGTATTAATAAAAAATCTTTTGGCTCCACTCCAGTTTGCCTGAGAATTTACTTCAAATCTATCATATTGAATCAAAATATTTATATTTTCATCAGAACCAGCAATTTCAAGTTCATTAAAATCAAGAAAAGCATATTCATCCAGATTATTATCTCCATTAATAAAGACCATTATTGTCCATTCTTTTGCGGATAAAGTATTTAATACAATTATAAATAAAAACAGAACTATTCTTTTCATATTTCAATCCCCATAAAACAACTCTACATTAACAATAAAATGAAATTTTAGCAAATATATAATTTTTTTATTATTATATTCCGAAGTAATAATAGAATATGTATAAGGAGATATTATGGCTAGACCTAATAATAATAATGAGATACTTTTAGAAATGCAAAAACAATTAGAATATTCTATTAAAATAATAAAAAAGCTAGGGGTACTTGACTTTTCAGAAGATATTACTCCAGAAAGTAATATCGATAAAATAAATAGTTATATAAACTTAGTAGTAAAAACCAAAAATGAAGTTGCAAATATCATTTTTGGAGTATTAAAATCATCAAATACACTATTGGCATCATCTAAAGAGATGCAGGATACTTCAAAAGCAACAATGAATGAAATATCAAAACTTGACAATGAAATAATAGAAGTAAATAACAGTGCTGAAATAATGAATCAAAATATGAATTCAGTAGCTTCTGCAACAGAAGAGTTAAGTATCAATATGGCAACAGTATCTCAAAGGGCTCAGGATTCATCAAATAATGTAAATTCAGTTGCAACAGCAACTGAAGAAATGACAGCAACAGTATCAGAAATAGCACGAAATGCAGAAGATGCAAGAAATATTGTTTCAAAAGCAGTTCAAGCTGTAATTAATGCTAATAACAGAGTTCAGGAGTTAGGAAAAGCAGCTAAAGATATTAGTAATGTAACTTCTGCTATCGCTGAAATATCAAATCAAACAAAACTTCTTGCCTTAAATGCAACAATTGAAGCTGCAAGAGCAGGAGAAGCAGGTAGAGGATTCGCAGTTGTTGCAGAAGAAGTTAAAAAACTTGCAAACCAAACTAATAATGCAACAACAGAAATAAAACAAAAGGTCGATACAATGCAATCAGCGACAAAAACTACAATCAATGAAATAGAAAGTATCAATCAGGTTATAAATAATGTAAATGAAATAGTTACATCAATTGCAACTTCAGTAGAAGAACAATCTATTACAACTAATGATATGTCTTCAAGCATCTCATCCGCAGCAAATGGAATTGAAGATATGACATTAGCCGTACAAGAAGCATCTATTGCCATAAATGAAATAACTAAAAACATCACAGAAGCAAATAGTATGACAAGTCAAGTCTCAGATTCAATTATTGAAATAGCCCAAACAAGTAAGAATTTAAAATTAAAATCAACACATTTATATATTAATGCAATGGAAATAACATCAAAATCAGAAGACAGTCTCAGGCTTGTTAAGCAATTTAAATTAAATTCAACATTGGTAAATGAAGCCAAAGTAATAGATGAAACTCTATTTACTTTTAATAATAGCTGGAGTGTAAAGGTAAAAGAACTTGATAACCAGCATTCAGGTATATTTGATAGAATAAACAAATTACATAGGGCTATTAAAAATAATACTTCCAGAAAAGAAATGACTGAAATTGTTATTGATTTAACAAATTTTACAGAAAAACATTTTGATGATGAAGAAGTTTTAATGAATAAAATTGATTACTCAGGTATTTCAGAACAAATTAGAATCCATAGAGCTTTAATTGCAAAATTAAGAAGTATAATAGAAGACTTAAAGTCAGATAAAGAAGTTGACTTTATTGATATTATGGCATTTGCAAAAGGATGGTTACAAGATCATATTCTAGGAATGGATAACAAATATTCCGACCCAATGAATGAAAACGGTATTTATTAATATAAGGATTATTTATGGCTAACTTAAAACACAATGAAATTCTCTTGGAAATGCAAAATCAACTAGAATCATCTACCAAAATAATAAAAAAACTAGGTAGTTTGGATTTTTCCGATGAAATTAAAAACAATAGCAATATTGAAGCAATAAGTGATTATATAAATCTACTAAAAAAAGCAAAATCAGAAGTTGCAAATATTGTTTTCGGTATCCTCAAAGCATCAAATACTCTATTGTTTTCATCAGATGAAATGCAAGTAACCTCAAAAGCAACAATGGAAACAATTCATAAAATAGATGATGACATAAAAGAGGTTAGTCATGCTGCTGAAATTATGAATCAAAATATGAATTCAGTAGCATCAGCAACAGAAGAATTAAGTATCAATATGAATACAGTATCTCAAAGAGCTCAAGACTCATCAAATAATGTAAATTCAGTTGCATCAGCAACTGAAGAAATGACTGCAACTGTATCAGAAATAGCAAGAAATGCAGAAGATGCAAGAAATACAGTATTAAAAGCTGTTCAGGCTGTAATAAACGCCAATAACAGAGTCCAGGAACTAGGAAAAGCAGCAAAAGATATTAGTAATGTAACTTCTTCAATAACAGAAATATCAAACCAAACCAAGCTATTAGCTCTTAATGCTACTATTGAAGCAGCAAGAGCAGGAGAAGCAGGCAGAGGATTTGCAGTTGTTGCAGAAGAAGTTAAAAAACTCGCAAATCAAACAAATAATGCAACAAATGAAATTAAACAAAAAGTAAATACAATGCAAACAGCAACAAAAATAACAATTGGAGAAATTGAAAATATTAATAAAATCATCAATAATGTAAACGAAATAGTTACCTCAATTGCAACTTCTGTAGAAGAACAATCCATTACAACAAATGATATGTCATCAAGTATTTTCTCAGCAGCAACAGGAATTGAAGATATGACAGTGGCCGTGCAGGAAGCATCAATTGCAATAAACGAAATTACAAAAAATATAAGTGAAGCTAACAGTATGACTAATCAAGTTTCAAGTTCAATTAATGATATTGCAAAAATAAGTAAGAATTTAAACTCCAATTCAACACATCTATATATTAATGCAATGGAAATTACATCTAAATCAGAAGACACTCTTAAACTTGTTAAAAGATTTAAATTAAATTCAGATTTAACAAGCAAAGCTAAAAATATAGATAAAGAATTATTTACCTTTAATGAAAGCTGGAGTGTTCATGTAAAAGAAATTGACAAAGAGCATTCTGGTATATTTGATAGAATAAATAAACTACATAAAGCAATTAAAACAAATGCCTCAAATAAGGAATTATTAGAGATATTAATTGATTTTGGAGAATATACAACAAAACATTTTGAAGATGAAGAAAAATTAATGCAAAAAGCAAATTTTGAAGGACTTTCCGGACATAAAAGAATTCATAATAATTTATTATTAAAAGTTGCCGGCTTAATTGATGATTTAAAAGCAGGAAGAGAAATTGATTTAATTGGAGTTATGATTTTCTCAAAAAACTGGGTTCAGGAACATATTCTTGGAGAGGATAAAAAGTATTCAGAAGTAATGAATGATGCGGGTATCTTTTAGAGACAGTGTGAGAAGTGTCATTCTCACTTATGTAGATTTTAGAGATTTCGTTTCCCCGAAATGAGTCAGCCAATCTACAATGTGAGAAGTGTCATTCTCACTTATGTAGATTTTAGAGATTTCGTTTCCCAAAAATAGAAGTGCCTACTCTTATCATTGTGGCCCCCTCCTCTATTGCGATTTTATAATCATTACTCATTCCCATTGAAAGCTCTTTTATATATGTAAAACCCTTTTCATTTAATAAATCTCTTAAAGCTCTTGTTTTTGAAAATACAGGTCTTACTTCTTCTGGATTACTAGTCGCATAAGGCATTGTCATCAAACCAGTTATTTTAATATTTTCATATTTCGAAATTTTTTCAATAAAACCCAATAATTCACTCTCTTTAATACCACTTTTGGTTTCTTCACCAGTTAAATTTAACTGTATTAAAATATTTTGAACTTTATTAATCTTTTGAGCCTCATTATTAATTACTTTTACAAGTTTCTCTCTGTCAACAGAATGTATAAGGTCTACTTTATCAATAATCATTGAAACTTTATTTGTTTGTAATGGACCAATAAAGTGAAAGATAGGTTTTTTACCACTAAAATCCTCATACTTTTCTTTCAATTCCTGTGCATAATTCTCACCAAATAAATGATGATTCAATGAATTAAGAATTTCAATATCTGATAAAGGTTTTCTTTTAGAAACAGCTATAATTTTAATATCATCAGACTTATATTTTGACTTAATAAAGTTAATTTTCTCTTTAATATCTAATAAATTATGAAATAATAACTTTTCTCTCATTACTTTGCCTCAATAACAACAAATGGAAACAAGGTAGAACATTTATTCTCTAAACAACTGGTATTTTCAGTATACTCTTTAGTAACAGTTACAAAGAACTTGTCTGCTCTAGTAAAAGTAATATTAAATCCATCAACATTATAATCACTTGCAGGACATTCTGTTGGAGTATAATTACCTTCACCATCCTCCTCTCTTGTTTCACAAGACCACTCTAAACCAGTTGCATCCAAAAGCTCTCCTTCTCCATTCCCGTAATATTTTTCATTAATAATAACTCTATGAGCAACATTTACAATAAAATCACCCTCTTCTCTGTCATAAGTTAATTCTAAGGAAGTTACAATATTATCCATTACTTCTATAGTTACATGAGAACTTTCCTTTTCATCCTTTGTAACCCATACATCATAAGTACCAACAGCTGTAAAATTGTACTCTCCATCACTATTTTTAACTATCCCTTCAGGAGTTGAATGAAACTCAACAGTTTCAGGGTCAAGTTTTCCCTGCTTATCTCCCTCAAAAGTTACAATAATATTCCATACAACAGATTGATGTAAATAAATGGAGTTTCCGGAATTACTTTCCAAATCAATACTTTTTATAACTCCTTCAGTTACAGTAAATTCAACTCTTTCGCTTTCTACACCTTGATAAATACAATAAACTTCTGTTACTCCAGTTTTTTTGGCTTCAAACTCAATTTGTCCATTACTGTTTTTACTTGCAGTACCAACAGCTGAAACAGTGCTATACCAACGAACTTTTTGTGATATATTATCAGCAGTTGTTTCATCTTTATCATAAATTGCATAAGCAATAATTTTTTTCTTTGCACCAATTAATAAATCTGCACTTTTAGAGTCTGTTGTATTTTGAATATCAAGTTCAATTGAGGTTAAAACACCTGTTTTAATTTCAGTTTCACATTTATTTGTGCTAGTATTACAAATTTTATTGTCCACACAATCATTATTAGTTTTACACTCAACAATTTCTTCTTTGTCTTCATCTCCACCACATGAGTACGTAAACAACACCAACACACTTAATAAACTAAGTAAAAAAAATTTCATTTAAATCCTCCAATATAAATACTAATTGGATTATAACAAATAAATAAAATTTATCAACTATAAAAATTTTAATTTTTTTATATTCAAACTCTTTGAAAACACATAAAAATTATTTATCACTTAATTATTTTTTTTAATTATATAAAAAAATAGTTGAAATAATTATATAGATATGCTAATTATATCACACATCAACTGTGGGCCTATAGCTCAGTTGGTTAGAGCCACCGGCTCATAACCGGTCGGTCCCTGGTTCAAATCCAGGTAGGCCCACTTTTATTAACTTCTTTTAATAATCAAATAAAATGGCAATAATAAAAAATATATTAAGTGTTATAGAGAATAATTATCCTTTAAAGTATTCGGAAAAATGGGATAAATCAGGTTTGCAGGTTGGAGATACATCAGTTGGTACAAAAAAAATATTACTTGCACTTGACCCCTCTGTTGAAGCTCTTGATTATGCAATACAAACGAACACTAAGTTAATTATAACACATCATCCAATTGCATTAAAACCAATCTTCCCAATAGATACCACAACATACTTAGGAAATATTATTAAAAAAGCTATAATAAATGATATTACAATTTACTCTGCACATACCAATTTTGATTCTGTTGAACCAACCGTTAGTGATGCATTATTAAAAAAACTAGAGTTTAAATATACAGAAAAATCTTTTTTGGAAAACACCCAAGAGGATAATATTGGATTTGGTAGAATTATCAAATTAAAGAAAGAAATGACCTGTTCCGACATATTAAATGCCGTTAAACAAAAAACTTTTGCAAAATATTTGCGTTTTGTTGGAGATATTGATAGAGTCATAGAACAAATTGCCATTATGGGTGGTAGTGGAGCATCTTTTATTGAAGATGCATATAATAAAGGAGCTGAATTGTATATAACCGGAGACATCAAATATCATGATGCCAGATTGGCAGAACAACTTGGTATGTCAGTTATAGATTTAGGGCACTTTTATTCTGAAAAACATTCACTAAATACCCTGAGAGAGCTTTTAAGTACAAATTTTAGAGAAATTTTTATTGATATTTTTAACAAGGAAGATGATCCCTTTATTTTATGGAGGTAGGTTTTGTCAAAACTAAAGAAAGAACTGGAAATTATGTTGGAACTCGATAGGCTTAACAATAAAATCATAATGCTTAGAGATGAGTTTAAGAATTTACCAGCCAAACGAGAAGGTTTACTAAATGAAATAGTATCCAAAGAAAACTATTATAAAGTTGAAAAAGAACACTTTGAAGATCAAAAACTCGAATTATCATATATTCAAGAAGAAGTTACAGAATTACAAAAGGAAGTAGATATTGCTTCTAAAAAACTTTCAGCAGATGAAGATAATGAAGCACTGCTAAAAGATTATGAAGATAAAAAGAGACTGCTTATTGTAAGAGAAGAAGAACTTTTATCTAGTGAAACGCTCCTAAAAGATACAGTTGAAGTTGTAAATGAAGCTAAATCCGATCTTTCTAAAACAACCAAAAGCAACGAGGAAGAGCTTGCTATTCTTGCTAAAGAAGAAAATAACTTTCTTGAAGAAATAGAAGGAATCAACAAAAAGCAAGAAGTTTTCTTTAAAGAACTTGATAAAATTGATACAAATGTGGACCTCGTTACTCTTTATAAAGAAATAAATGAAGCTTTTCCTGGTGGAGTTGTTTCAAGAGTTGAAAACGATAGTTGTTCAAGGTGTTTCATGCAAATTACCCCTCAAATTCTTAATGAAATCTATCGAGAAGCAATCCCTGAAAAAAGACATGATGAAATAATTACATGCCCTTCCTGTAAATGTATTTTATACATCGACCCTCTTGATATAGAAGAATAAAAATGATATAACAATATAGATGGTTATCTGGCAGTTGCTTTTAATTTTTAAAAGAGGAAAGTCCGGGCACCAATGAGATGCTTTCTAACGGAAAGTCTTGGTAACAAGAAGGAAAGTGCCACAGAAATTAAACAACATATATCTATATGTTAAGGTGAAACAGCAGGGTAAGAGCCTGCTTTATAAATAGTAATATTTATATTTGGTAAACCCCATCAGGTGCAAGAGTTGTCGCTCGAGCCTTTTAGCAATATCAGGCCTAGATGAATAACTGCTAATACAAAATCCGGCTTATAGATAACCATCTATTTTCTATTTTTCCATTCACTTTTTAAAATCTTTTTATATGTATTTAAAAACTCTTTTTGATTAGTAGTAGCTTTTTTTAAAACATCAGATAGACCACTTATTCTAAAAACTTTTTTTAAACTATTTTCTTTTTCAATATGAATAAGCTTTAAAAAAAGAAGAAAAGATGAAAAAAATTTATCTATCCATAACTCCTCTTCCATACCTACTTTTTTAGTTGTAAAAACTCTCCATCTTATAGGATTGGAATCATTTAACTCTTCTGAAATAAGTTTTTTCAGCATAAAAAAATAATTATATTCATTTTCAAACTTATTTATAATCGTTCCAGCTACAAATTCATGACAATTATTTTCTAATAAATGATACTTCCAGTTATTACCAACTTCTTTTAATGCTCTTACTGCAATACTGGTACTTTGTAAAGGGAAACCAAAACCATCTGTTGCAATAAAAATCTTATTTCCAACTCTTTGTTTTGAACTATTTAACAAGGTCCATGAATCAACAAGTCTCACTTCCCCGCTACCATGTAATTCAACAAACCTATTATTACCAACATAAACAGCAGTATGTTCTACAAAATCTAAATTTCCAATACCAAGATCTATATATATAATTGCTCCAATTATCATATATTCCTATTTAAATATTTTCTATATTGTAAAATAAATAAAAATAAAACAAAAATAAATAAAATATTTTTATTTTTATTACCTAAACTACAATTACTATCACTACCTGAACCCAAATCAGCTTCTTCTACTACACAGGTTGTATCTCCACTATTAATATAGCCATCATTACATTCACAAATAGCCTTCTCATTATTAATTATACATTCTCCATGATTTGAGCATGAAATATTATCACATAGTGATATTTCTTTATCTTTAATACACTCCAAATTTTCATTATGATATCCAGTATAACAATTACACACCATAGTATTATCAATTTCAATACAAACACCATGCCCTGTACAATTAACATTATCACATAAGTTAATATTATTACTTACATACTCCAGAGCCTTTGTTGCATTTATTTTACCATACCCCAGATAATCACTATGTCCGTTTTCATCATAACCACTACCAATTTTATCTGATGTTAATTTTAAAACATCATAAATCTGATTTAATGTTAAATTCTCATTTTCAGAAAGCATTAAACCAATTAAACCACTTACAATTGGAGCAGATGCAGATGTTCCTCCAAAATATTTCGTATAATTACCACTTTCATCAATATCATCCCCTAAGTACTCCCTGCCATTAGAAGTATCCTGATATGCACTTCCATTATCATTATAACCAGGCTTTCCCGTTATATCAGTAGTCCAAATAGCATCCAAATCAGAACCTAAGTAACCAGTACTTGACGGAGCAACAAAATCAAGCATATCACCATAATTACTATAATATGCCCGGCTTCCATGATAATCAATTGCCCCAACAGTAATAATACCTTTCATTCCTTCAAGTGATTTATCACTAAACTCTCTATTTTCATTACCAGAGGCAAAAACAACAATCCCTCCTTTACCAGCCCTACTATTTTTAATAATTGAATTAATTGTATCAAAAAGCATTGGGTAATATTTTTTTATATCAATATTTTCATCAAAGCCCCATGAGTTATTATAAATATCAGAGCTTTGTTCATAACTCCAATTAAAAGCATTAACCATCATACTTTCCAGATTATAGCCACTTAAAGGCATTACCTTAGCAACAAGAAGTGAACAATTCATACAAACCCCCGTTACACCTGTATTATTATTACTTCTTGCAGCCACAATACCTGCACATGCAGTTCCATGACTTCCCATATCATTAAAGCCCTTATTTGTAAAATCTTTATAAGCAATAATATTTAAATCTTCATGATTTAAATCAACTCCATCATCAAGAATTACAATTTTAATACTCTCACTACCCTTATTTATATCCCATGCTCCTTCAGAGGCAATACCATAAACTTCATTTTGATGATGCCACTGTTTACTATAATAAGTATCATCTGGAACAAACTTTTTCTTAAATAAAATATAAAAATCAGGATATGAATATTCAAAAAACCCAGTTTCAAATAATTTATTGGAAAACATAAATACATTTTTATTAACACTCACAGTATAGCTATTACTCAAAGTATGCTTTTTTAATATTTTTAATTCATAATCAGAAAATATTTTATTTTTAATTTTCGAGTCAATATTCTTTTTAAATTTTATATTAATTCGGTTTGTTACCACTAAAGGCCAAGAATCATTATTTAAAACATACGATTCCAGTATATCATATTTATCTTTTAGTAAAACATAACTATCATCTTGTATTTCTTTAGTAAATTTAATAACAAAAGAATCCTCCGATATTTTTTTTATCTCCTGTATCATAGGTAAATATTTAATTAAAGACAACTCTTTTTTTAATTCTGGTTTACTAATGGAGTTATTTAACTTTAAAGAAATAAAAAAATTACTCAACTTTAAATTTGAATTTCTTCCATTAAGAACCTCATAATCACCATATGAAAATAATAAAATATTAAATAAAAAAAATAAAATAATAATTTTTATAAACAACTCCACAAATAAAATTTAATTCTACCTTATTAAAAATAAAAATCAACAAAAAACTTATAATTATAATAAATAAATTCATTATAATATCAATAATTTATTCAAAAAACTGAAAGTAATTAATAAAATTAACATTAGGATAAAAAATACTTGACAAAATTTAAATAATACAACTATAATAGAGATGGTCTTTTAGGAGTAAATCTTGGCAAAAACAACTTATGAATTTATAACAATTGCAAATAAAGACATAAGAGCAACTTCAATAAATGAAGAAACCAGAAAAGCCGAAGCATTTATAGCAAAAAGGTTTAATGATTTTAAAAAATCTTATCCAGAAAGATTTAAAAACAGTAATAAAAAAAAGGGAAAAGGGGAAAGCATTGAACAGGAAGTTTTACAGCTTCTTATTAATATTACAATAGAATATCTTGAAGAAAAAGATAAAATAGAGGAATTAAAGAAAGAAATGAATATTAGAATAGAATCGTTAATTAATAGAGTGGAGTTATTGTTATAATTATAAAGCCTACGATGTTTGTGATGAGTTGAGTTGGGTATATTTTTTGAGCTAACAGTTTCTTAAAGAAACCAGAAAGCACTGATGTTGAGCCCGTCCGTTTTTTAATGGATAACCTGATTTGGTGTGGGAGGTTTCACCTTAAACCCATAGTTCAAAAATTCAATTCACACGGCAAAGTGGGCATTTTTTATTTTTTCATTATTATATAGAGGAGTTTTATGACTATTTGGATAATTTTAACAGCTGTTGCTGGTATTGTTTTGGGATTAATTATAGGTTATTTACTACAAAAGAATAAATTAGTAGAATCTCAAGTAGAGTTAAAAACATTAAAAGAACAAATTACTGAAAAGAAGGAGGATTTACAAAAAAAAGAAGAAGAATTTAAAGAACAAAAAAATGAAATTGAAAAAACCCTTGATAAAGAAATTAAAAATGTTAGAAAAGAATATGAATTAAAAGAAAAACAAACGAAAATGGAATTAGAAAAGGAAATTGATAAAAAACTTAAAAATAAAAATAAAAAAAGACATGATGAACTTAATAATCTTGATAAAAAATTAAGAGCTAGAGAAGACAATTTAGATAACAGACTTAAAAACCTTGATAAAAGAGATAATAATCTTGATAAAAGAGAAGGAAACCTTGATAAAAGAGAGGGAAATATTAAGTTAATGGAAAAAGAAATAGAGCAACAAAAAAACAGATATAATAGATTGACAGATGAAGTAAAAGTTGAAAAAGAGAAAATATTATCAGAACTTGAAAAGGTTGCGGGTTTAACACAACAAGAAGCAAGAGAAAGAATTGATAGATTAATTTTAGATGAAGCAAAAAGAGATGCTGCTAAAAAAGTACAAAAAATCATTTCAGAAACACAAGAACAAGCAACCGAAAAAGCACAAAAAATCATATCAATTGCAGTTCAAAGATATGCAGGAGAATACATTACTGAAAAATCAGTTTCAGTTGTACATTTGAGTCGTGATGACATGAAAGGAAGAATTATTGGACGAGAAGGTAGAAACATTAGAGCATTTGAATCAGCAACAGGAGTTGACTTAATCATTGATGAAACACCAGAAGCTGTTATACTTTCATCTTTCAATCCGATAAGAAGAGAAATAGCCAAGCTTTCACTAGAAAAATTAATTGAAGATGGAAGAATTCATCCTGCAAGAATTGAAGAAATTGTAGCTAAAACTCAAAAAGAAGTTGAAGAAGGAATAATTAAATCAGGTAATGAAGCGTTAATGGAATTAAATATTCTTCCTAATATGCATGTTGAAATAATAAAATTAATTGGTGCTTTAAAATACAGAACAAGCTATGGCCAAAATCAATTACAACATTCTACAGAAGTTGGCTTTCTATGTGGTATGATGGCTGAAGAGATGGGGTTAGATCCTAAAATTGCAAGAAGAGCGGGATTACTTCATGATATAGGTAAAGCAGTAGACCATGAAATTGAAGGTTCTCATGCTGTTATTGGTGCTGATTTAGCTAAAAGATATGGTGAAAAGCCAGAAATAGTACATGCAATTAAAGCTCACCATAACGATGTACCACCAGAAACTGCCCTAGCATTTTTAGTCGATGCATCAGATGCTTTAAGTGGAGCAAGACCAGGAGCAAGAAGAGAAACAATGCAGGCTTTTATAAAGAGATTACAAGATATCGAAAACATCTGTCAATCGTTTGCAGGTGTACAGAAATCATTTGCAATTCAGGCAGGTAGAGAAGTTAGAGTTATTGTTGAACATGAAGAAGTAAACGATGAACAAGCAAGTGTATTAAGTAGAGAACTAGCTAAAAAAATAGAGCAAAATGTTACTTATCCAGGACAAATTAAAATTGTGGTAATCAGAGAAAGAAGAGTTGTTACTTATGCTTCTTAGTGATAAAAAAGAAATCAAAATACTGTTCATTGGTGATATTTTTAGTAAAAAAGGTGTTTTAGCCGTCGAAAATCTGGTTCCAGAGCTTATAGAAACAGAAAATATTGATTTTGTAGTTGCAAATGGAGAAAACTCTTCTGGCTATGAAGGAATTACACTAAGATATGCCAAAAGAATGTTAAAGGCTGGTGTTGATGTTATTACTTTGGGAAATCATGCATTCTCAAATAAAGATGTAGAAAATATTTTTAAAAAAGATACACTCCCAGTGATAAGACCATTTAATTTTAAGAATGTATCCGGAAATGGATATATTACCATAGAAAAAAATAACTTAAAACTAAATGTTATAAACGCAATTGGAAGAGCTTTCTTAGAAAAGCTCCCAACATCTGACCCGTTTGATAATATTTTAAATATTGCAAATGTATTTACATCTGGTATTACAGTAGTAGACTTTCATGCAGAAGCAACTGCTGAAAAAGTTGCAATGGGTAACTTTTTAGATGGTTTTGTTTCAACTGTTGTAGGAACTCATACACATGTACAAACTGCAGACGAAAGAATATTACCACTAGGTACTGCATATATTACAGATATTGGAATGACAGGGCCTCATGATTCTGTTATTGGTATAAAAAAATCTATAATCATGGAAAAAATCAAAACTAAAGAAAGAGTGAGATATGAGCCAGCCAAAACAGGAATAGAATTACAAGGTGCAATTTCTACAATCAATTATGAAACAAAAAAAGCAATCAGTATAAAAAGAGTTAAAATTAAAATAGCTTTATAAATCTCTAAACTAAAAAAAAATAATTGAAATATCCAAAATATAAGTTATAATATAAATTAAGACAAAGAGGAGAAATATGAAACATTTACCAATAGGCATACAAAATTTTAAAAATTTAAGACAACTTAATAATCTTTATATAGATAAAACTAAATATATTTATGATTTATTGCCTAGTAAAGTTCTTTTTCTATCACGTCCCCGTAGATTTGGTAAATCTTTATTGCTTTCAACAATTAAATACATATTTTTAGGAGAAAAGGAGCTATTTAAAGGATTATGGATAGAAAATAATTATAACTGGAAAAATACGAATCCTATAATTCATATTGATATGAAAAAGCTTGGATATAGGGATTTAGGACTTCATACTTCAATACTAAAGGAACTTGATAAAATAGCAAGAGAAAATAATATTGAACTTAAAGAAAGAGAGTCTATCGCAAGAAAATTTGAAGAGCTCATAGAAACAATGGGTAAAGAAAACCCAGTAGTTGTATTAATCGATGAATATGACAAACCCATAATTGATTATTTAACTGACATAAAACAAGCCATAGAAAATCGTGAGACATTAAAAGAATTCTATGGAGTCTTAAAGGGTATAGACCAGTATTTAAGGTTTTTATTAATTACCGGAGTAAGTAAATTTTCAAAAACAAGTATTTTTAGTGATTTGAACCATTTAGATGATATAAGTTTAAGTAATAGGTTCCCTATTGTTACAGGTATTACAGAAAATGAAATAAAAGAAAATTTTAAACCATATATAGAAAAGGCAAAACAGGAATTAAATTTAAATAATCAAGAGTTTTTTGATAAATTAAAATTATTTTATGATGGATATTCATGGAATGGAAAAGACTTTTTATATAATCCTTTTTCAATATTAAGATTTTTTAACGAATTTAGTTTTAATAATTTTTGGTTTGAAACAGGAACACCTTCTTTTATTATAAATTGGATAAAAAAGAATAAAATAGATGTAATAAATTTTGAAAATATAGCTGTTAAAGATATGTTTTTTAATAAATTTGATATAGAAAATCTAGATATAATTTCTTTAATGTTTCAAACTGGATATTTAACGATAAAAAAATACAATCCTAAAAGAAATCAATATATTCTTTCTTATCCAAATGAAGAGGTAAAAGAATCATTTATATATTATTTATTTGAAGAATATTCAAATCTTAAACAATCACAAACAGCAGATACTATATGGCAACTTGAAGATGCCCTTATTGATAATAATATAGCCTTGTTTATAAAGGTTTTAACAACAGTATTTACATCAATTCCCTATCAGATATTTATCAAGGAAAAAGAAAGCTATTATCACAGTATAATCTATATAGTAATGCGTTTACTTGGTTTTAACATCAAGGCAGAAGAAAGTATAAGTAAAGGCAGAAGTGATGCTATTGTTTTTACTGATAGTCATATTTATATTTTTGAATTTAAAATGTTTCCTTTTACAGCTAAAAAAGCAATAGAGCAAATTAAAACCAAAGGATATGACCAGCCTTATTTAACAGATAAAAGAAAAAAGGTTTTAGTTGGTATTTCATTTAAGGCTGAAGAGAAGAATATTTTTGAGTATGAGGTTGAAGAAATATAATAAAGTTAATTTCTGCAAGATTTTCTTTTGTCTTGACAGAATAAATTATATTCTAAATATGATTTACATAATATTAATTATCTAAACTTATTTTAAAAAGAATTGTAAATTCCACGAAAGTGGATGGAGTTAATTATTATTTTTTAACTTCTAAAGGCTCTAATCTTAAGGTTTTATTAGGAACATGACCATCTGCTAAATGAGCATCAGTTATAATAACCTTTTTAGAAGCACTAAAAAGAACTTTGCCACGATAATCTACAGCAAAAATAAGTAGGTTTGTGTTTCTTGCCTGCTTAATTACATAATCATAAGTCCATACACTTGAACAAGATAAAGAAATAAAATCTGAAAATACACAATCACTTCCATCACATAAATCAACATCTGCTTCAAAAGCAATTTTAAAATTTTCAACATGAAGAGATTCACATGATTCAGGACCAGTAAATGGATCATGAATAGCATCATCAATAATCCAAAATACTTTCATATTAGCCCGAGCAGCTTTTTCAACTAAAACAGATTGCTCTTCAATGTCTGTTGGCTCAGAAACAGGAGAAATCTTTGGTATAACAGTTAAATTTTTAACGACATAAACATCATCATAAAATTGGGCAACAAATTCAACTTTTACATCATAATTTTCATCAGCCCATATTTTATCTACTAAATATCCATTTGGATTTATACTATCATTTTTTGAGATATCACTTGTATTCAAATCTCCACAATAAATAGTATTTTTTAAAACATCAAGCCCGTGAGTTGAAACCGTAATCTTAACATAACGAATATTTGCTTCCTCACATGTTAAGTCTGCATTTCCAACCATACCATTTTTATCTTTCAATGTAAATTTCAGAAAAAAACCACCTATAGGCTCATTTTCTCCGCAATATCCTGCATAACATAAATCACTATCTGTTTTACAATCTGCATCTCTATTACATAGATTTTCATTAACGGAGTGAAATAAATTTTAAATACTCCCGCCCAATCCCAGCGACTATTTGATTGACTTTTTAAATGTATTTATATATTATTAACACTAATATGTTTAGGTTATCCTAAAATATTCATTATGAACAACAAAAGGAGTTATAAAATGCTTTCTGCAAGAGAACAATTAGAAGTAATTAAAAGAGGGGTTTCTGAGATATATCAGGAAGATGAATTATTAAAAAAACTTGAAAATTCAATAGAAACAGGTATTCCATTAAAAATAAAAGCAGGTTTTGACCCTACTTCTCCAGATTTACATTTAGGTCACACTGTTATTTTTAATAAAATGAAACAGTTACAGGATTTAGGTCATGAAATTAATTTTTTAATTGGGGATTTTACAGCTGCTATAGGTGACCCAACAGGTAGAAATGAAACAAGGCCCCCATTAACAAAAGAACAAATAACAGAAAACACTAAAACATATACAGAACAGGCTTTTAAAATTTTAGATAGAGAAAAAACTAAAATTGTATTTAATGGAGAGTGGATGAATAAATTAACAAGCCATGAAATGATACAATTAGCCTCTAAATATCCAGTTGCAAGAATGCTTGAAAGAGATGATTTCAAAAAAAGATTTAAAGAAGGCAGGAGTATTGCAATTCATGAATTTTTATATCCACTTGTTCAGGCTTATGACTCTGTTATGATAGAAGCAGACATAGAACTTGGAGGTACAGACCAATTATTTAATTTACTATTAGGAAGAACACTACAAAAAGATTTCAAAAAGAAAAGACAAATCGCAATTACAATGCCAATTCTGGAAGGTCTTGATGCTAAAAATATAGATGGAGTTCTTACTGGTAAAAAAATGAGTAAATCATTAAATAATTTTGTTGGTATTACAGATGAACCAAATAATATGTTTGGAAAATTATTATCAATTACTGATGAATTAATGTGGAAATACTATGAGCTTTTATCTGCTAGAACAACAGAAGAGATAAAGGATTTAAAAAAACAATGTGATGAAGGTCTAAATCCT
>Ga0256827_10000582_pt1 | contig 22831 bp, 17 predicted proteins | sample CV84metaG_FD_185977 | JGI IMG/M metagenome (GOLD analysis project Ga0256827, IMG submission 185977) | Hydrothermal vent microbial communities from East Pacific Rise, Pacific Ocean - CV84 | ecosystem: Environmental > Aquatic > Marine > Hydrothermal vents | place: Pacific Ocean: East Pacific Rise... | reverse complement strand
TAAAATAATAAAATTTAATTCAAGTAGAATTGAAATTATTTTTTTCTCTACTAAAAAAACTTTTGACATTAGCTATTTAAAAGATAAAGATAAATTGAAATTGAAAAAATTCTTAATAAATAATTTCGATTCTAAATACAAATTAGCGTAAACATTACAGAACAATATATTATGGAAAATAAAAAGTTAATTATTAATAATAATATTTTAAAAAATACTACAATTATAATTATTGTTGTGTATTTTTTCTTGTTAACTGCTCATTTATTCGATTATAAAGATAATTTATCAGAAATTGATATTTTAAAACTTATATTATATTTATTGATACCTGCAGTGTCCATTTATTCTTTTATTAATAGAAAAATAATAATTATTATTACTGATAATGAATTGCAAATAAAATGGAGGCACAGAGCAAAAATTCATAAGTACAAACTAAATAATATTAAATTGGTAAAGTTTAGTTCTCGCAGAATCGAAATAACATTATCAAATGGCAGAAAAGTTTTTAGTTTGAATTATATAGAAAATAAAGATAAATTGAAATTGAAAAAATTCTTAATAAATAATTTCGATTCTAAATACAAATTAGCGTAAAATGCAAAGCAATTTATACCAAGAACACACTCTAAATAATGGCATTAGATTAATTTTCAGGCAAAATTTATCAAGTGTTGGTCATATTGGTTTTTTGGTAAATGCAGGTACACGCGACGAAAATAAAAACGAACTCGGATTAGCTCATTTTATTGAACACACACTTTTTAAAGGCACAAAAAAACGTAAATCATACCAAATAATTAACCGCCTCGAAGATGTTGGAGGCGAGCTTGATGCGTACACAACAAAAGAGGATACTTTTATAAGTGCAACTTTCTTGAAGAATTATTTTGATAGAGCTTTAGAGCTTATTAGTGATATTGCGTTTAATTCAACATTTCCTGAAAAAGAAATTGAGAAAGAAAAAGAAGTAGTTATTGATGAAATAAACTCATATAAAGATAATCCAGGCGAATTAATTTTTGACGAATTCGAGAATATTATTTTTGGAGAACACCCATTAGGACACGATATTCTGGGAACAAAAGCATCTGTTAAAAAACTTACATCAACAAAAATAAAGAAATTTATAACACGAAACTACGGAACAAATCAAATAATAATTTCTGTTGTAGGGAGTATGAATTTTAAACTTGTAAAGAATAAATTTGTTAAATATTTTGAGCAAATCCCAAAAAACATTATAAATAATGGCAGAAATAAGCCTGTTATATTCAATAAACAAGAAATAATAAAAACAAAGGATACTTTTCAAGCACACTGTATTATTGGAGGTTTAGCTTACGAAACTTCGCATAAAAACAGATTAGGTTTAATTTTATTAAACAACCTAATTGGTGGTCCAGGAATGAATTCACTATTAAACATGTCGCTTCGCGAAAAATATGGGCTTGTATATAATGTAGAATCAAACTATTCTCATTTTAACGATACTGGGTACTGGGGTTTATATATAGGTACAGATAAAGATAATTTAGAAAAATCAATAAATTTAGCTCAGAAAATATTGAAAGACAAACGTGAAAAATTAATAAGCACCTCAAAATTAGACAAAACAAAAAAACAGTTACTAGGGCAAATTGCAATAGGTGCAGAAAATTACTCCGATTACGTATTTACAATGGCTAAAGGTAAAATGATATTTGAAAAAGTTAGCTCGTTTGCCGAAATCGAAAAATCGATAAATGCAATAACACCAAGTAGCTTGTTAGAAATTGCAAATCAAATATATACTGAACAGAATACATCTGTATTGATATACAAATAAACAGCTAATATTATGGATTTTACAAATTTAGAACTAGAAAAATACATAGTAAATCATATTAATGAAGAAGATAAACTTCTGCAAGAAATAACCCGCGAAACCCATATAAAAACTATGCATCCACGTATGCTTTCAGGGCATATACAAGGTAAAGTTTTAGAAATGATATCCTATATGATATCCCCAACAAATATTCTAGAAATTGGAACTTTTACAGGTTATTCGGCTATTTGTTTAGCAAAAGGCTTAGCTCAAAATGGGAAATTAACTACAATTGAAGTTAACGATGAGTTAGAGAAGTTTACTCGAAATTTCTTTAATAAATCAGAAAATAAACAGAAAATAGATTTTTTAATAGGCGATGCACTTCAAATAATACCTACATTAGATATTGAATTTGATTTAATTTTTATTGATGGCGAAAAAAGTAGCTATACAAAGTATTACGAAACCTGTTTATCTAAACTTAAAACAGGAGGCTTTATACTTGCCGACAACACCTTATGGTCGGGAAAAGTGCTTGAAAAAAATATAAAGAATAACGATTATTTCACAAAAGGAATTCTTGAATTTAACGACTTAATAAAAGACGATAAAAGAGTAGATAAAGTTATTTTACCAATAAGAGATGGTATTACTATTTTAAGAAAATTGTAAATTATATTCATTATAAATTAGCTTATATATATTGTATATACCTGATATTGCTACATGTACAAACAACGTGTAAGTATCTTTGTTAAAACTAAATAATAAAACCCATTTCATTTCAAATAAAACTTTCAATTAACGAAATACTTTTTTAATTTTGTTTTTTTCGTAAAACGTAATATTATATAATGAATAAAATAAAACAAACCCTTAGAGATTCTAAAGCTGCACGATGGAGTGCTTTAGCTATTATTTCCGTAACAATGTTTGCCGGTTATTTTTTAACCGATGTTATGTCACCCTTAAAACCAATGCTTGAATCAGAATTTGGCTGGTCTAGCACAAGTTATGGTATTTTCACAAGTGCTTATGGTTGGCTAAACGTATTTCTTGTAATGCTTATTTTAGGAGGTATTATTCTTGATAAAATGGGCGTACGATTTTCTGGTTTAATGGCATCAGGAATAATGGTAATAGGTGCAACAATTAAGTTTTGGGCAATTTCTAACCCAACTTTACTTACCGACACTACATTTGGTATTCATACACAAGTATTAATGGCCTCAATTGGTTTTGCTATATTTGGAGTTGGTGTTGAAATAGCTGGAATTACCGTTTCTAAAATTATTGTAAAATGGTTTAAAGGAAAAGAAATGGCTCTTGCAATGGGTATGCAAATGGCTGTTGCCAGAATGGGTACTCTATTAGCTATGGCTGCTCCAGTTCCTTTAGCAACATATTTTTCGAACGAACATTTACAATTAGTAAATGGTGAACTTGTAGAGAAAATGGGACCAAGTATATCTGCTCCTATTGCTTTTGCTCTTGTATTGCTAGTAATTGGTTTTATCGCATTTTTCATTTATATGGCAATGGACAGAAAATTAGATGCATCAATTGCTGATTCGGGCGAAGTAGAAGATGAAGAGCCATTTAAAATAAGTGATATTGCAAAAATTATTGTAAACAAAGGTTTTTGGTTAATTGCTATTTTATGTGTGTTGTTTTATTCAGCAGTATTCCCGTTTATTAAGTATGCCGCAGATATTATGGTAAACAAATACGAACTAAGTGCAAATGTTGCTGGTTTAATTCCAAGTTTACTTCCTCTAGGAACATTATTCTTAACTCCAATATTTGGTAGTATCTACGATAAAAAAGGAAAAGGTGCAACAATGATGATAATTGGTGCAGCATTAATAATATTTGTACATACAGTATTTGCTTTACCAATATTAAATTATTGGTTTGTTGCAGTATTTTTAACTATTGTTTTAGGAATTGCATTATCATTAGTTCCTTCAGCAATGTGGCCATCAGCACCAAAAATTATTCCTGAAAATCAATTAGGTACAGCTTTTTCGTTAATATTCTGGATTCAAAACTGGGGATTAATGGGAATTCCATTATTAATTGGTTATGTATTAGATAAAAGCAACCCAGAAGTACTTGCTGCTAAAGCTTTAGTTGCTAAAGGTCAAGATGTAGAAATCCCACTTTACGACTATACAAATCCAATGATTATTTTCGCATTACTTGGAGTGTTAGCTATTATTGTAGCATTCTTACTTAAAGCAGAAGATAAGAGAAAAGGTTATGGTCTTCAACTACCTAACATTAAACAATAACATCATTTGTTAAAAAAATATTTAAAAGGTCTCGTATGAGACCTTTTTTTGTATAATAAATTTTTATACCTTTCGTTTCTTAAAAAAAGCTTTCAATATGAAAAAAATAAGCATATTACTATTGGTTATATTTTTTATTAATTCTGTATATTCTCAAAATGTTGGTCAAAAAGGGGATTCAAAACTTAATTACACCGATATTAATGGGAAAAAACAAGGTAAATGGATGAAAAAATATCCTAATGGGAAAATAGCATATAAAGCATATTTTATTAATAATCGTCCTGTAAAAGAGTACAAAAGATATTACAAATCAGGGCAAATTAAATTAGATGTTTACTACAATAAAAGCTCAAACGGACACGCTAAACTATATTGGAATACAAAAAAAATAATGGCCGAAGGTAATTATATAAATATTAAGGTAAAAGACTCTGTATGGAATATGTATGGCGTTGATGGCAAATTAATGACAAGTATTTCATATAAAAATGGCATAAAAAATGGGAGAGAAATTAAATATTATAGAAATGGTAAAAAAGCAGAAATTTTAGAATGGAAAAACGGTATTAAAGATGGTATATGGAATTGGTATTATGATAATGGGAAACCAAGAATGAAAACACATCATATAAATGGCATAAGAGAAGGTTCGTTCTGGTTCTATCACGAAAATGGAATACCATATATGACAGGACATTATAAGAACGACTTAAAAAATGGAGAGTGGAAAATTTATACAAATAAATATAAGTTATTAAAAACAATTACTTACATTAAAGGAAAAGCAACAAATCAAGATGAGTTAGACGAAGAAATGACAAAACAATTGGAAGAATGGGAAAAAATGAAAGGCAAAATACCAGAACCTACTATAGAGAGTATAATGCCCGGTGGAGGCTATAATCGCTAAATAATTTTTTCATGAAAAACATTTTACTCTTTTCTTTTTTAATATTTGTGTTAAATACATTCTCACAAATTTCTAAACAAGAATATATAAGAAAATATTCGCCTATAGCAGTATCGGAAATGAAACGAACAGGAATACCTGCAAGTATTACACTTGCACAAGGTTTGTTAGAGTCAGGTAGTGGAAATAGCATGCTAGCAAAAAAAGCAAATAACCATTTCGGAATAAAGTGTCATACAAGCTGGAAAGGGGATAGAATATATAAAGATGATGATAAAAAACACGAGTGTTTTAGAAAATATAGGTCAGTAAAAGATTCTTATGACGACCATTCAAATTTTTTAGTAAAATATTCTCGATACGATTTTCTTTTTGAATTAAAATTGACAAATTACAAAGGCTGGGCAAAAGGCTTAAAAAAAGCAGGTTACGCTACTAATCCTAAATATCCACAAAGACTAATAAAACTTATTGAAGATTACGATTTAGATAAGTTTGATACTTACTCAAATGCAAAACAACAAGATTTAATTGCCGAATACAAAGACGAAAATAAAGAAGTGAAAAAAGATGAAAGCACTGAAAACAGTACATATATAATTAAAAAACGTGCAAAACCAGTTGAAGATTATGAGTTTCAGATAGGATATGATATATATTTAAACAATAATGTAAAATATGTTATTGCAAAAAAAAATGACACATTCGATAAGATAACTAAGAAATTAGAAAAATTATTTTGGGAATTACCAAAATACAATGAACTTGATAAAGACACTAAATTAAAACAAGGACAAATAATTTATATTCAACCAAAAAGGCGAAAAGGCGAAAAAAAATATCATATTGTTAAAAATGGAGAGTCGTTATACACTATTTCTCAAATATATGCAGTTAAAACTAAAAATTTGCGTAAATACAATAATATAACAGAAAATCATAAAATACGTAAAGGAGATAAAATTTGGTTACGAAAAACTAAAAAATAATTGGCAATAATAGTATTATAATACTTAAATTTGCACAAACAAATTTTTACTATGCAAATAGATTTAAACGACCTTAAAACAAAAGGATTTTTAGATATTCCTGTTGATAGCAATATGAATATTGTTGAGGAAATAAAAAAAATGAAAAAGGAAAAAAATGCAGTTATTTTAGCTCATTTTTACCAGACAGGCGACATACAAGATATTGCCGATTTTGTAGGCGATAGTTTAAAATTAGCACAAGAAGCAGCTAAAACAAAAGCTGATATTATTTTGTTTGCGGGAGTACATTTTATGGCAGAAACTGCAAAAATTTTATCTCCAGAGAAAAAAGTTTTATTACCAGATTTAGAAGCAGGTTGTTCGTTAGCAGATTCGGCACCAGCTAAAGCTTTTGCAGAATTTAAGCAGAAGCACCCTAATCATTTAGTTATTTCGTATGTAAACACTACTGCCGAAATAAAATCGATGACAGACATTATTTGTACATCAAGCAATGCAAAAGAAATAATTGATGATTTACCTAAAGACCAAAAAATTATTTTTGCACCAGACAAAAATTTAGGAAACTATATTAATGGAGTAACAGGTAGAAATATGGTACTATGGAATGGTGCATGTCACGTACACGAAGAGTTTTCTGTAGAAAGAATACTTGAATTAAAAAAACAGAATCCTGATGCAAAGATACTTGCACACCCTGAATGTGAAAAGCCAGTATTAATTATTGCAGACCATGTAGGTTCTACATCATCGCTATTAAATTATACGAAAAATACAAATTTTGAAAAATATATTGTTGCAACCGAAAGTGGAATAATGCACCAAATGCGAAAAGCAAATCCACAAAAAACTTTTATTGGAGCTCCTCCTAAAGACAGCACCTGTGCTTGTAACGATTGTAATTTTATGAAATTAAATAATTTACAAAAACTTTATAATGCATTAAAATACGAACTTCCTGAAATTACATTAGATGAGGAAATTAGAGTAAAAGCTGAAATACCTATTAGACGAATGCTAGATATATCAGCTAAATTAGGATTGTAATTAATAACTTAAAAATTAATATTATGATATCAAAAAAACTAGAAAAAATATTTAACGAACAAATAGACAAGGAGTTTTATTCTTCAAATCTATATTTATCAATGGCAATTTGGGCAGAAACAAGTGGCTATAACGGTACAGCAAAATGGTTTTATGCTCAAGCTGACGAAGAACGTATGCATATGCTTAAGTTTATTGAGTATTTAAATGATAGAGGCGGAAAAGCAATTGTTCCTGCAATAAAGCAGCCTCCTCATAAATTTAAAGATTTAAAAACCGTTTTTAGTCAAGTGTTAGAGCACGAAATGTATATTTCTAAATCGATAAATAATATTGTTGATTTAACTATAAAGGAAAAAGATTATTCTACAAATTCATGGGTTCAATTTTTTGTTGCCGAACAAATTGAGGAAGAAAAATCGGTTAATGAAATTATTGATAGATTAAAACTTATTGGAGAACAAAATATTTATATGTTTGACAGAGATATTATGAATTTCCGTGCAGAGTAACACAATTAACTGTAGATAAGAAATTGTAACATAAAATATTATTTTTTATCTACGGTTAAATCACGTTAATATCCTTCATTTTAAGAATTACTCTTTGTTCGTTTAAAACTAAAAATGTTACAAAAAATAATTGGCATATAGCAAAACTAACAATAGAATTAACCCCAATAAAATACAACAGTGCAAGCAATATAAAATAGCCACTACTTGCTACAAGTAAGTACCATTGCTTTTTATCTTTATAAGAATATATTCCAATAACTCCTACTAACAAAATTATTAAAAATTCTATAATATTATTTAATATATAATTCAGAACAATTGAATTAGTTATTATATCTTGCTGATTTACAAAGAACCAAGCAAACATAAAAACAAAACTAAAAATCCATGTCAGCTTTCTTACTAAAGACAAATACATGTATTTTACTGACAAAGTACCTGCTTGAATAATTGCAACAAGTACTGAAAATGAAAACAATACCATAGTTGATGTGCCTGCCTTTAAAATAATTGAATTCCTATCAGTATATTCAAAAACAATAGCAATATTTTTAAATGCCATACTCAATAAAACTATTAATAGTAAGGTTGTACTAAGCTTATGAAATTTATAATACCCTTTGAGTATTAATAATAATAATATTAAGTTGAAAATTAAAATTAAGAATCCAATCATTTAGTTAATTATTTTATGACAAATTAAACAACTTTATATTAAAATAAAAAGTTTAAGCACTCAAATCTCAGGGCAAATTCACACTTTTATACGTAAAAAACAGATACTTCGCTTTGCTCAGTACAGCTTTTGATTCAAATTTTTGCGATAATACAAAATAATTTTGTCATTCTGAACATCGTGAAGAATACACGCCGCAACAACCTGCTACTTAACATTATAGAAATACCACAACATCACCAAATAACATAATCTAACAAAAACAGTTTGAGTTTACCCTAGCTCAAATTTAAATTAAAACACTAAGCTCTGTGTTTTTCAGCATCATCGCCATTATAAATACTTATATAATTATAGTACCGTTCTTTACTTAAAACATCTTCATCTATAGCTTGTTTTACAGCACAACCAGGCTCATGCGTATGTGTACAATTATAGTATTTACAGTCTTTACTTTTAGCAAAAATTTCAGGAAAATAATGATGCAACTCTTTCTTTTTAAATTCAAACAAGCCAAAACCTTTAATTCCGGGCGTATCTATATAATGCCCTCCAAAGCTTAGCTCAAACATTTCGGCAAAGGTTGTGGTATGCATTCCCGATTTATGATATTCAGAAATTTCAGAAACACGAGCTAATAAATTATCTTCAATATTATTAATTAAAGTTGATTTACCTACACCAGAATGTCCAATTACAACCGAGGTTTTATTTTTCATTTCGGCTTTTACTAAATCAATATTCTCACCTTTATTTGCCACTATTTCAATACATTTATAACCTGCAATGCTATAAATCATTTTGTAATATTCTAAAGTTTCTTTTTCTTCTTCGTTAAGAATATCAATTTTATTAAAAAGAATTATTGTTGGTATTTTGTACGCTTCAGATGTTACTAAAACCCTGTCGATAAACTCGCTACTGGTTTGCGGCTCTTTAAGAGTAACCATTAAAAACGCAACATCAATATTAGATGCAATAATATGTAATTGTTTTGATAAATTTACCGATTTACGAACAATATAATTTTTACGTGGCCTAATTTTATTAATTACTCCAATATCTTCTTTTTGGTCTAAAGTAAAATAAACATAATCACCAACAGCAATAGGGTTTGTGCTTTTTATTCCTTTAATTCTGAATTTACCTCGTATTTTACAATTATATTCGGTTTTATCACTATCAATAACTGTGTACCAACTACCAGTAGATTTTATTACGAGTCCTTCTTTCATTAAACGTATTATTTTTTTCTAAAATAAACCGCTTCCGACTTATGATTATCTGAACTTCCTTTTTTCTGCTCAACTGAACCACGACAACTTAAATTTATTTGTGTAATATTTACACCCATAGCAAGTAAAGATTTGGCAATTGCAGTGGTTTTTTCTTCACCATATTTTTTATTTTCATCAATTTTATCAAACTGCGAAAAATATACATCAATATCTAATTTCAAATCTGGATTATCGGTTAGTTGTTTAGCAATTTTTGATAGTATTGATGCACTCATACCGCTTAATTTGTTTTTGTATGCAATGTAATCTATATCATAAGTTGTAAAAACACCAGAATTAATCTGATCAATTATTGGCTCTTGATTATTCGCAATTAAAAAGTTTTTATAAAATATTGGAGAAATAGCATAATAATCGAAAGTAATACCTGTCGGATTTATTTCCTCTTCATAAGCTATCATTAATTTTTCGTTTAAGAAAATTTGCATAATACCCTTGTTATAAGAAATCGACACATGATACCAATTAGACATTCCTGTTTGTTCATCATTCGCCATTATAGGATAGTAACCTGATGAATCTTTATACCATATTTTATTTTGATTAATTTTTATTGGTGCAATTTCAATTTCTTTTTGTTTATCTTTAGCATAAAACAATATATTAAACGGTTTTGCAAAAGGTACAATTGGCATCATAAAATCAAATTCAACTGTAAAATTATCTGATAAATAATCATTTGCAGAATTATCAATTTTAGGAGTTAAATAACCTTTTCCACCAACCAAAATACTTTTACCTTGGTCAAGCCTATCAACTTGTATATTTTTTTCGGTACCCTCCATTGCATACCAATTTGAAGGAACTCCTTTTTTTTCTTCGAAATTAAACGGTTTATCATAAAATACAACTTCTTTACCCGAAACAAACCAAAGCCTTTTCCATTGTATATCAGACGATTCAATAAAATTGGTATCGATAAACGTCTTCTCATCAGCAAGTTGCTCATCCTCCCAAGCTACTAATTTGTCAACCCCATCACCTGCAGCTTGTAGTCCTTTTTCGGCATGTTCTTCGCCAATAGCTTCACCTTTTTTCTCGAAATGTCGTTGTGTTTTCTTTTCAACCGAACGTTGAACGCTACCTAAACCCCACTGTGCATAACCATTTACAGTTAATGCAATTAAAATTATTGATATTAATTTAAAATTCATAATACTATATTTTTTACAAATGTAGTGAAATTTATAATATCACATCACGATATTTTAACATTATACAATGTATACTCAAACCATTTAGATTTTAGGGAATTTATACGGGTTTGTTTTTTCTTTTTTAGAGTTTAAAATTTTAAGCATAGCTTGTTACGCTTAAAATTTTAAGCAAATAAAAATATAAAAAGAAAAAGTAGAAAAGTAGAAAAACTATTTGGTTTGAGTATATTTATAATTGTAGTAACTGTATTAAGTTGTTAATTTAATGCAAAATATGGATATTTATCATTGTTACAAATATTTTTTATTTGTAACTTCGTAAAATTATTAATTATAAAAACACAACAATGAAAAAAAATACTTTTTTTATAGCATTTTTAATGCTATTCTATTTTATGTCATTTGGGCAAATTTCTGAAACTTTTAATGAATTATCAAAAAATTCTTATGGAAATTATGACTATAATGGCTTTCATATAGAAAATGGAATATGTAATTCTACAAATTCGCATGAAGGTAATGCCGTTAGGCTAAGAAATGCAACTACATATCTAAGTTACGAAGGAACCGATGGTAATGGAAAAGATGGAGGAACAGGAACTATATCATTCTGGTATAGGAGTTGGGATAATAGCCCAGCAGCAATATATGATGTTTTAGTAAATATTGATGGTTCGGGTTGGAATACAATAGGAACCCAGATTAATACTACTAGCTCATCTTATATATTTTGGACTTTTGATTTAAATAATTCAAGTGATAATATACTAATAAAAGTAGAGCGTATTTCTGGCGAAAGATTACATATTGATGATTTCTATATTGATGATTATTCTGGAACTACCCCTACCCTAACGTGGAACGAAACAAGTTTTAATGAGACGAGTACAAACGACGGTTCCATTAACAACACAATATCGTTAACACTTACAAACGAAACATTTACAACAGCTACTGGTCAGCTTACTGAAAACACTGATTATACTGTAACAAATATACCTACAGGACTAACTTGTATTATTACAGCAACATCTGCAACTAACGTAAATATTAGTTTAAGTGGAAATGCAACATTACATGCAAATACTGACGATATTGATAATTTAACTATTAAATTTTTAAATAATGCTTTTACTGGCGGCAATGCAAGTGCAGTTGCAAACTCAAATAAAATAGATTTAGTTATAAATTTTGATGACCCATATTCAACTAATTTAATAATTACAGAAATTTCTTATAATCCACCAGAAAGCGGATCTGATTCGTTAGAATTTATTGAAATTTATAATAATGGAATAAATACTGTAAACCTTGAAAATTATTCTTTTTCTACAGCTATTACACAAGTTTTTGGTAATGTAAACATAAATGCGGGTGAATATTTGGTAATTTCAGATGATTCAACAATTATATTTAACACTTTTGGTGTACATACTTATCAATGGAATTCTGGTAGTTTAGGAAATAGTGGAGAAGTAATAAAGCTACTAAATCCAGTCGGAATGCTTATTGATTCAGTATATTTTAACAATAATTCGTTATGGCCTTCAGGCTCAAATGGGCAGGGACATTCGCTTGTTTTATGCGATTATAACTCAGATAATAGTTTACCAAGCAATTGGAAAATATCAACAAATTATATTGATACAAATGCTGCAGGAAGCAAAATTTGGGCATCGCCTATGGCATCTGATGTAGTTTGTTCGTTAACACCAACATTAACTTGGGATACAACAACTTTTGATGAAGCTGTTGCTGATAATGGAAGTATTTCAACTGTAATTAACTTAACTTTAACTGACGATAAATTTGCAACAATAGGAACTCTTGTTTCTGGTACAGATTATTCGGTTGCTAACGTACCTACAGGTTTAAGTGTAGTTATTGAAATAACAAGTACAACAACTGCAACAGTTTCGTTAATAGGAAACGCTGCTAATCATGCTGTAAATGACGATGTTAACAACCTAGTAATTACTTTTGAGAATACTGCCTTTATCAGCGATTACGCAAAAAATATTGCTAATTATTCTAAAACAAATTTAGTTATTGATTATATTGGAGTATTAGTTCCAGTTTTAACATGGGTTGGAGATAGCTTTTTTGAAGCATCTACTAATGATGGAAGTATTGATAATATGATATATTTAAAATTGGAAAATGATAGTTTTATTGTTTCTGGTCAATACTTAACAGAAGGTATCCATTACACCGTTACAAATGTACCTACAGGTTTAACCGTAAAAATTTACTGTTCTAATATTGATACAGGATATGTGTCAATTTCAGGTAATGCAACTAATCATGAAAACATTAATGACATTTCTAATTTAACAATTTCATTTTTAGATACAGCTTTTACAGGTAATAATGCAAGTATTGTCCAAAACTCTTTAAACAATACTATTGCTGTTGATTTTAACAATGCTCCTACTATACCAGTGTTAACTTGGAACGAAACTACATTTAATGAAGAAACAACAAACGATGGTAGCTTTTCAACAAATATTACATTAACATTAACTAACGAAACATTCTCAATATCAGGTGTTGATTTATCAGAAAATACTCATTATACTGTAGCAAATGTACCTGAAGGTTTAGCTATTAGTGTTAATGTATCTACAAGTACTGCCGCATCTATCACTTTAGTAGGAAATGCAACATCGCATGTAAGTGCTGATAATATTTCTAATTTAACAGTAACATTTTTAGATACCGCTTTTACAAATAGTACTGCTACTGAAGTTACACACTCTAGTAACAATACATTAAATGTTTATTTTATAGATCCATTTACTATTCCTAACTTAGTTATTTCTGAGATAATGTATAATCCAGCCGAAACTGGTACAGATACTACTGAATTTATTGAGATTTACAACAACGATTCGAATACAATAAATCTTAATGGATACTATTTAGAAGGTGTAACATATACCTTTGGAAATGTAACTCTTAATAATGGCGAATATATAGTTGTTGCTAAAAATACAAATGCAATAATGAATACTTTTGGTGTTACTACTATAGAATGGACTAGTGGAGCTTTAACAAACGGTGGCGAAACAGTTACTTTATACAACCCAAATAATGAGCTTGTTGATATAGTATCGTACGATGATAACGCAACTTGGCCAAATGCTGATGAAAGCGGACATTCATTAATATTATGTGATTTAACAGCTGATAATAATGATGGTGCAAATTGGACAATTTCTACAAATTATATTGGAGTTAATACCGATAACAATAGAATGTGGGCATCGCCAATGGATTACGATAATGTATGTAGTTCAAATTCAGCAGTTGCGTGGAGTACAACAACTTTTGTTGAAGCAATAACCAATGACGGAAGTATTGAAACGGTAGTTAACTTAACTTTAACTGACGAAGAATTTGTAACAGTTGGAAACCTAGTTTTAGGAAGTGATTTTATTGTAAACAATGTACCTGCAGGCTTAAGTGTTGAAATAATATCAACTACAACGTCAGCTGCAACAATTACTTTAACAGGAAATGCAATTGCTCATGCATATTTTGATGGTATTTCTGATTTAGAAATAACATTTACAGATACTGCTTTTGTAAGTGGATTTGTAACAAATGTAGCAAACTATTCAAAAATCGATTTAATTGTTGATTTCGATGAATTAAATTCCACAAAAATAATTGAAAGTAATAATGAAATTTCAATTTATCCTAATCCAACAACAAGTATATTTACAGTTAATGGTAACGGAATAACTAAAATTGAAATTGCAGATATCACTGGTAAAACAATTATAACATCAAAAATTAATAATATCAATTTAAGTAAAGAAAAGAATGGAATTTATTTTGTAAAAATTTATTACAATAATTCTGTAAAAACTCAGAAACTTATTTTGAATAAATAAGTCATACACTGTTAAAGAAAGGAGTTTAAGCTCCTTTCTTTAAACCAAAAATAGATAATATCGTGTAAAAGTTACAACAAACTTTATTCTTTCAAAAAAAATATTAACTTTGGGTTATTGTTTTTTAAATGTTGATAATATCTAGAATTATATTATTAACTATATTAATTAGCTGAATATGAGATTTAAACATATAGTATTTATTCTTTTGTTATTTTCTATCTTTAAAGGTTTTAGTACTAATACTGATACTTTATTGAATCAAACTTATTGTATTGATGGCAATCATTATACTGAATTTTATTATAATAGAGACGATCTTTCCACTACTTATCAGTGGCAATCTAGCAATGGTTCCGTATTTGTAAATTTGCAAAATAATTCTAATTTTTCGGGCGTTACTACAAATACTTTAGGCATCTCATTTATTGATGCAAGCTATAACAATTTACTTATTAGATGTTTAGTTACTATTTCAACTATTTCAGACACCTCAAATTCTGCTACATTATTTGTTAGTGATGCTTACCTTAAAGAAGAAGTAGATTCAATGTGTTTAGGAGGAACATATTATTGGCATAATAATACAATTTTGTTAGCAGGCACCTACTACGATTCGCTTCAAACTGTAGGAGGATGCGATAGTATTTTTAAACTAGATTTATCGCATATAAATAATTATAAATACGATACAGCTCTAGTTTGTGAAGGTGATAGCATTTTTTTACAAAACAAATGGCAAACTACAGAAGGTACATATCGCGATACAATAATATATGCAAATACTTGCGATACAATATTAAAAACAAAACTATATGTAGAATATAAAAAACAGAATAAATACAAATATATTTGTGATGGAGATAGTATATTTTTAGGAGGAGCATGGCAAAAAAATCCAGGTTTATATTACGACAATTACATATCAGCAAATGGTTGCGAAATTGATTTAAAAACATATTTATTATTAAAAAGCACCTCTGATAGCACTATAACAAAATCTATTTGCGAAGGTGAAAGTTATTTTTTTAATGGACAAAACTACTCAGAAGCAGGTACATATTACCATACCGAACCAGGAATGAATACTTGCGATAGTGTAGTAACCTTAGTTTTATCTGTTATTGAAATACCTGATGTTAAACCTACGGCAACCCCTTCTGAAATTAAAGATGGCGAAACTTCACAGTTATTTATTGAAGATAAAGGCTCAGTATTATGGTATAGTACAGATACAACAATGTCGTGTACCGACTGTAACAACCCAGTTGTAAGTCCAACAGAAACAACCACATATATTGTAACTATGCAAATAGGTTTTTGTCAATTAACAGATAGCGTAACAGTAAAATATATTGAACCAGAGTTTGATGTAGATATTCCAGAAGGTTTTTCTCCTAATAAAGATGGGGTAAACGATGCATTTACCATAAAATATCTTGAAAAATTTCCTTACAATGAAATTAAAATACTTAATCGTTGGGGGCATAAAGTTTTTGAAGCAAAACCTTATATTAATAATTGGATAGGAACAAATTCATTTGGTATATCAATAGGAAAAGATTTACCAGAAGGAACTTATTTCTATATTTTACAATTAAACGATGATAAAAACCAAGTGTTTAAAGGTTATATTTATATAAAGAGATAATTATTTATGAAACAAATATATTTAAATAGGTTATTTCTAGTAGTATTGGTGTTAAGCATTTCTAATGTATTTGCACAGCAAGATATAATGACTTCTTCCAAAATGGAGAACTTATCATTACTTAACCCTGCCTATAAATCAGCAAGCGATAGAGCAACTTTTATTTTTCAACATCGTTCTCAATGGGTTGGATTTAATGGAGCTCCAATAACAGACATTGTTAATTACAATTCAAAAACTATGTTTAAATCTATAAACTATGGTTTATCACTAATTAACGATAAAATTGGACCATCTAATAATTTAAAGATACATACAAATATTGCTTATACTATAAAAATAAGAACAAAAAATGGACTTAAACGAAAAACTACTAAAATAATAATTGGTGTAAAACCTGGAATAAATATATATTCAAATAATTTTTCTGAAATAAAATTATCAAATCAAAATGATAATACATATATAACAGATAAAACCAGAGGAATTTCTCCAAATTTTGGTATAGGCATATTTTATTATAAATTACAGTATTACTTTGGATTTTCCTCTCCTAATATTATTCCACGTAAAGGTGGCTTTAATCAAAACCAAAACCATTATTATTTTATTGGTGGAGGAAGTTTTAGAGTAAATAGAAATGAAAAAATAATGTTTGAACCAGAAGCTGTTATTAAAATAACAAAAGGAGCTCCAATACAGTTTGATTTAAATCTTAATTTTAAACTACAATATAAATATATAATAGGCTTACTTGCAAGGTCTGGAGGAGCTATTGGAGTAAATCTTGGATTTGAAGTATTAAATAATTTTTATATAATTTATTCCTTTGGCTATTCGTACTCAAATACTACCTTTGTAAATAATGGTGGCACACACGAAATAATGTTGAGATATCAAGTACCCGGCTTTAGTATAAACAAAACTAGACGCAAACATAGAATTGGAAAAGGAAATAGATGGTAAAACAATTTATTATTAGATAAAACGCAAGTATGATTATTGATAAATTGGAAATTAGAGTACGCTATGCCGAAACCGATAATATGGGTTTTGTATATTATGGTAATTATGCTGTATATTACGAAATTGCAAGAACTGAATTAATAAGAAATTTAGGTCTTTCATATAAAGAAATGGAAGAAGATGGTATATTTTTACCCGTAAATTTAATGGAAATTAAATATATAAAATCAGCCAAATATGACGATTTGCTTACTGTAAAAACCATTGTAGAAAAAGAGCCAAGTTTAAGAATGGTATTTAGACACGAAATATATAACCAAAATAACGAATTAATAAATATTGGCAAAGTAAGCTTAGTTTTTATTAATTCAGAAACAGGTAAGCCATGCAAACCATCTTCAAGATTTAAAAAATTAATGAGTAAATATTTTAATTAATAATAATAAAATGAAATACAAATTACTTTTAGTATTACTAACAATTGGATTGTTTATTAATGCACAAGATGTTGCTTTTAAGAAGAAAAACTTTGATGATCAAGAAGCATTTAAAGTTGCTCAAAAAAACTTAAAAGATGGAAATAAAAAATACATAAGTAAATCGTATTCTGATGCATTATCATATTTTTTAAAAGCTAATGAGTTTAATCCTAATAATGCCGATTTGAATTTTAAAATAGGCATATCTTACTTAAAATCAGAAGAGCAGCCAAAATCGTTAACATACTTTAAAAAAGCAAAACAATTAGATCCAAAAACACATCCATTATTAGAATTTGGTTTAGCTCAAGCAAATCAGTACAACAAACAATATGCTAATGCTATAAGTGGTTATAATACTTTTCTTAACGGATTGTCTGAGGCTGAAAAAGGAAATTACGAAGCTAAAGTAAATGAGAAAATAAAAGAATGTGAAGCTGCTGGTGGGAAAAATGCAATAACAGAAGCCCCTGTTAAGCAAGAACCTGCAAAAGCTGTAGCTGAGGTTAAAGAAGAACCTGCAAAAGAAGAAGTTGCTATTGTAGAGACTCCAGAACCTTTTGACCCAGAGAAAAAAGAAGAATATAAGCCTGTAAATGCACACCCTGTAAATACAGAAATAGAAAAGCCCGCAGAAAAAAAGGTAGAACCAGAAGTTAAAGCAGCTACTGTTGTGGTTGCAAAATCTGTTGAAAAAAAAGTTGCTCCTGTAAAAACAACTTCGGGTATTGTATATAAAGTGCAAGTGTCATCTTCATCAAGAAGACTTACAGTAAAAGAGAAGAATATGCTTTATAATGGCACTGTTAAATTAGAAGAAATTACAGTAAACGGTAATTATAAATATGTTTTGGGTAATTTTAAAACTAAGGAAGATGCTGTAAAATTCCGTTCAAAACTTGGTATTAAAGGTGCTTTTATTGTTAAGTTTAAAAATGGTAAGCGTATTTAAAGTATGAATTCGCTTTGTATTTGGCTACATTTTCATATACGAACTATTAGTTGGAATTATACCAATTACACCACCAAATGACATATAAAAATCTCATCTTTTTTAGTCATTAATTCTATTACAAATTTACACTTTGAATTAATATTATTTTTCCAAAACAATTCCTTCAGGAATAAATTCACTAACATCGCCTCCATGTTTATAAATTTCACGAACAATTGAAGAGCTAATTGGTGTATGTTCAGGTGATGTTAAAAGGAAAACCGTTTCGGTATCAGGCAGTAATTTTTTATTCATTTGTGCAATTGCACGTTCATATTCAAAATCCTCAGATGTTCTTAAGCCACGTAAAATATAATTTGCATTATTTTCTCTACAGAATTCAACAGTTAAACCTTGGTACGTTATTACTGAAATTTCGCTTTGTCTTTCAAAAATTTTATTAATCCACTCTACTCGTTTTTCTATAGGGAAAAAGCCACTTTTTTCAGAATTATATCCAATTGCAATTATTATTTCGTCAAACATATTTAATGCCCTGTCAACAATTGATTTGTGACCAACTGTAAATGGATCGAACGAACCTGGAAATACTGCAATATTCTTCATTATATTTATATTATTTTACAAAGCAACAAAAAAAAGAGGTTTTACAACCTCTTTTTATAAATAAATTATTTTTTTGACTATCTAATAACATTAACTGTTCCTGATTTTTGATATTCAATACCTGTTTCATCTGCATAAACAACAAGCCATTTGTAAATACCACCTTGAACATACTTTCCTGATTTTGTTTTTCCATCCCAAGCATGGCTCATGTCATTTGTTTCCCAAATAATTTCGCCCCATCTATCATAAACTTTTAGGTTAAAAACATCCAAATCAACACCATTTCCAACAGCAAAGAATTTATCATTAATATTATCCCCATCAGGAGAAAATGCTGAAGGAAGATACATTGTATATTCATTTACTACAGTAACTTGAGTAAATGCAGAATCAATACAATTGTGTTCAGTTTCTACAAGTAGTTTAACTTCGTAAACTCTTGGAGTAGCTTGGTAATTATGAATAGGGTTAACAAGGCTTGATATTTGGTTATCGCCAAACCACCAATAATTATTGTAATTATCTTCAGAAAGATTATAAAAACATATTTTGGGTTTAATAATACTAACAACTTGTGGTTGTGCCGTAAATTTTGCTACAGGTTTTTTATAAACCTCTATCATATCATCAACTTTTAGAAAGTTTTTACAACCATCGGTAGAGATTACTTCAAGCGAAACATCAAAAACACCCCAGTTTTCGAAAATATGTATTGGGTTTTTACCTGAACCACCTTTATTATCGCCAAAATTCCAATTGTAAGCAATTATTAAATCGCTATCGCTTTGCTCATTAAAATGAACAATTAATGGCTGGCATCCTCGTAATACATCAGAATTAAACGATAACGATGGAATAGGATATGTTTCAATATTCACCATTGCATAATCGCTTGGCGAATCACAATCATCTGTAACCTTAACCAAATAAGATAAATCTGTATTAGGATAAACAGTATGTAAATTGCTAATATTTTCGTCAGTATTTAACGTATAATTATAATTACCATTACCACCTATTGCTATTGTTGTTAATAAAACTGGATCGCCAGGACATACTTTATACTTATCAGCAACTAAAGTTATAGATATTGGATCGTAAACATTTATTGCTTTACTTGCGGTAGCAGTACAATTGTTAGCATCAGTAACTATAATTGAGTATATTGTTGTATCTATCGGACTAATACTAATTCTATCATTTATTTCTGAGGTATTCCATTGATATGAATATGCAGGTGTACCACCCGAAACAGATGAAATTAATTCTTCTGTTTGCCCAATACACATAGTTGATAAATTATTAAACGTAACATTTAATCTACCAGGCTCTAAAATTTCAATATTATTTATTATTAATTCACAATTATTAGCATCGGTAACAGTTACAGCATAAATACCAGCATATAATGCATCTATTGCAGGCGATCCTGTACTTCCATTTGACCAAGCGTAATTGTATGGAGGAATACTACCACTTACATTTATTGTAGCACTTCCATTATTTTGTGACCAACATATATTATCAACTGTAGTAATTGAATTATTAACTAATTCTGTTGGTTGTGTTAATGAAGCTGAATTATAACCAATACAACCATTTGCATCTGTAATAGTAACATCGTATGTACCTATAGGAGCATGTATTAAGTTTTGTGTTGCATCTCCATTTGACCAAATAAAAGTATACAAAGGAGTTCCTCCAACAGGATGTAATAATATTGTACCATCAGAAGCTCCAAAACATGTTAAATTAATAGGCTCAATTATACTAACAAGAGCAGTATCTGGTTCAGGAACAGATAACGAACCACTAACCATACAGCCGTTATTATCTGTTGTTGTAACATTATATATTCCTGCATGTAAACCTGTTGGGTTTGAAGTGTTGTCAGTAAAATTATTTGGACCTGTCCAATTATATGTATAAGGAGCAGTTCCGTTGGTTACAATAATACTCGCAGTTCCATCATGTCCACCAAAACATTGAACAGATGTTGAATCGAGCGAGAAACTAAGACTAGAAGGCTCTGTAATTGTTGCATTTGATGTTTCAATACAACCAAGCCTATTTGTAATAGTTACATCGTATTGACCGGCACATAAACCTGTTGCAGGATTACTTGTTTGATTATTACTCCAAATATATGAATATGGCGTTAAATTATCCTGTGGATTTGCTAATAACTCTCCTGTACAATCACCAAAACAAAGATTATTTGTTGGTGTTATTGTTATTGTTGGATTAGGTGATACGTAAAGAGTAATAAATGTATCTGAAGTACACCCATTATCATTAATATCTAACGATATTGTTTTATTTCCAGATATATTCCAATTTACTGTATGTGGACCTTCCGTATTTGCCGTTGTAGGGATACCTGCATTAAAATCCCATACAAAAGCAGAACCTGGACTTGTTGAGCCAGTAAATGTAACAGTTATATCTTCGCCTAAACAAATACTATCTTTTGAAATAGTAAAACTTGGATCTATTGGCGGTACAACAGAAATAGTCATTTCAACTGTTGTATCTTGTTGACATGGAGTAGAAACATTTACCCAATGAGTTTCTGTTACTGTTGGAGTAACAGAAATACTTGTTCCTGTACTTCCATCATCCCATAAATAATTTACAATTGATGCATCTTGAAATGGGTTAATATCAATTGAAATAGTAACCTGTGTATTTTCACAAATTAACGTATCGTTCGAAATAACAGGGTTTAAATCAAAATTATCTAAAACCCAAATAGTATCGCTAACTGATTGTTGAGTACAAGGGCAACCATTAAGTAAACTAAATACAATGTATTTATTAGTTTCTTGAATATTATCCCAAATTCCATTGTAAAACAATGTATCTGTTATTTGTCCTGGTAAAAGAACTAAGTTTGTTGAACTACTATTATAATCAACACCTTCAATTGCAGTACCTCCAACAATTAAATCAATAAAAACAGTATCTAACATTGCAGTTGCAGAAGTATCAATTCGGTTAAAAACCCAAAAGTTTTCACAACCTTCGTATACGTCGTTTACTGTACCAACATTAGAAAAATTACCCATATTAACATCGCCACCTGAGGAAAAACTAGATTCATCAAAAAACACATATGAATTATAGCTAGGGTCGCCAGCATCGGCAATTGCCAATGTAATATGATAAGTTTCACAAGGTTCTAGATCTGCTAGAACCGCTGTTAATGGCGTTGTATAACCTCTAACTTGAAAATCAGTGCCAGGTGTTGGATGGTCAATATAATATTGTTCATTTGATGAAGCTCCACAAAGAAGTACACCACCAGGACCATTAATTGTTGAGATTGTTATAGGAGTTGTTGTTCCTGGAACTAAAGCAATATTTATAGAATTGTTATTGTAAGGTCCTGTAATACCAGGTCCTCTTAAAAAGAAAGCAAATACATCATTATATTCTGAACATTCGAAACCATTATATTCAAGCGATGCAAAAACAAAATCAAATTCTGTTGTATCTGAACTTGGGATAAAATCAAATTCTAAAATTGTAACATCAAACATACTAGGACTGCCACCATTCTGT